>SXGT01126380.1_pt1 | contig 19574 bp, 13 predicted proteins | sample 3176221 | NCBI WGS metagenome assembly SXGT01 (sample SAMN11356862, study PRJNA531348) | freshwater metagenome | isolation source: freshwater sample F1-120 | place: China: Fuxian Lake, Yuxi | collected 2017-12-25
CGGGCATCATGACGGCGACCAAAATTATTCGCTCGCGAAAGCCACGCGAAATGAGCGTCGAGCCGAGTGCCTCTTGATACGGCGTGTTCACAGCGGGCTCACAGAACTAACTCAGCGCGTGCCGGCGAAGCGGGCAAGGGCTTTGCCGTCGTCGCCGAAGAAGTCCGCAACCTGGCACAACGCAGCGCCGAAGCCGCCAAGAACACGTCCACGCTGATCGCCGAAGCCGGCCAGCGCGCGCAGCGCGGCAGCCAGATCAGCCAGGAAGTCGATGGCATGCTGCGCGAGATCGTCGATGCGACAACGCGCTTCACGACGTTGGTGGCGCAGATCGCGACCAGCACCAAGGAACAATCGAGCGGCATCCAGCAGATCACCTGCGGCGTCGCCGAGATCCAGAACGTCACGCAGCGCAGCAACGCCGGCTCGCAGACGCTGGCGCAGGTCGCCACCGCGACCACGCAGCAGGTCGAAGGCCTCGCCCAGCTCGTCGACGGCTTCCGCGTCGGCTGATCGCGTTCGCAGCGGTTCGCGCGCCCCGAGGTTGCTCCGCGGGGCCAGCCCTGGCACGCTCGCTGCATGCAAGCCGCTGCCCTGCCTCGCCCCGAGGATCGCCTGGAACGGCGGGTCGTCGCCTACTGGATGCTCGGTGACACGCTGACGTCGGTCATCCTGACCGGACTCGCGTGGTTCGTCGGGCGCCCGCAACTCGCGAAGCACTGGGACGGCTTCACCCCCACGCTCGAATACGTGCTGCTCGGCGCCTGCCTCGGCATCCTGCTGCTCGGCCTCGCGACGCCGCCGCTGGCCTTCGCCCGGTGGCGCTACGGCTTTCTCGGCGACCTGCTGCTGATGCGCTACGGCATCCTGTTCGTCGAGGAACGCGCCGTGCCGGTGCGTCGCATGCAGCACGTCGATCTGGTGCGCGGCCCGATCGAGCGTTTGTTCGGCCTGGCGACCCTGGTCGTGTTCACGGCCGGCAACGAAGGCTCCGCGTTCCGCGTGCCCGGCTTGCGCGTGGCGCGCGCCCAGGAACTCCGCGACCGCATCGTCGAGGCGCGTGGTGACGGACGCCTCTGATCCCGGACCGGCGAGCGCGCCGCTCGTGCCGGTTCCGCCACCGCTGCCCGCCGCAGCCCCTGATGCCACGACGCCGGCTGCTACGCCGGCGCCGCAAGCTGCCGTGCTCGCCCGCGGCCACCTGCATCCGGCGATCCTGCTGGTGCGCCTGCTCGAGTCGATGCAGCAGGCAGTGTTGCCGGTGGTTGCGGGCGTGCTGCTCAGCAACGTGTGGCTGCTCGCGTTCGGCGGCGTGATGTTCCTGCTGCGGCTGGGCTACGCGGTGGCCCGCTATCTGACCCTCGAGTTCACGCTGACCGCCGACGAACTGCGCGTGCGGGAAGGCCTGCTCGAACGCCAGGAACGTCGCATCCCGCTCGATCGCATCCAGGACCTCGGCTTCGAGTCGTCGCTGCTGCGCCGCGCCCTCGGGCTCGCCGTGGTGCTGGTCGAGACGGCCTCGGGCACCGGCGCCGAAGCGAAACTCGATGCCCTGTCGCGCCCCGCCGCCGAGCACCTGCGCGAAGTGTTGCTCGCGGCCCGCCTCGCCGCGACCGCCCGCATCGCCGCGGCGGCCAGCGCACCAACCGACCCGGCCGCGGCGGATGGCACGGCCGCAACGCCGCCGCCGCCACCGGCTCCACCTGCACCCGAGCCGGAATGGACGGTGCATCGCGCCACGGCCGGCGAGCTGATGCTGCGCGGGGTCACCGACATGCGCCTGTCGGCGTTCTTCGTCACCGGCTACGCCGCCTGGGAAATCGCCGACCATCTCGGCGCCGCCAGCCGCCTCGCCGGCACCGCCAACTCGGTGCGCGACTGGCTGCTGCAGTTCTCGCCCGCGATGGTGGCACTGATCCTGTGCGGCCTGCTCGCGGTCGTGATGCTGTTCGGCATCGTCACGTCGACGCTCGGCAACCTGGTCACCTTCCACGGCTTCGTGCTGCTGCTGCGCGGCGACGTGCTGCAACGCCGCTACGGACTGCTGACCACCCGCCAGAAGACGCTGCCGCGCGCGCGCATCCAACGCGTCACGCTCGAACAGACGTGGCTGCGGCGCCTGCTCGGCCTGTGCGCAATGAAGGCCGATTCGGCCGGCGGCAGCCGCACCGATGGCGCCGAGGTGGCCGGTGGCTGGGACGTGGTATTGCCGCTCGCGGCGATGCCGACCGCACAATCCCTGCTGCCCGCGGTGTTGCCCGGGCTCGAGCGCGAACAGTTCGACTGGCGGCGCGGCTCGGTGCGGCTGGTCGTGCGCACCGGCGTGCAAGGCGCGCTGCTGGCGGCACTGGTGATTCCGCCGCTGTGGGTGCAGGCCGGCAGTGTCGCCTTGCTGGCGTTGCTCCTGATGCCGGCGTTCGCGCTGCTTGGCGTCCTGGTGTGGCGCAACCTCGGTTTTGCGCTCGGCAACGAGTTCCTGACCCTGCAGCACGGCATCATCGGTCGCACCATCGCCTACGTGCCGACCACGAAGGTCCAGGCCGTCGTCGTGCGCCAGGGCCCGGTCGGGCAACTGCTCGGCCTCGCCGACCTCACCGTCTACGTCGCCGGCGGTTCGCCGACGCGCCTGCCCGACCTCGTGCTCAGCGACGCCAAGGCCCTCGGCGCCGCGATCGCCGAACGCGCCGCCCTCGCCGCCAACCACAGTTGGTGAACGCGCGGCGCGCGCGGATTTTCGCGCGAAGTGCCACCGCGGACGCGTTCGCGGTCCCTATGGCGCCGTGCAGACTCCCACCATCACCATCGGCTGCGGGCTCGTGCAGGGCGTCGACGCGATTCCCGTGCAGGTCGAAGCAACCACCCGCCATTCCGGCGACGGCACGCCGCGCCTGCTCGGCCTCGTCGACGCCTGCGTGCGCGAGGCCTACCACCGCGTGCTGCAGGCCTTCTTCGCGCTCGAACTGCCATCGCCGCGCGGTGTCACCACCGTGAACTTCGCCCCCGCAGCCCTGCGCAAGCACGGCAGCGGGTTCGATCTGCCGCTCGCACTCGCGCTCGCCGGCGCCGCCGGGCTCTACCCCCCGCAACGGGCCGTGGGGCTGTTCGCCTTCGGGGAAGTGAGCCTGCGGGGCGAGATCCTGCCGGCGCGCGGTGCCGTCAGCGTCGCGGTGGCGGCGCTCCAGAACGGTGCGTCGGCGATGCTGTGTGGCCCGGACGACGCCGCGTTGTGCGCGGTCGTCGATGGCCTCGCGCTGCACGGCGCGCGCACGCTCGCCGACGCGATCCACTGGCTCGCCGGTCGCCGCCAGCTACCGCCTCCCACCCTGCACGTGCCGGCATCACGCGACGAGATCCCTTGCCTCGCCGACCTGCGCGGCCATGCGACGCCGAAGAAGGCGCTCACGGTCGCCGCCGCCGGCGGCCACAACCTGCTGTTCGTCGGGCCACCGGGCACCGGCAAGAGCGCCTTGCTGCGCCGTCTGCCCGGCATCCTGCCGCCGCTCGGTCCGGCCGAACGGCTCGCCGTGCTGCAGGTGCACGCCGCTGCCGGGCTCGTGCCACCGCCGCAGCGACGACCGCTGCGGGCGCCGCACCACACCAGTTCGAGCGCCGCCCTGCTCGGCGGCGGCGCCGACGTTCGGCCTGGCGAAGTCACTCACGCGCACCACGGCGTGCTGTTCCTCGACGAGCTTCCCGAGTTCCGCCGCGACGTGCTCGAAGCGCTGCGGCAACCGCTCGAAGACGCCGTGGTCACCGTCGGCCGCGCCGCGCGCACGGTGACGATGCCGGCGCAGTTCCTGCTGGTGGCCGCGATGAATCCGTGCCCGTGCGGCTACCGCGGCCACCGGCAGCGGCCGTGCGTGTGCACGCCCGCCGCGATCGCGCGCTACCGCAGCCGCCTGTCCGGTCCGCTGCTCGATCGCCTCGACCAGCAGGTCGAAGTGCCGGCCCTCGCACCCGCCGAACTGCGCGCCCCGGAAGACGCCGCCGGCTCGACGGCGTCGTTGCGCGAACGGGTCCTCGTCGCCCACCAGCGCCAACAACAGCGGCAGACGCGACGCGGCATCACGACGCCGAACGCCCGCCTGGCCGACCGCGCGTTGGTCAGCGCCTGCGGCGCCGACGAGTCGACGCTGGCGGCGGTCGATGAAGTGCTGCGGCTGCACCACCAGAGCGGCCGCGGCCGCGTGCGCTTGCTGCGCCTCGCGCGCACGCTTGCCGATCTCGACGACCGCGACACCATCGCCGAGATCGACGTGTTCGAAGCCGCAACGCTGCGTGGCTTCGCCGCCTCGGCGCTGGCCTGAGGACGTCGATGCCGACGATCCGGCGCCGCGACGGCTTCCGCTTCTTCTTCTACTCCAATGCAGGGAGCGAGCCACCCCACGTACATGTCGAGCACGCCGCGGGCCTCGCCAAGTTCTGGTTGCTGCCGGTATCGTTGGCCAACTCACGCGGCCTGGACATGCGCGCCCTCATCAAGGTCCGACGCCTGGTCGAATGCTCACGGGCAAGCGGTAACGAACTCAGCCGCCGTTCGGAATGCGCACCCGCGGCGCCTTCGGCTTCGACTCCACCGCCGGCGCCGGCGTGCGCACGACGTCCTGCGGCCCCTTGTGCCTGGCGACCTTCGCCTGCTGCGCCCGTTCGCGCTGCGCGATCGGACCCTGCAGCTCCGGCTGCAGCGCGCGCGCATCGAGTTCGACCGTGCGCCGCAAGAACACGAAGTCGGCGGCGAGTTCGTCCCACGCTGCCGCCGGCGCTACGCAGGTGAGCACGAGGAAGCGGCCCTGGTGCGCGATCACGTCGAGCGTGGCGGTGGTGTCGACGCCCTGGCTGCGCCCCTTGGCGGTGAGACGGACCGAAGCCCGGTCGCGCACCGTGGTCTCTTCGCGCGCCGTGACGGACAGTTGGGGTTGCAGCAGGCGGAACCACGAGGTGACCGCGTCGGCAGCGACCGACAGCGACGTGTCCGCTTCGAGGTGATCGAGCCGCGACAGATGCACGCTGGCGCCGTGCGCTTCGCAGGCGAGCGCGACCTGGCCCGCGGGCATCGGCGCCCGCGCCAACCACGCGGGATTGGGCACCCACAGGCCGAACGCGCCAGTCGCCTCGGTGGCGATGGCAGACGCAATCGTCGACGACCCGACCGCGAGCCGCGCGCTGGAGGCACTGCTCGGCACCGCGACCAAGGCGGGGCCGGCGAGCTCGCGCCGCAGCGTGCGCGCGCTGGCATCGACCCACTCGGCGTTGCGGCCGGTGGCACCGGTCTCCGCGACTTCGGTCACCTGCACCGACTTGCCGTCGATCACGACGGCACGGCGGCGGCTGCCGTCGTAGCTGCGTTGTACGAGTTCTTCGGTCGCCGGATCGAACAGGGCGAGAGTCGTCGTGGCCGCACCGCGGGCGCGCGCCAGCGTGCGTGCGAGCAACGGGAAGTTGTGGTCTGCCGTCCACGGCAGATCGCGCTCGCTGCGACCGTTCTTGTCGAGGCGCTGCACCAACAAGCGTTCGCCGCGTCGCGTAGCTTCGACGATGCGTTCATCGACGATGCGCTCCTGCAGACCGGCGCGATCGGCGGAGAACAACGTCAGCGAGCCCAGCACCGGCTCGGTGACCCGTTCGCGGTAGTAGCAACTGGTCGGCTGCAACTGCGCATCGGCGCTCGCTTGCGTCGTCACCTGGTACCGCCGCGCGCCGTTCTGGAACTCGTACTCCTCGTTGGCGGTGAAGCCGCCGTCGGCCCGTGGCGTCACCACCACCGACAGCCAACCCACGGCCTGGCCCGACGCGTCGTGCAGCACGAACCACTCGGTGCGGCGATCGATCGCGGCGCTCGGCGCCGCGGCAGCCGCACCCCGCTTGATCGAAGCGACCTGGTTGCCGGCGAGACCGATGGTGGCACCGGCTTCGATCTCGACTTCGAGGTAGCCGTCGATCGAGGCCGTGATGCGACCCTCGATGGTGTCGCCGTTCTTCAGATGGATCACATCGCGCGCGGTCGCAGGGACCTGAGGCGGCGGCGAGGGATCCTGGCAGGCAAGCAGCAACGGCAGCAGGAGCGGGTTCATGCGGGTGGAGTACTCCGCTGCCGCTATCGAACCGCCGATGCGAAGGCCTTTACCGCGCTGTCGAAGAATCCGACGCTGCCGGAGTGCGGGCGCGCACGGCAACCCAGGCGAACAGGGCCGCCAGGGCCACCGTCGGCAGCAGCAGCAACCACCACGGCCGCTTCGCCAGATCGCCCCAGAACCGCCACCACAGGTGCCGGCCGTTGCGGTCCTCCCAGTGGATCGGCGCGTGCGTCTGGTCGGCACTGGCCGCGGTCGCCCCGAACACGGCAGCGATCGCGCTGCCGTCGTTGCGTTCGTAGCCGTTGCGCTCGAACTCACCGTGCGCGCTCGCGAACGCGTAGCGCCAGTTCGCCACCAGCGGCGTGTAGGCAGGCATCCAGCTCACCGGATCGGCGGCATCGACCTGGTCGGGCAGCAGCCCGCGCGACCATGCGGCCTGGTCGGCAAGCTGCTTCACGCCGCGCACCGGCGCCACCACGCTGGTGAGGCATGCGAACGCACCGAACGCGCACAGCGCCCACCACAACTTCGGCCAACGGCGCCACGGCAGCGTCTGCGGCAGCACGATCGCGAGCAGCAGCACGAGGCCGTGCGTGACGTAGCGCGCGGCCCAGCATTCGCCGCCCTGCCAGCCGCGGGCGCGACCGAAGAACCACAGCGGGAACAGGAACACGAGCCACGCCAGCCAACGCCAACGCACCGGCACCCGCCGATTCATCGCGAGCGGCAACGCCAGCCACACGATCGGCGACAGCCAGGCCACACCGCGGCCGGCCGCGAACAGGATCTTGGTGGCGCCGAGCCACACCGGCTGGTCGAGCCAGTCGTCGACGCGCGGGTAGCCGGTGTCGAACGCATTGCCGAAGCGCGCGTGGTTCGCGGCCAGCAGCAGCAGCGCCGCCGGCACCACGCCCAGCACGAACGCACCCACCGGCAGCAGTCGTCGCGGGCGCCAGCACGCGAGCAGCAGGGCAACGCCGATCGGGACCAACAGCGCGGCGTTCTGGTAGCGCAGCAGCACCGCCGCCCCCCCACACAGGCCGCCGAGCAACGCCGCGCGCGCGCCGGCACCCGCGTGCACGTTGGCGACGGCCAGCACGGTCGCGAGCAGGAACACGAGGCCCGGGCCATCCGACAGCGTCTCGCGGCCGAACGCGAAACACTGCGTCGTCAGCAGGATCGCCAGCGCCGTGATCCACGCGTCGCGCTCGCCAGCGCCGAGGCGGCGCGCCAGCAAGAACAGCAGCAGAAGGATCGACGCCGCGCAGGACGGCGGCACCAGCAGCGAGACGAGCCCCTGCAGCACGACCGGACTGCCGCGTACGTGTTCGGGCGTGTAGGCGGCTTGTTCGTGCGTCTGGCCGGGCGCCACGCGACGGCGGAACGCAGCGTCGATGACCGGCCAGGTGCGTTCGATCGAGTCGCCAACCCACGCGAACGGTACCAGCAGCAACTGGTGCCCGAACGGAAACCACGTGTAGGCGATGCCGTCGGGACCGACCTTGCCGCAGTTGCCGACCGCGAGCAGCTTCGCGCCTTCGGCCTCGCCCACAGACGTCGCCCCCTGGTCCGCCCGCAGGATGCCGCTGTCGCCGCGGTGCACGAGATTGCGCGCCGCCAGCAAGGTGAAGCCGGCATCGGTGGTTTCGAAGTTGCCGTGCGCCACCGCCGCGAACGCGAAGAACGTCGCCAGCCAGGCCGCAAGCAGCCGACGCCAGGAGGTGCGCTCGCCGTTCATTTCCCTGCCCCGCCTAACGTGCTGGGATCGACGCCGAGCAACGGCAACGACCACCACCACAGGAACGGCAGCAGCAGCAGCGCCGCCAGGATGTCGACGCAGATGCCGGCCCGCACCATCTGGCCGAACGTCACCAGCCGCGAACTGAACACGATGGTGTTCGGTGGCGTCGCGATCGGCAGCATGAAGCCGCACGACGCCGCCAGCACCGCCGGCAGCATCAGCACCAGCGGGTCGATCTTCGCGCCGATCGCGCCGTCGCGCAGGATCGGCAGCAGCAACGTCGCCACCGCGGTGTTGCTGGCGATCTCCGACAACATCGTGATCGACACGATGAGCACGAGCAGCAGCAACGCCGGATGCACGCTGCCGATCAACGGCCGCAACAGTTCGCCGAACGCGGCCGACACGCCGGTCGGGCCGAACGCGTCCGCCATCGCGATGCCGCCGCCGAGCAGCAGCAGCAGGTCGAACGGCATGTGCCGCGCCGTTTCCCAGTCCACCAGGGGACGACGATCGGGCGTGCCCGCCGGGATCAGGAACGCCAGGATCGCCACCCCGACCGCGACCGAACCGTCGGCGATGTAGCGATCGCGCTGGCCCGCGGGCACCAGGTAGTGGGCCCAACCGTGCAGCACGTCGCCACTGCCGAGCTGCAGGTCGCCGCGCGTCGCCCACAGCACGATCGCCAGGAGGAACAGGATGCCGATGCGGACTTCGGCCGTGCTCCAGCGGCCGAGCCCGCGCGCCTCCACGAGCAGCACGTCGGCTTGTTGCAGCCGCGCCTTCGGCAACGGCAACGCGATCCGGGTCAGCACGAGGCTGGCGCAGACCCCGAGCACCAGCGCGAACGGCGCGAACGCCAGCGTCCACGCCAGGAACGACACCGGCCGCGCGCCCTGCTGCGCCAGCGGTTCGTAGGCGCTGAAGAAGATCGCGTTCGGCGCGGTGCCGATCGGCGTGCCCATGCCACCGATCGAGGCGCCAAAGGCGATCGCACACATCACGCCGGCGCCGAAGTTCGCCATCGCGCGCGGCGACAGTTCGCCGAGTTCGCGCACGCGCCGCACCATCACGGTGCCGATCGGCAGCAGCAGCAACGCCACCGACGTGTTGTTCATCCACATCGAGATGCAGGTGGCGGCGAGGAAGAAGCCCAGCACCAGCCGGCGCGGATACGGACCGACGGCAGCGACCGTGCGCAGCGCCAACCGGCGGTGCAGGCCCGCACGCTCGATCGCCATCGCCAGGACGAACCCGCCGCCGAACAACCACAGGATCGGATCGCCGTAGCCCTTGGTGACTTCGACCGTCGACTGCACGCCGAGCAACGGCAGCAGCACCAACGGCAACAACGACGCGGCGGCGATCGGCATCGCCGCGAGCAACCAGCACGACGTGGTGAGGCCGGTCACGAACAGCAGCCGGCAGGCCACTTCGGGGCGCACGTTCTCGGGGAACGGCAAGCCGTGGCCGGCCCAGTAGCACAAGGCGCCGATCGCCACCGCGATCGCCAGGCGCGGCCACGACACGTCACGCGGGGCGGCTGCGACCGGATCGGGCGTCATCGTCATGCGACGGTCACGGCCCCACCGAAGAGGTGAGCCATTGCAGGTAGGCCGGCAAGCCGCCGTCGACGTCGAACTCGAGCACTTCGGGGACCTCGTACGGATGCAGCGCGACGATGCGTTCGCGCAAGCGCGCGGCGGCGGCGCGCGTCGTCTTCAGCACCAACAGGCACTCCTCGGCGACGTCGACCTTGCCCTGCCAGCGAAACACCGAACGCACGCCGGGCAGCACGTTCACGCACGCACACAGCCGTTCTTCGACCAGTTGCCGCGCCAGCGCATCGGCCGCGAGCTTGCCACGTTCGCCAGCTGCCGGCGCCGTGCACAACACGACGACCGCAGCCATCGCCGTCACTTGCCGCGCGCCAGCCGTTCGGCCAGCGCGGGGTGCAGGCCGGCGGCGAGAATCTTCGCCTGCGTGCGGCGGAAGTCGTAGGGAACGCGTTGGATCTCGACCCGCCCGTTGCGCACCACGGCGAACGACGCGCGCGGGTCGCCGTCGCGCGGCTGGCCGACGCTGCCGACGTTGACGATGCACGGACCGTCGAGCGGGAACTCGCGCTGTTCGTCGGTCGCTTGCGAGAAGCGGTAGTCGGGGCGATGCACTCCAGGCCAATGCGTGTGGCCGACGAAGCACGGCCGGTCGATCAGCTGGAACAGGTGGTGCATCTTCTCCGGTTCGAGGAAGCCGTCGCTCTTCAGCACGTACTCCATGACCGGGTCGCGCGGCGAGCCGTGGAAGAACTGGTAGCCGTGGTCGTCGCGACGGTCGGGCAGGCCACGCAGGAACTCCCACGCGGCGCGGCGGCGCGGGCGCAGGAACGACGGCCTGAGCTGGGCGCGCGTGTAGAACAACGCCTCGCGCGCGAGCGGGTTGAAGTCGTCGAGTTCGTGGAACAACCCCCAGTCGTGGTTGCCCTGCAGCGTCCACTTGCAGCGCTGCATCACCTTCAACGTCACCGGCAGCGGATCGGCGCCATAGCCGACCACGGCGCCGAGGCACATGATCTCGGACACCCCGAGCGCATCGATGCGGGCCAATACGGCGTCGAGCGCCTCGAGGTTGCTGTGCACGTCCGAGATCAACGCGAACGTGCTCACGCTCGCCTCGATCCCTCGGCAGCGAGCAATGACTGCTGCACGGCGCCTTCGATGGCGGCCTCGGCTGCGACCATGCCCATCTTCATGGTGGCGCCAGCGGCCTTCTTGTGACCGCCACCGCCGAACTGGGCGACAATGGCCTGCACGTCGATGTCCGCGCGCGCGCGCAGCGAGCACTTCACGGTGCCGTCGAAACGTTCCTTGAGCAACGCGACGACCTCGACGCCTTCGAGCGAGCGCAGCGGATCGAGCACCGCATCGGTGTCGAAGTCGGCGCGCGCCGCACGTTCCATCAGCGCCTTGTCGAGGGTCGCGATCGCCAGCTTGCCGGACAGGCGCAGCCGGTGGCGCGCCAGCGTGTCGGCGAGCAGGCCTGCCGAGTCCGGGTGGTTGCGACGGTAGAGCGCGTCGAAGATGCGCGAGCCATCGACGCCGGCGGCGACCAGTTCGCTCGCCATCGCGAACACTTCGGCGTCGGCGTTGCTGTAGCGAAACCAACCGGTGTCGGCGACCAACGACAGGAACACGCCTTCGGCCGCGGCCTTGCTCAGCGGCACGCCGAGTTCGCGATGCAGCCGGCGCACGAGAGCCCCGGTCGCGGCGGCGGTCGGATCGACGTAGCAGATCGTGCCATCGCCCTTGTCGCTGCCGACATGGTGGTCGATCACCGCGATCGGCTTCCCGCTCTTCTGCAACCGCTGGCCGAGCGAACCCACGCGCGACAGCTGGCAACAATCGAGCAGCACGGCGGCATCGAACGCGGGCAGCGCGTCCTCGGCCCGCGCGTGGCCGAACGGAGTGTGCTGCTGCAGGAAGTCGAAGCTGCGGCCGATCGGGTCGGGATTGACGATGTGGACCTGATTGCCGAGCGCGCGCAGCAGGTGGAACAGCGCCGCCTGCGCCCCGAGGCAATCGCCATCGGGATTCTCGTGACCGGTGAGAAGGAACGTCTGTCGAGTGCGCAGGAAGTCGTGGAACGTGGTCACGAAGGGTCGCTGGACTGTACGGGCCGCCCGGCGAAGGCTCAACGACGGGAACCCGCCTTCACCGTGGGCAACCGGCGCCCCGCCACGTGCACCGCGGCAACCGCGGTCGCCCCCGCAACCCAGGCAGCCAGAGCCTCGCGGAACGTCGCCGCTGCCGGAACCGTGCAGAAGTCGGCGCGGCCACCGATCCGCAACTGGCCAAGCCCCCGACACCCGACGGCCCGGGCCCCGTGCCGGGTCGCCATCGCGAACAGTGTTTCCGGCGCCAGGCCAGGCCACAGGCGGCTGGCGCGCGCCAGTTCGGCCGGCATCGACAGGGTGGTGTTGCTGGCGCGCGAGTCGGTGCCGAGTGCGACCGGAATGCCCTGCGCGAGCCAGGCGGGCACCGGCGGCGCCGCGCGGCCGAAGTATTCGATCGTGCCCGGGCAGACGACGATGCTGGCGCCCGACGCGGCGATGCGGGCGCTGTCGCCACGTTCGAGTTCCTGGCAGTGAATGAGGCTCGTGCGCGCGGAAAGCACGCCGAGGTGCTCGAGCCAGCGCACGGCACCCAGGTTCGGGGCGCGATGGTCCGCGGGCAGGCGACCGAGTTCGCGCAACAGGTCGGCGAACGCGCCGCGACCGGAGTGCAGCAGTTGCTGTTCTTCGGGCACTTCGGCGCAGTGGATGGCAAGGTGCCGGCCGCGCGCCGCCGCAGCGCGGAACAGTGCCGCCGAGACGGAGTACGGCGCATGCGGCGACCAGCCGCCTTGCATCGCCAAAGGCCGTCCACGCACGCGTTCGCCGTCGCGCTCCTGCAGCAAGGCGCGCGCCGCCCGTTCGTCGAGATGGAAGCCGGTGAGTTCGCGATAGCAGCGGCCGCGCAGCGGCGAGTGCCGCAGTTCCTCGGCACTCGTGCCCGTCGAATCGATGTCGCCGACCGCGTTGACACCCAGGTGCAGCTGGTCGGCGATCGCGGCGCGCAACAGCTGGCGCTCCGCAGCCGCGGAGGTCGCCTGGCGCGCTTGCAGCACCGAGTGGATCCATGCCACGAAGGTGCGCGTCGGCGCCGTTGCGGCCAGGGCCGGCAGTTGCAGGTGCGCGTGCGCGTTGACCAGTGCGGGCAACACGCACACATCGGCGAGCCGAGTGCCGGCCGGGGCGCGCCGCAGACTGACGATGCGGCCACGGGCGTCCCAGCGGATCAAGCCGCCGGACAACACCGTCGTCGCGTCGAGCGCGACGAAGCGGGCGGCGAAGGCGCCCATCGTTGGGTCAGGCCGCGCCGCGTGGCGGCGTGGCCGAACTGCGCCTCACGTGCGCGCGAAGACGCGCAGCGCCCGGACCACCTGGTCGGGGTTGACGAAGCGGTTGTAGTCGATCGCGAAGCGGAAGCCGGTGACCGAGTCGAGGCCGATGCCCGGACCCGCGCCGCTGCCGATGCCTTCGCGCCAGGCGCGGATCGTGCCTTCGATCGGCGCCGTGCCGGACTGGTTGATCGTCGCACCCTGGAAGCGGATCGTCAGCGGACCGTTCGGATCGTTCGCCTTCTGCGTGCCCGGTTCGCCCGAGTCGGTGTAGGTGATGTCCACCGTGCCATTGCCGTCGAGATCGACGTCGAGCTCGTAGCGCAACCACACCGGCGGGAACACCTGGCCGGTGCCGCGCCACGTCGACAGGTCGCCCGAGGTCGGGTCGCGGTCGGTGAGCGTGGCCGAGTTGGTGCCGGCGACGTAGGCAGGAACCGTGGCCGGCTGGCCATTCCAGACGACGTTGGGCGCTTCGAGGCGGAAGAAGCCCGAGGAACCGGCACCGGCTTGCCCGGCGACGTTGATCTGCGTCGGCGCCAGGGCCGTCGAGCAGTTGAACACGCGGCTGCCTTCGCCGCCGGTGGTGTCGACCAACCCGTTGAACGCGAGCGTGCGGCCGGATTGCAGCAGGAAGCTGCCGCCCGAACCGCCGCCACCCGGCGACGAAATGCCCCACTCGACGTCTTGCGTCGCCGGCGTGGGCCCGTCGCCGTTGATCACGACGCCGCGGCCACCGCGCGACACGAAGCGCGCCGTGCTGCTGACGTTCAGGTCACCACCGGCGCGGATCATCACCGCACCACCGCCACCGCTACCGCCGTGACCGGCCATGTAGTCGTCGGTCAGGATGATCGCGATGCCGAACGGGTGCGAACCACCACCGCCACCACCCGCGCCACCGACCAGGAAGTGGTCGAGCGACTGGTAGTTCAGCGGCGGGCTGACCGGCAACGGCAGCAAGGCGAACGGCAGGCCGGCCGCAGCGGCCGCACTGGGGTTGGGCTGCGTCGGCAAGGCAATCGTCGGCAACCCAGCCGTGCTACCCGCCAGCATGAAGCCACCACCACCACCGCCACGCGAGAACTCGTCGTAGAAGTTCTGGGCCGAGACACCCACGATGTACGGGGCACCTGCCGCGATGGCCGTGCCGGCCGTGGGGTGCATCGGCGACCCGGCGCCGCCCGTGCCGCCGGCATTGCCAGCGTAGGCATGGCTCGCCAGCACGCGAACGCCACCGCCATCCTGGCCGTTGTTCATGTTGACGCCGGCGATGAACAGGGGCGGCACGGCGTTGGCCGGCGTGGTCACGCCCGTGCTCTCGACGCCACCGTTGCCACCGCGACCGCCACCGCAGCCACCCGCACCACCGGCCTGGCCGTTCGTCACCAGGGTCCAACCGACCGGGAACGCCGGGTTGGTCGTGCCGGTGCGCGAGTTGAACGAGCTGGCGCGAAGGCCGGCGAGCGGGCCGGTCGTCGGCACCGTGTGCGGCATGTCCGCGCCTGAGACGTCGATCGTGCCGTGGATCTCGGCCTTGCCGCGCACGAAGATCTGGGCGGGAACCGAACCGAGGAAGCGCACGGTCACGCCAGCCGGCACGATGAAGTCCGTGAAGAAGAAGCGACCGTCGGTGACCGTGTAGGCCAGACCGCTCGGCGTGTTGGACGCCGGGATCGTGAAGTTGTCGATGTTCCACTCGAAGGTGCCGTTCACGCTGTTGCCGAGCTGCGGCTTGAACGAGCCGTGCAGACCGTCACGGCCGATCAGGCCAGGCCGCGCGCCGTCACTCCACACGCCACCCGACACCAGGGTCTCCTGGCCGGAGGAGTTGGCGAACAGTTCGGTCACCGTGATCGGCACCGAGACGCCTTCCACCGTCAGCATTTCGAAACTACGCGGCACGGCGGCGCGACCGGACAGGTCGCGCAGGTCCGACGTGATGTAGACGGTGAGGCAGGACTTGCTCGGCAGCGTCACCGGCGGCTGGTAGGTCACGACGGTCACGTCGCGGCCGGCGATCGACTCGGTCGAGAGCTGGACCAGGCCTTCCAGCACGATGCCTTCGGCATCGCGATCGCATTCGCCACTCGGCAGCGTGCCGCGCAGCACGACGCGCACGGGCGACGAGGCACTGAGCGGGCTCAGCAACGGCGTGGTGTCGATCAGCTCGGAGAAGCGCAGCACGATCGTCGGATCGAGCGACACGGCAGTGAGGTTGACCGGCGCGAGCAGTTCGACCGCAGGCGCCTGCTGGTCGTCGTCCTGGATGCCCAACGAAGCCCGCACCGTGCAGGAGAACTCCGAAGTCAGCGAGTCGCCGGCGATGCTGCGCACACCCTGGGAGCCGCTGTCGCCACCGAGCAGGGTGATGATGTAGCTCTCGTTGCGCAGGAAGCCGAACGTACTGACCCCATTCGAGGTGCTGACCCGCGGCACGAACGTCACCTCGTTGTCGGCCACGAGGTATTCGCCGTCCGGTGCGACACCCGTCGCCGTGCGGATCGAGATGCTCGTCGAGTTCACCGAAGCCGTTTCGACCCGGTCGGAGAACTTGAAGCGCAGCCGCTGGTTCTCGGCGATCTCGGACACCGAGCAACCCGTCTGCGTGCAGCCGAGATCACAGCTGATGATGCAGAAGGACTGGCCGCCGATGCACTTGATGCGGACCGAAGCGAGGTCCGTCTCCGAGCCGCCGGAGCAACCGGCGAACAGCGACAGACCGGCGAGGAGCGAAATGGTGAATGCGTTGCGCATGGGAGACGGTAGGAGCTACGGAGCTTGGGCGGCGATCAAACGCGGGACGATCAGACGCGGTAGACGACCACGACCTTGTCGATCGTGATCACTTGGCCGAGGGTGTAGTCAGCGAGCAACTGGAAGCGGAAGCCGTTCAGGCCATCCGATGCGATGCCGGTCTGGGTGGAGCTGCTGCGCACACCGAGACGCCACGGCGCCACCTGGATGGTGGCTCCGGTGGCCAGGTCGAGCTGGGCGGCCTGGAACAGGGCCCGAACCGGAGCCCCGACCAAAGCCGCCTGCGACGACACGGCAGGGTCGTCACTGAGCACGAACGGAACGCCATCGACACTGCCGTGGATCTCGTACCGAGCGAACTCGGGGCCGAAGATCAGACCGGTCGAGTAGTACTTCGAAGTGCAGACGACGAGGTCATCGCGCTCGGTGAGCACGCCGACGTTCTGCGCCGTCGGCGCCGGCAGCATGCCGGTGAGCTGGGTCACGTTGGCGCCCGCCGCCGATTCGAGGCGAACGAACCCGGGCGCGCCGTCGCCACCGAGGATCTGCGCTTGCATGCCGGCCGGGGCCGCGCCGTTGTTGGTACCGGCAACGCGGTTGAACACGCCGCCGAGGCCACCGCGCACGTCGATCTGGCCGGTCAGGTCCACCTGACGACCCGACTGCAGCACGATCGAACCGCCCGAACCACCGCCGCCAGGCGCAGGCTGCGCGCCTGCGGCCGAGCCGGCGGAGCCAGCCGCACTGCCGCCCCGCGCCAGCAGCTTGCCAGCCGGGCCGAGGCGCAGCACGTCGCCGGCGCGCAGCGCCATCACGCCACCACCACCGCCGCCGCCAGCGCCGCACGTGAACTTGTCGGGCGTCAGCAACAGCGAGCAGGCACCCTGCGACGCCGCACCGCCACCACCCGAACCACCCACCAGGAAGTGCTCACTCGCGCGAGTGACGATCGCACTGCCCGACGGGAACGGGAACAGCTGCAGCACCGAGCCACCGCTCGCCTGCGGACCCATCTGGCCCGTCATCGGGATCGACTGGGCCGGGATCGAGAAGTTGCTGGCCGTCGGAATCGTGACCCAGGGCGCATCGACGGTGATCGTGTTCGTCGTGTTGAACAGCACCGTGCGAACCTGGCCCGCGCCGACGCCGCTGTCGATCGTGATCTGGCGACCGGTGAACCGATTCGGCAGCCAGGTCTGCACCGCCGTCAACGTGTTCGCGCCGCCGCCCGTCGAAACGCCAGCGAACGCAAGGTCACTGTGGTTGTTGGTGACGACGCGGCCGACGGCGCCGGGAACCAGGAACCCGCCGCCGCCACCACCGGCCGAGGCCGTGGGGCTGTAGGTGATGCCCGAGGCGAGCCCGAAGTAGAGGTGCGCGCTCAGGCCCGAAGTCGGGAACACGGTCGAACCGGAACCGCCGGTGCCGATCGCGCTGCTGGCGTAGCCGTGGCCCGCGAGCAACCGCGCGTCTTCGCCACGCACACCTTGGTGCACGGCCTGCGCACCGGTGGTCGTCGACTGGGGCAGCGTGATCTTGTCGCCGCCCTTGCCGCCCGCACCGGCGAAGATGCCACCGGGGGCACCGAGCTGGCCCGTCAGCGACGAGTTCAGCGGCATCAGCGCGATCGACCCGCCCGACACGAACATGTCGCCGAGGACGTCGAACTTGCCGGCGACCGTGATGATCGGCGGCCGCGTACCGACGAACTTCAGGCGCACGTTGCTCGGCAGCACCATCTGCGAGAAGTAGAAGCGCCCGTCGGTGATCGCGATCGCGCTGCCGGTGGAGGTGTTGCTCGCCGGGATGATCGTGTTGTCGGTATTGAACTGGTAGACGTTCTTGCCGTCTTCGACGGTGTTCAGGTTGGTCGCGAGCGAGAGGTTGAACACACCGTGCCGGCCGTCGCCACCGATCTGGGCAAACGAGCAGGTGCCGCCAGCCCAGGTCGCCGCCGACGAATCGATGTCGAGCTGCGTGTTGTCGACGAACTCTTCGGTGATGTTCTGGTTGACCAGGGGCACGACCACCGTGCGGAACGTGAACGTCTGCGGCTGCGCCGGGCGACCCGACAAGTCGGCGACGCCATCGGTGACGTTGATCTCGCAGCAGACATTGCCCGGTAGCGCTTGCGCCGGCCGGAAGGTCAGGATCGAAATGCCGCGGCCGGCGTCGAAGTCGAGCACCTGCGTGCCGTTCAGCGTCTGCGGGGCCGAGTTCGGATCACATTCGAAGCCGCCGCCGGTCGCTTCGCGATTGCGCCGCACGGAGAACGTCACCGGGCTCTGCGTGCCGCTGAGGAACGGCGTCGCATCGATCATCTCGTTGAACTCGAGCACGACTTCGGTGTCGCGCGGCGCGCTGCCGATCTGGGCGATCGACGGCGTGATCAGGTTGGCGCGCGGCGCCACCCCGTTCTGGTCGACGATGCCGAGCGACGAGGTCAGCGTGCAGCTCAGCGTCTTCTCGAACGGTTTGCCCGACGTGCTTCGCACGACCGCCGGCTGGCCGTCGCCACCGGGGATCGTCATCGTGTACGTCTCGCCCGCCGAGAAGCCGAAGAACGTCTGGCCACCCGAGATCGCAAGCGTCGGCACGAACTCGACCTGCTTGCCGTTCACGAAGAACACGCCGACCGGTTGTTCACCGCTGGCAGTGCGGAAGCGGATCGACGACGGGGTCACCGTGGCCGGATCGATCTCCTCGCTGAACTGCAGGATGATCACCGCGTTCTGCGCGATGTCGCTGATCGAACAGCCGGTTGCGCTGCAGCCGAGGTTGCAACTCGACAGGCAGATGACCTTCGGGTTGGCGCTGGCGCAGTCGAAACTGACCGAGGCGGTGCCGCTGCCGCCACCGGAACAACCCGCAAGGGCTCCGAGGGCAAGGAGTAGTGCTACGTGGTGCGATCGACGAACGGACATTACGGCCTCGTATCGAGAAAGGGGGGACGGAACCTGATCGACGCCGACGAGAGGGGACCGTGAGGCGATGGACCGGGATGCGAGGATTGGCAAGGAAACCATACCGCAGAGAAAGCTGCAAGGTCGGGCGCGCCAGAGTGCGGCGCGGGATCGAACTCGCTCGGGCAACGACGACTACTGACAACTTCCATGCCGGTGCCCCGGCGGCCGCCGCAACCGGCGTCGAATCCCCCACCATGCGGGGGATTCCCGCAGTCGCCGTCCCAAACCGGACCGCGACCGGGGAGCACTTCGGCACGAACCATGGGCGAGATCGAACAGTCGAAAGCCGCCGGTGCGACGGGGTTTTCCCCTTCCCGGCTCAGCGCCGGAAGGCCACCACGACCCGGTCGATCACCAGCTCCTGCGCCAGGGCCTGGTCGGCCAGCAGCCGGAACCGCATGGCGTTGTAGCCATAGGTCGCGATGCCTTCCGCCAAGGAGGAGCTGCGGACCCCGGTCAGCCAGGGCGACTCGACGACGGGCACCCCGGTCGTCAGGTCGAGCTGGGCGGTCTGGAACAGCGCGCGGACCGGAGCCCCCAGGCCCGCCGACTGGGACGACACCAGCGGGTCGTCGCTGAGCAGGAACGGCACGCCGTCGGCGCTGCCGTGGATCTCGTAGCGCACGTACTCCGGACCGAGCGCCTCGCCGGTGCTCCGGTAGCGCGACGTGCAGGCGACCAGGTCGTCCCGTTCGGCCAGCGCCCCGAGGTTGCCCGCGGTCGCGGCGGGCTGCATCGTCGCCAGCGCTTCGAGCCCGACCAGCAGTCCGGTTTCGAGCCGCACGAAGCCCGGGCTGCCGTTGCCGCCGGCGATCTGCACCGAGGCCCCGACCGGTGGCGTCACCGGCGAACTCTGCCGGCTGAAGGTGCCGCCGTTGCCGCCGCGCACGTCGATCGTGCCGAGCAGTTCCACCGTGGCGCCGGACTGCAACACGATGGATCCGCCCGACCCGCCGCCGCCGGGAGCCGGCTGTGGGCCAGCCCCTGGCCCGACCAGATCGGCCGCCGAGCCGCCGCGCGCCAGCAACCGGCCGGCGGGGCCGAGCCGCAGCTGCCGGCCGGCGCGCAAGGCGAACGTGCCGCCACCACCGCCACCGC
>SXGT01795337.1_pt1 | contig 19569 bp, 14 predicted proteins | sample 3176221 | NCBI WGS metagenome assembly SXGT01 (sample SAMN11356862, study PRJNA531348) | freshwater metagenome | isolation source: freshwater sample F1-120 | place: China: Fuxian Lake, Yuxi | collected 2017-12-25
CGCGCGCCGTCAGCTTGCCCTTGGCGTGCTGGGCCGCAATGCGCTTTTCCCCGCCGCCCTTCTTGGCGGCTTCGCGGCGCTTTTCCAGCTGTTCGAGGATGTCGTGCATATGGTGTCTCCTTGATGAGCGAGGCTTAAGGAGACGCGGCGGCGGTGGCAAGCAATCCTCCCCCATCGGGGGAGGGGGACCGCGAAGCGGTGGAGGAGGCGTTTCCGCTGCACAGAGAGCTTGGATCCCCCTCCCCGGTGGGAAGGATTACGCCATCCCCGCCAGCCGCGTCAGCTCCGCCACATGGGCGGCGAAGGCCTTGCGTCCTGCGGGCGTCAGCGACAGCCAGGTGCGCTGGCGTCCGTCCACCGCCGCCTTGCGCGGCTTCAGATAGCCGGCCTCTTCCAGCTGCTTCAGATGCTTGGACAGGACCGAATCCGACACCTTGATGGAGTCCCGGATCATGGCGAACTCGGCCTCGTCGATGCGGGACAGGATGGCGCAGATCTGCAGCCGTCCCGGGGCGTGGATCACCGGGTCGAAGACGGGAACGGCCGTCATCCGCCCGCCTCCGCCAGCTCCCGCTTCCACACGGCCATCCACACGCGTCCGCCGACGATGGCGGCAATGAAGCCCGCCGCTCCGGTGGCCAGCGGCGTCCAGGCGATCCCGGCCGCCTTGCCCCAGAGGGACAGCCCCATCAGGCCGATCAGCACCACGACCAGGCCGATGGCCGCCCAGCGGGCGCGCTTCGGCGAATAGCCGCTGACCCACCAGCCGTATTTCTGCTTCCACCAGTGGATCAGGCCCACCAGCCCGACCATGGACACCACCAGCGCCAGCGCCGCCCACGGCGTCGGCATCCCCTGCCCCGCCACCAGCAGGCCGCAGCAAAGCCCATAGGCGATGTCGTAGCTGAAAGGATACTTCATCTCGCCCGGCACGGCCTGGCGGGCATTTGCGATGGCGTCCAGCGCCTCTCGCGGGTCGGGTTGGTTGGTCATGGCGAACTCCTCACTTTCCATACTGGAAAATGATGCTGACTTTCCACTTCGTCAAGTGATAATTTTCCAGATTGGAAAATCAGCGTAGCGCCGCGAACCACCGCTCCAGCATCACCGCCTCGGCGCGCAGGCCATCAGCCCGCTCGGCCGCTTCGGCGTCCACGCCCCAGCGCTCCTCGGTGAAGGCTTCGTCCAGCCGCGACAGGTCGAACGCCTCGGCGCCCGACAACGCCCCCCGTTGCACCGCGAAGGCCAGCACCGCCGACCCCAGCAGCGGCGTGGCCATGGCCAGGCCCGTCAGGGCGTAGTCGTCCAGCGCCAGCGCGCGCCCCCGCACCGCCGCCAGCGCCTCATCGGCCTGGGACCGGTGCACGATCCCGGCGACGGGAACCAGCACGCAGCCCAGATCCCGCTCGGCCCAGTCGCGCCACGGCGTCCAGTCCCGCGCCTGCCGCTCCACCAGGGTGTCCGGCGTCTCGGCCAGATAGCAGATCGCGTCCGACCCGGCGTAGGCGGTGATCTCGTCGGCCACCGCCTCGCGCACCTCGCGCACCCGGTCGATGGCGGTGAAGGCCAGCCGTGTGGCGGGCATGGTGGCGGGGATGAGGACATCGCCCTGCCCGGCCCATTCCTCGGCCACCAGTTGCGCGGCGGCCTGGGTCGGCAGCACCAGACTATGGCCCGCCGGGGATTTCGGCATCTTCCCGTCCAGCCGGACGGCCCAGCCCTGCCCGTCCGGCTCGACGCTGACGGCCTTCCAGAACCGGCGCACCTGATCCGGCGCAAACTCGACAAAGCCCGCAGGGCGCTTGGACGGCGTGTCGGCCGCCTTATGGTTGTCCACTAGGGCCCTCTCCTGAAATGCACACGCAACGTCTCAGTCGCGTCATCGAAAACTATACTCTCACCGAATACACCGGGCCCCTCGCACAGGAAAATTCGCCAATTTGCATCAGCGGTCATGCCGAAACGGGCGGTCGCGTTCCTGTGAACGACCAGATCAGGATGGGTAAGGAAATCGCAAGGACGACGCAGAGCCTCTTCTACGACTTGGCGTATGGCGGGGTCGGCGAACAACTCCCGATCATACTGGAAGCTCGCACAGGCATCCGCGTTGATGCAGTCCGGCGTGGGGGGGCCGTTCAACAAGTGGCAGCCCTGCGCCTTTCGAACCAGGTAGCTTTCGAGGCCAGCTCGGTCACACGTTCCCCCAGCAGCAAGCGTATAGGCCGCATCCCCCATGTGTTCGTAGTAGCCGCGGCCGGTCATTGACCGAACCAGTGCTTCCTCGGCTGCGGCAGTGAAGGCCATGGAATAGAGGTAGGGATGGTGGCCGTACCAATTGAGCTGTTCGGGGAACGGCCGGGAGCATCCGCTGAGCAGCAACAGCGCGGCCGTCAGGCTGATGAGCGCTTTCACCTGATCCCCCCTCTTGATCGAGGAATTTCTCCTGCCCTCAGGATCTGAGTTCGCAGCACACGGTCAAGTGGTAATGCGCGAAACGGGAGGCCGAAGCGTCCACGAAGCAAGGAAATGGTGAGCCCCCTCGGGTTCGAACCGAGGACCCTCTGATTAAAAGTCAGATGCTCTAACCAACTGAGCTAGGGGCTCCCACACCTTGAAGCGGCGCGGACCATACGGATGTCGCCCCGGCGGGGCAAGACGGGTCGCGACCTCTTTTTTCGCGACCCTCAGGCGGCTTCGGCGCCGGTCTTGATGGCGGGGCGTCGTTCGGCGCAGGCCTCGCCCAGGGTGCGGGCCAGCAGGGGCGCGTCGATGGGCTTGGTCAGGAAGGCGTGGACCCCCGCCACATCCCAGGCCGCCTTGTGCACATCCATGGCGTTGGCGGTCAGGGCGATGACGGGCGTCGCCACGTTCGGTCCGCCGGCGCGGATGCGGCGCGTGGCCTCCAGCCCGTCCATCACCGGCCTCTGCATGTCCATCAGGATGGCGTCGAAGGGCTCGACCCCCGCCGCCTCCACCGCCTCGGCGCCGTTCTCGACCAGGGTCAGGCGACAGCCGTGGGGCTCCAGCAGCAGGGCCAGGATGCGCCGGTTCACCTCGTGATCGTCCACCGCCAGGATGGACCGGCCCTGCAGCGAAACGGTCGCGGGGCGCGCGACGGGCGCGGCCTCGACCGCATCGGCCGGGTCCACCGCCTCGACCCGCACGGTCAGGGTGAAGGTCGAGCCCTCGCCCGGCGCGCTGGTCGCCGTCAGGTCGCCGCCCATGGCCTGGGCCAGACGGCGGCTGATGGCCAGGCCGAGGCCCGTGCCCCCGTACCGCCGGGTGTCGCCCGCCGACGCCTGTTCGAAGCTGTCGAAGATGCTGTCGATCTGGTCCGGCGCGATGCCGCACCCCGTGTCGTGCACCTCGGCCGTGAGGGTCGAGGTCGCCTCATCCCACCCCACGTTCACCCGGATCGCGCCGTCCCGGGTGAACTTCACCGCATTGGACAGCAGGTTGAACAGGATCTGCTGGAACCGCAGGGGATCGGTGCGGATCGCGTCGGGCACGGCCTCGTCCACCACAACGCTCAGGCGAACGCCGCGGGACGTGGCCTTGGGCTCCCACAGCCGGCGCAGGGCGGCCAGCTTGTTGCGCACATTCATCTCGGTCGATTCCAGCCGCATCTTCCCGGCCTCGATCTTGGAGAAATCCAGCACGTCGTTCAGCAGGCCCAGCAGCATGTCGCCGCCGTCCAGCAGCATGGAGACATGCTCGCGCTGCTGGGCGTCCAGCCGGCTGCGGCGCAGCAGGTTGGCCGCCGAGATGACCGCGTTCAGGGGGGTCCGGATCTCGTGGCTGATGACGGCCAGGAACTCGGACTTGGCCGCGCTGGCGTGTTCGGCCCGGTCGCGCTGAATCAGGGCCTCGGTTCTGGCCGCCTGCATGTCGCCCGTCGTCCGAATGGACTGCTTCACAGCCACCACCAGGTGCGCCACGTACAGAAGCGCAGCGATCAGGATCGCCACCGCCGCCAGATCGCGGGTCATCGCCAGGGTCAGAAGGGGCAGACCCAGGAAATAGGTCGCATGGGGGATCACCGAGGCGATCAGCAGGGGCCGCACATGGTGCATGTGCAGGCTGACGTGCAGCAGGGCGCCCGCCACCTGGATCATGGCGAACAACGGCCCGAAGGGACCGCCCTGGAACCACAGATAGACCGCGATGGACGAATAGATCGCCGTGTTCAGCGCCGCAACGCCGGCACAGAAGGCGCGCCGGGCCCGCGAGGGCTCCCCCTCGCCGAGGCGCATCGGCCGGAACGCGATCCAGTCGAGCGCCTGGCCCGCCAGCATCGTCGTAAACCAGATGACAGGCCAGATCGAGGGCGACATCACCATGGCCGCACCACCGATGAACAGGGCGAGGCCGATGCGGGTGGGCAATTCCCTGCCCCGCGCCGTCGCCACCGCTGCATATCCGGATGTGAGCATGGCCTGTCGGCCTCCCTTGCATTTGCGAACAAGGGTATCTCTCACAGTGCAAACGATTAGTTTCCAAGCCTTGACGGATGTCTCCCCCTCGCGGATGGAACAGGGGCGAGGATCAAGCGTTGCGTGTGGCGACAGGATCCGACCGGGTTGGGGAATGAAGATGAGCAAATTCAGACTGATCTTGGCGATTTCCGCCGTTGCGGCCCTCGCCGCCTGTGACGATGAGGCCTATCGCGATCCGGCGCAGGGCGACCTGCCCCCTCCGCCCGCGATGGAGCCGGCCCCCGCCGCCGAGGATGAGGGCGTGGACACGGCTGCCACGACCCCCGAAACCCCGCCGACGGACTACTCCCAGCTTCCCCCGCCGCCCGAGAGCTCCGAAGCAACGGTTCAACCGGAAAGCGAGACACTGTTCTATTGAGGCCCGGTTCCCGCCGCGAGGCTGTCACACGGAGATGCTTGACGCCGGTCACGCCCGGCCTCCACCAGTTCCCGGCGGGCCGGAGAGATTGCGTTTGAAACGTCCGCTTCCCCTGATTGTCGTCGCCCTGACGGTCCTCGGCGCCGCGACGGCCGTCCAGGCCGAGCCTCGCGCCCTGGTGCGCGGCGAGGACGACGGCGATCTCTTTGAAGCGCTCGAACGCGCCGTGGGCGAGACCGACGCCCGCATCGAAAACCGTTTCCAGGCCCGCCGCCGGGCCGCCGCCGCCGCCGAGAACGCCGAAGCCCTGCTTCGCTCCGAAGGCTACTATCAGTCGGTGATCGAGGAGGTCGTGGAGGGTGAAAGCCCGCCGCGCGCCGTCATCATCGTGACGCCCGGCCCCCGCTTCGCCCTGGATCAACCGCGCGTGGACTGGCTGCAGACGCCGCCCGACGACCAGACCGCCCAGGCCGTGCTCGGCACGGTCGAGACCAAGCCCGGGGCGCCCGGCCGGGCCGCCGACGTCATCGCCATGGAGGGGCGGATCGTCTCCGGCCTCACCCGCCGGGGCTACGCCGACGCCGCCGTCGAGCCCCGTCGCGTGGTCGTGGATCACGCCGTCTTTCTCGTCCAGCCCACCTACCGCATCGACGCCGGGGATCTGGTCCGGCTGGACGGCGTGCGGCTGGAGACCCGGGGCCCGACCCGCCCGGCCTGGGTCGGAGGCCTCGCACCCTGGACCGAGGGCGACGTCTACGATCCCGAGGACGTGGCCGAACTCGAGCGCCGCCTGCTGGAGACCGGGGTCTATGACGGGGTCGGCGTCGCCCTCGCCCCCGCCGACCAGACCGACGACCAGGGCCTGCGCCCCATCATCGTCACCCTGACCGACCGACCGCGCCGCATCCTTGAGGCCGGGGTCAGCTATTCCACCACCGAAGGCGCCGGCGTCGACGGCATCTGGACCTGGCACAACCGGTTCGGGCGCGCCGACACCCTGCGCTTCCTCGCCCGCGCCGCGCGCATCGACAGCCGCATCGGCGCCGAGCTGTCCCTGCCCCACTGGCGCCGCCCCGGTCAGACCCTGAGTCTGGCCAGCGCGGCCGTCTATGAAGACACCGACGCCTACGAACGCACCGCCATCAATCTCAGCGCCGACCTGCGCCAGCGCTTCAACCGCACCTCATGGTACAGCTATGGCGTCGGCCTCGAAGGCGGCCTCTACAACGAAACCCGCTTCGACCCGATCACGCGCGGCCCTGTGGATGTGGAGCGCGATCTGTTGATCCTGACCGCGCGCGGCGGCTTCAACCTGGATCGATCCAACGATCCGCTCGACCCGCGTCGCGGCTGGCGCCTGTCGGGATCCGTCCAGCCGACGGCGGTGACCGGAGACGACGACGTCTATTTCCTGCGCACCGATGTGACGGGCACGGGCTACCTCCCCCTTCAGGATGAAGGCCGCACCGTGCTGGCCGGACGCCTGCACATCGGCTCGATCGTCGGCGCCGAAGAGTTCGTGGTCCCGTCCGACCGGCTGTTCTACTCCGGCGGCGGCGGCTCGGTGCGCGGCTACGCCTATCAGGGCGTGGGGCCCCGCCTGACCGACAACACCCCGCGCGGCGGGCTGTCCCTGTTCGAGGCCTCCGTCGAGGTGCGCCGCGACATCGGCGAACGGTTCGGCGCCGTGGTCTTCGTGGACGGCGGCGCGGTCGGCTTCGAGGAGACCCCCAACCTCAGCAACATGCGCTACGGCGCCGGCTTCGGCGTCCGCTACCGCCTGCCCTTCGGCCCCATCCGCGCCGACGTGGCCTTCCCGCTGGACAAGCGCGAAGGCGACGCCGACTTCCAGCTCTACATCAGCATCGGACAGGCGTTTTGACCGACACGCCCACCGAACCTGAAACCCCGCCCGAAACCCCGAAAGAGGCGAAGGCCCGGCGCACGCGCCGGCAGTGGGCCGCCCTGATCGCGGGCATGGTCGCCGGCGGCCTGATCGCCCTCACCGTTCTGGTGCTGATCGGCGGACGCCTGGTCGTCCTGTCCCCCGCCGGGCGCGACCTGGTGATGGGCTTCGTTTCGGGCAAGCAGCTGGGCGACTACGGCGCCATCACTGTGGAGGGCCTGTCCGGCGACCTCTGGGACGACTTCACCATCGACCGGGTCACGGTCACCGATGAGGAAGGCGTCTGGCTGGAAGCCACCGACGTGCGGGTGGACTGGTCCTATCTGGCGCTGGTCACCCGGCGCTTTCACGCCAGCGAGATCACGGCCGACCGCATCCGTCTGATCCGCCGCCCCATCGTCGAGCCTTCCGACGACCCGCCCGGCGGCGGCCTCCCGCTCACCATCGACATCGACCGGTTCTCGGCCAACATCGACCTGGAGGAGGGCTTCAGCCAGGAATATGGCCGCTGGACCCTGACCGGTCAGACCAACATCCGCCGCGTGGGCCTGAAGACCGCCGAGGTCCGGGCCTTCAGCCTCACGCGGCGGGGCGACTTCCTCCGCGCCGACGTGCAGTGGGGCGACGGCATCGACGACCTGCGCGTGAACGCCCTGGCGCAGGAGGCGGGCGGCGGCCCCCTGGCCGGCGCCCTGGGCTATTCGCCGGACGAGCCGTTCCGCGCCCGCGCCCGGATCGACGGCGAGGGCGTCAGCGCCCTCGTCCGCACCGGCGAATTCACGCCCCTGACCATCGACGGCCGCTTCCGGCAGGGCGGCGGCACCCGCATTTCGGGCCATGCCGACTTCTCCGGCTCCGACCTGCTGGAGCCCTTCGTGCGCCGCATCGGCCGCACCGCGCGCTTCGGCCTCGCCACCGTCGCCGATCCCGAACGGCCGGGCTTCGAGGCCATGGCCTGGGATCTGCGCGCCGAGAATTTCACCTCCCGCGCCCGCGGTTTCGTCCGCTCGGCGGACCGCGCCGTGCCCGACGGCATCCGTCTGAACGTGGCCACCCCCTCCCTCACCCGGCTGACCGGAGCCCGTCTGGCCGGACCCGCCGCCTGGGCGGGCCTGTTCCAGGGCGACGCCGCGGCCTGGTCGCTGGACGGCGCCGTCAGCGTCCGCAATCTGACGGCCGCCAGCTACAGCGCCGCCCGTCTGAGCGGCCCCCTGAACGTGCAGGTCCGCGACAGCCGCATGGCGCTGGACGGCGACCTGGCGGTCCAGGGCGGCTCCCGCTCGGGCGTCATCGGCGGCCTCCTCGGCGCCCAGCCGCGCGTGGCCTTCGAGAGCGCGCGCACCCCTGACGGCGCTTTCCTGCTCGAGGACATCGACCTGCGCGGTCAGGGCCTGATCGTGGACGGCTCCGGCGCCCGTGGCATGAACGGTTCGCTGCGCTTCTCGGGCCGGGCCGAGGTCACGGACGCGAGACTGGTCCGCCCCGCCGCGCGCGGCGCTTTCGGCGGACCCATCCGCGCAAGCCGGGCCGAGCCCGGCGCGCCGTGGCGCATCACCTTCGACGGACGGGGCCGCCGCTTCGCCACCGGCATGGCCGAACTGGACCGGTTGCTGGGCGCGACACCGCGTCTGGTCGTCACCGCCGCCTATGACGAGGGCCGCATCGCCATCGACAGCGCCCGGCTGACCGGCACGGCCGGTCGCGCCACGGCCCGGGGGCTGATCGGCGGCGACGGCGCCCTGCGCCTCGCCCTGGACTGGGACGCCGAGGGTCCGTTCGGCGTGGGTCCCGTGGCCATCGACGGCGCCATGACCGGCGAAGGCGCCCTCACCGGGACCCTGTCCCGACCCCGCGCCGACCTGACGGCGCAGTTCGCCGAGGTCGCGGCCGGGCCGCTCACCCTGACGGACGCCGATCTGGTGCTCAGCTTCCGGCGCGGCGCCAACGCCTCCGACGGCCGCGTGGCCCTGACCGCCGACAGCAACTATGGCCCCGCCCGCGCCTCGGGCGACTTCTTCCTGGCCGACGGCGGGGTCCGGCTCAGCGGCGTGGACGTGAACGCCGGCGGCGTCGAGGCCCAGGGCGACATCGCCCTGGTCGGCGGCGCCCCCGCCAGCGCCGACCTGACCTTCACCGCCCGCCAGGGCGCCTTCCTCGCCTCCGGCCAGGCGGACGGGCGCGTGCGCCTGACCGAAGGCGCCGGCTCGGACACCGCCATCCTCGACGTCACCGGCCGCAATGTCCGCTTCGCCGGCTCCAGCTATCTGATCCGCACCCTGGACCTGGAGGGCCGGGGCACGCTGAGCCGCCTGCCCTTCACCCTGACTGCGGACGTTGTGGGCGACACCCCCGTGGAGTTTGACGGCTCCGGCGTCTACGCCCGCGCCAATGGCTCCCAGACCGTCACCCTGTCCGGCGACGGACGGGTGCGCGAGATCGCCTTCAACACCCGCAGCCCCGCTGTGATCGCCCTGGCGGGCGACGGTCGGGTCGTTCGGGTCGATCTGGGCGTCGGCGGCGGCGCCCTGGTGGGCGAACTGCGTCAGGACAGCAACGCCTCCCTGATCGAGGCCAATCTGACCAGCGTGAACCTCGGCTCCCTGTCGCCCGACCTGCGCGGACGCGTCACCGGCCGGGTGTCCCTGCGCGGCGCCGGCGACGACCTGTCCGGCTCCGCCAATCTGACCATGACCGAACTGCGCAGCGTCGACGCCGCCGAAGGTCTGGAGGTCAACGGAACCCTGGACGCCCGTCTGGCCGGCGACACCCTGCACCTCCGGGCCCGGGCCGTGGACGAAGGCGGCGTTCAGGCCAGCGCCGAGCTGACCCTGCCGGTCGAGACCTCCGCCGCCCCTCTGCGCCTGGCGGTCAACCGCACCCGCCCCATGTCCGGCGAGGTGTCGCTCAGCGGCCAGGTCCAGCCCATCTGGGACATCTTCCTCGGCGGCGAACAGCGTCTGGCGGGTCAGGTCGACGGCCAGGCCGACATCGCCGGCTCCATCAACGACCCGCGCATCACCGGCACCCTTGATGTGCGCGAGGGCATGTTCCGCGACACCATCACCGGCGTCCGCCTGGAAGGCCTGACCCTGGCCGCCCGTTTCGACGGCGAGTCCGCCCAGGTCCAGACCTTCTCCGCCAACGACGGCTCCGGCGGCACGGTGTCCGGCTCCGGCCGCATGAACCTGCGCCAGGGATCGGCCTCCAGCTTCACCCTGAATCTCTCCAGTTTCCGCCTGATCGACAACGAGATCGCCACCGCCGACGCCTCCGGCCCGGTCACCGTGACGCGCGGCGCCGACGGCAACATCCAGCTGATGGGCCGCCTGAACATCGACGAGGCCGAGGTCGCGGCCAATCCTCTCGGCGGCAACGGCATCGTGCGCATGGACGTGATCGAGGTGAACCGGCCCGGGGGCGATCCGGTCGTCAACGGCCAGGACGACCCCGAAGCCGAACGGCGCGGCCCCACCATCGGGCTCGACATCGTGCTGCGCTCCCCCAACGGCCAGGTCTGGGTGCGCGGGCGCGGTCTGAATGTGGAGATGAACGTCAACGCCCGCGTGCGCGGCTCCCTCGCCAGCCCGCAGCTGACCGGCACGGCGCAGGTGGTGCGCGGCGACTATGATTTCGCGGGCAAGCGTTTCGTGTTCGACGAGCGCGGCACGGTCACCCTGTCCACCAACACCGACCGCATCCGCCTCGACCTGCGCGCCGTGCGCGAGGATCCGGCCCTGACCGCCGAGGTGCGGGTGACCGGCACCGCCGCCTCGCCCGAGATCGAACTGACCTCCACGCCCCAGCTGCCCCAGGACGAGATCCTGTCCCAGGTCCTGTTCGGCCGTTCGGCGTCCCAGCTGTCGGCCTTCGAGGCGGCCCAGCTGGCCTCGGGCGTGGCGTCCCTGGCGGGCGGCGGCGGCTTCGACGTGCTGGGCAATCTGCGCGAGTTCGCCGGTCTGGACCGCCTGTCCTTCGGCGGCGACGCCTCGGCCCTGACCGTCGCGGGCGGCCGCTACCTGACTGACAACGTCTATTTCGAGGTCATCGGCGGCGGCGAGGCAGGCGGCGCCGTTCAGGTGGAGTGGCAGGTCCGCCGCAACATCGCCGTGACCTCGCGCGTCGGCGGCGACGGCGACGCGCGCCTGGCCATCCGCTGGCGCAACCAGACCCGGCAGCCGGGCACGGGCCGCCGCGATCGTCGCCCCAACCGGACCGAATAGGGCTCCGGCGCACGAATATTGCCTGACTTGGCTTTTGTCCCGCCGGGCGCGTAGGGTCCGCGCGCATGAAGATTCATCCCCACGATCAGGTCGTCCTCGACCGCGTTGCCGAGGCTGGCGATCGCATCCTGTCGCGCGCTGTCGCCTGGAGCGAGATCAACTCCGGCAGCCGCAACGACGCCGGTCTCGCCCGCATGCTGGACGTGCTCGAAGCCGAGGCCCGGACCCTGCCCGCCGAAATCGCGCGCATCCGCACCTCCCCCTCGTCCATCGTCGGCGACGACGGCCGGGTGATCCAACAGGCCCACGCCGACTGCCTGAAGATCACCGCCCGCCCCGACGCCCCGATCCAGGTGGTCCTGACCGGCCACTACGACACCGTCTTTCCCGCTGACAGCCCCTTCCAGACCGTGACGACGCGGGCCGACGGCGCCCTCAACGGCCCCGGTCTGGCCGACATGAAGGGCGGCATCTCCGTCCTGCTGGGCGCGCTGGACGCCTTCGAGGCCCACCCGGACAAGGACCGCGTCGGCTGGACCGTGCTGCTGTCCCCGGACGAGGAGATCGGCTCCCCCGCCTCCGCCCCCCTGCTGGCCGAGCTGGGCGCCCGCGGCCATCTGGGCCTGACCTATGAGCCGGCCCTGGCCGACGGCACCCTGGCCGGCGCCCGCAAGGGCAGCGGCAACTGGCACCTGATCGTCACCGGCAAGGCCGCCCACGCGGGCCGCGCCTTCGACGAGGGCCGCAACGCCGTGGCCGGCGCGGCCATCCTCGCCGCCGCCCTGCATGGCCTGAACGGCCAGCGCGAGGGCGTCAGCGTCAATGTGGCGAAGATCTCCGGCGGCGGTGCCCTGAACGTGGTGGCCGACAACGCCGTGGTCCGCTTCAACGTCCGCGTCCCCGACGCCCAGTCCGCCGCCTGGATCGAACACGCCGTCACCGAGATCGCCTCGACCCCGCCGTTCGAGGGCCTGAGCCTGCACCTTCACGGCGGCTTCACCCGCCCGCCCAAGCCCATGGACGCGGCCCAGACCGAGCTGTTCGAGGCCGTGCGCCAGACCGGCGCCCTGCTGGGCCAGACCATCGCCTGGAAGTCATCGGGCGGTGTGTGTGAGGGCAACAATCTGCACGCGGCGGGCCTGCCCAATATCGACACCCTGGGCGTGCTGGGCGGCGACATCCACTCCGAGGACGAGTTCGCCTGGCCCGACAGCTTCGTCGAACGGGCCCAGCTCTCCGCCCTGATCCTGTGCAAGACCGCCTCGGGCGAGATCGACGCCCACCGCCTGAAATCCCTTCGACTGGAGACCCTGTAACCGCATGCTCGTCGTCCGCCCCGCCGGGCCCTCCGATCTCGACTCCCTGCTCGAACTGGCCATCCTCTCCGGCCCCGGCTTCACCAGCCTGCCCGAGGACGCCGACGTCCTGTCCGAACGGCTGGACATCAGCCGCGACAGTTTCACCGGCACGCTGCCGCCCCAGGAGCGCTGGTACACCCTGATGCTCGAGGACACCGCCACCGGCGACGTGGACGGCGTCGGCAGCGTCAAGGCGGCGGTGGGGCTGAAGCGGCCGTTCTTCTCGTTCCGCATCGTCAATCACACCCAGTCCTCGCCCTCCATGAACGTGCGGCTGGATCACCAGACCCTGGTGCTGGTCAACGAGTGCACCGGCTGGACCGAGGTGGGCTCGCTGTTCCTCAAGGCCGACCGGCGCAAGGGCGGCGCGGGCCGCCTGCTGTCCCAGTCCCGCTACATGCTGATCGGCGCCGATCCCGACCTGTTCGCCGACAATGTGCTGGCCGAGCTGCGCGGCGTCTTCACCCCCGACGGCGCCTGTCCGTTCTGGGACCATGTGGCGCACAAATTCTTCCCCATGGAGTTCGACGACGCGGACCGCATGACCGGCTCCACGGACAAGCAGTTCATCGTCGACCTGGCCCCGCGCCACCCCATCTACATCGGCCTGCTGCCCGAGCCCGCCCGCGCCGTGATCGGCAAGGTGCACCCCCAGGGCGTGCCCGCCATGGCCCTGCTGGAATCCGAGGGCTTCCGCCCCAACGGCCTGGTGGACATCTTCGACGGCGGCCCCACCGTGGCCTGCGAGCGCGACAACATCCGCACCGTCCGCGACGCCCGCACCCTGACCCTGGCCGTCGCCGACGAGGTGGACGTCGAGCTGGTCTCCCTCGCCTCCACCGACAGCGTCACCGCCTTCCGCGCCGTGCGCACCAAGGTGGCCATCGACGGCGACGTCGCCCATATGAGCAAGGAAGCCGCCGACGCCCTGAAACTCAAACCCGGCGGCGTCGTTCGGGTTAAGAGCTGACTTAGAAACCCGCTCATCCCCGCGAACGCGGGGACCCAGTCCTGTCCAGCTTGACGCTGATGCTTCAGGATTGGCGAGCGGAGCAGACCTGATCCTTCAGGTCATCCAAATCACTGGATTCCCGCGTTCGCGGGGATGAGCGGACATAAAATGACGAACACCCACTTCATCGCCAACCAATGGACCCCCGGCCAGGGCGCCGCCTTCACCTCCACCGATCCCGCCACCGGCGAGACCGTCTGGACCGGCGCCGAGGCCTCTCCCGCCCAGGCCGCCGCCGCCGTGGACGCCGCCCGCGCCGCCTTCCCCGACTGGGCCGACCGCCCGCGCGAGGACCGCATCGAGGCGGTGAAGCGCTATCAGGCCGTGCTCAAGGACCGCGCCGGCGACATGGCCGAAGCCATCAGCCGCGAGACGGGCAAGGCCCTGTGGGAGACGAAGGCCGAGCTGGGCTCCATGGCCGGCAAGGTGGACATCTCCATCCGCGCCTATGAGGAGCGCACCGGCGAGCGCGAGGCCGAGACCGCCTTCGGCCGCGCCGTGCTGCGCCACCGCGCCCACGGCGTGGCGGCGGTGCTGGGCCCCTACAACTTCCCCGGCCACCTGCCCAACGGCCACATCGTCCCCGCCCTGCTGGCGGGCGACACCGTGGTCTTCAAGCCGTCCGAGGAGACCCCGCACACCGGCCAGCTGATGGCCGAAGCGCTGGAGGCCGCCGACCTGCCCACGGGCGTGTTCAACCTGATCCAGGGCGGGCGCACCACCGGCGCCGCCCTGCTGGACCAGAAGATCGACGCCCTGCTGTTCACCGGCTCGGGCGCCGCGGGCGCCCACTTCCGCAAGAAATTCGCCGACGATCCCCACGTGATCCTGGCGCTGGAGCTGGGCGGCAACAATCCGCTGGTGGTGTGGGACGCCGCCGACGCGCAGGCCGTGGCGGGCATCGTCATCCAGTCCGCCTTCATCACCACCGGCCAGCGCTGCTCCTGCGCCCGCCGCCTGATCGTGCCCGAGGGCGCGGCGGGCGACGCCGTCATCGAGGCCGTCCGCGCCCTCGCCGACCGCCTGACCTTCGCCCCCTGGACCAGCGACGGCGAGGTCTACGGCGGCCCCCTGATCTCGGCCCGCGCCGCCGACGGGGCGCTCAAGGCCGTGGACGCCCTGATCGCGAACGGCGCCCGCGTCATCCGCCCCTTCGGCCGCATCGAGGGCCTGTCCGACGCCTTCGTCACCCCGGGCATCCTCGACATGGCCGAGGCCCGCGACATCCCCGACGAGGAGATCTTCGCCCCCGTCCTGCAGGTCTATCGCGCCGCCGATTTCGACGCCGCCATGGCCCGCGCCAACGACACCCGATACGGCCTGTCCGCCGGTCTGGTCAGCGACGATCCGGCCAACTGGGACCGCTTCCAGCGCCGCATCCGCGCGGGCGTGGTCAACTTCAACCGGCCCACCACGGGCGCGGCGGGCGACATGCCCTTCGGCGGCCTCGGCGCCCGCGGCAACCACCGCCCCAGCGCCTACTATGCGGCCGACTACTGCGCCTATCCCATGGCCAGCTTCGAGGCCGACGCCGTCTCGAACATCACTGATGAAATCAAGGGCTTGAAGGCATGACTTCAGCGGTCGAAGCCAATGCCGACGGCCTGATCGGCCCCACCCACTCCTATGCGGGCCTGTCCCCCGGCAACCTGGCCAGCGCGCTCAACAAGGGCGAGGCGTCCAACCCCCGCGCCGCCGTGCTGCAGGGCCTGCTGAAGATGAAGCTGCTGGCCGATCTGGGCGTGCCCCAGTTCGTCCTGCCGCCCCACGAGCGCCCTAACATCCCGTTCCTGCGCGGCCTCGGCTTCTCGGGCTCGGACAAAGCGGTGCTGGAGCAAGCCTGGCGCGCCGCGCCGTCCTTCGCCGCCGCCGCCTGTTCGGCCAGTTCCATGTGGGCCGCCAACGCCGCCACGGTGACGCCCAGCGCCGACACCGAGGACCGCCGCGTCCACTTCACCCCGGCCAATCTGATCACCAACCTGCACCGGGGTCTTGAGGCCGAGCAGACCACCCGCGCCCTGCGCGCCCTCTTCCCCGACCGCGACATCTTCAAGGTCCACGACCCCCTGCCCGCCGCCCCGCACCTGTCCGACGAGGGCGCAGCCAATCATGTCCGGCTTTGCGCCGACCACGGCGAGCCGGGCGTCAACCTGCTGGTCTGGGGCCGCGAGGCCTGGGAGGCCTGGGACGGCGCCTTCCCCGCGCGCCAGACCCGCGAGGCCAGCGAAGCCATCGTCCGCCGCCACGCCGCCGGCCGCCCCGTCCTGGCCCGCCAGAGCCGCGCCGCCATCGCCGGCGGGACCTTCCACAACGACGTGGTCTGCGTCGGCACGCGCGAGGCCCTGCTGTTCCACCAGCTGGCCTTCGAGGACACGGCCGGGACCAAGGACGCCATCCGCCGCATGGCCGACGGCCTGTTCGAGCCGGTGTTCATCGAGATCAGCGACAGGGACCTGCCGCTGGCCGACGCCATCTCCAGCTATCTGTTCAACTCCATGCTGGTGACCCTGCCGGACCGCGACCGCCTGACCCTGATCTGCCCCATCGAGACCCGCGACAACGACCGCTCGCGCGCCGTGGCCGAGACGCTGGTGTCGGGCAACGGCCCCATCGGCGCGGTGGAGTATGTGGACGTGCGACAGTCCATGCGGAACGGCGGCGGCCCCGCCTGCCTGCGTTTGCGCGTGGTCCTGACCGAGGAGGAGCTGGACGCCGCCAACCCGGCCCAGCGCCTGACCGACGAGCTCTACGCCCGCCTCTCCATCTGGGCCGCCACCTGGTACCGCGACACGCTCACCCCCGCCGACCTGGCCGACCCGGCCCTGCTGGACGAGTCCCGCGGCGCCCTGGACGAACTCACCGAGATCCTCGACCTCGGCGGCGACTTCTATCCGTTCCAGCAAATCTGATCCTTCTCCCGATGGGAGAAGGGGGAACCCGCGCACGAAGACGCGCAGCGGCTTCGTTCTGGCGCGGGGGATGAGGGTTCGGTGGCTCAGCAATCATCCACCCGACCCTCACCCTGCGCGCGAAGGACGGATGCTGACGCATCCGTGCGCGCAGCCCTCTCCCATCGGGAGAGGGATCAGCTGATCAGCGACCACAGCTCCCGCCCCGCCAGCACGCAGAACAGCGCCGCCGCCGCCGCCAGCATGCCGTTGGACAGCCAGCCGCTGCGCCATTCCTTGGGCGTCCGCTCGCTGTTCAGCAGCCACATCAGCGTCAGGGCCAGGAACGGCATGAACAGCGCCCCCAGCACCCCGTAGGCCACGATCAGGCCGAACGGCCGCCCCAGGAACAGCAGCATCATGGGGGGGAAGGTCAGCCACAGCAGATAGCCCCGGAACGCCGGGCTCTTCTCGCCGCGCACCGCCTCGTCGCCCTGCCGTTTGGTCACATGGGCGAAGAAGTCCGCGAACATCAGGCTGACCCCGTGCCAGACCCCGATCAGGGACGAGAAGGTCGTCGCGAAGAAGCCCACCAGGAATAGCGTCCCCACCACATCGCCGAACCGCTCGCGCAGCACCTCGTCCAGATCCAGCAGACCCCGGTCCCCGCCGCCCAGCGCGATGCCGGCCGCATAGAGAATCTCGGCCCCCACGATCAGCATGGCGATCACGAAGATGCCCGTGACGATGTAGCCGACCCGGTTGTCCAGCCGCATGACCCGGATCCACTCCGGCCCGCGCCAGCCCTTGGCCATGATCCAGTAGCCGTACGCCGCCATGGTGATGGTGCCGCCCACCCCGCCGATCAGACCCAGGGTGTAATAGGCCGCGCCCTCCGGCAGCATGGGGATCAGGCCCCGCAGCATGGAGGGGATGTCGGGGGTGACCAGCACCGCCAGCCCCACCACCGTGACGAACATCACCGCCACCAGGGCCGTCATGATCTTCTCGAACACCGGATAGGAATTGAACCAGACCAGCACCAGCCCGGCCACGCCCGCGATCATGGCCCAGGTGATCAGGTCGAACACCGGGAACAGGGCCGCCAGCGGCAGGGCCGCCGCCGTCATGCCCGTGGCCCCGTAAACGAAGCCCCAGATCACCACATAGACGCCGAAATAGATGCTCGCCCATGGAAAGCCTTTGGGCCCCAGGCTGGACCAGCCGTCGAAAATGGTGCGGCCCGTCGCCAGGCTCCAGCGCCCCACCCCCTCGGCCAGGGCGATCTTCAGCACCGTGCCCAGGATCGCCGCCCACAGCAGGGCGTAGCCGAACCGCGACCCTGCGATCAGGGTCGCCACCAGATCCCCGGCCCCCACGCCCGTAGCCGCAACCACGATGCCGGGCCCCAGCAGCTTCCAGCGGTTCTTCGGCGTCACATCGGTCATCGTTGTCCCCCACCCACTCGGGGTCCATCCATACACGCCGCCCGTCCCGGCGAAAGGCGGGAGGGGCGGAAAGCCGGTTCAGCTGTTGTCCGGCTCCGGCGCCTCCGCCGCGGACGGCAGCAGCAGGTCCTCGGCGGCGTCGTTCTCGCTGGAGGTGGTGGCTTTCTTCTTCGGCTTGCGGGCCGCCGGTTTGGGACGCGGCGCCTTGCCGGTGGTCATCACCTCCATGGCCTCGTCGCCCTCGCGGCCGAACAGGCTGCGGATGCGCAGGTCGGTCTGCGGGAACGGAATCTCGATGCCGGCCTGCTCCAGCGCCTCGGCGATGGCCCAGGTATAGGCCGCGTGCATGGCCGCCGGGCGCTTCACCGCATCCTGCGTCGGCCACACCAGCAGCTCGAAATCCAGCCCGCTCTCGCCGAAATTCACCAGCCAGACCTGACACTTGCGCGCGTCCGTTTCGGGCGAGGTGAACGGCGAGGCGCGCGCCGCCGCCAGCACCACATCCCGCACTTCGCCCCGGTCCGCGCCATAGGCCACCGAGAACGGAATATGGATGCGCCGGGTGTCGCCCTTCAGCGTCCAGTTGGTCAGGGGGTGCTCGATCAGCTGCGAGTTCGGCACCAGGATGTTGATGTTGTCATTGGTGCGGATGCGCGTGGCCCGTGGCCCGATCTCCATGATGGCGCCGCGCGCGCCGCCCTCGATCTCCACATAGTCGCCGACGCTGACCATGCGGTCGAAGATCAGGAACACGCCCGAGACGAACTCCTTGACCACCCCCTGCAGGCCCAGCCCCACGCCGATGCCCAGCGCCCCGGCGAACACCGCCAGCGACGACAGGTTCAGCCCCGTGGCCGACAGGGCCAGCATGACCCCCGCCACCACCAGGCCGTAGCCCACAAGCTTTTCCAGGACATAGAGCGCGCCGGCGCTGCGGCTCGACCGGGCGCGCATGCGCTTGATCCCGCGCGTGGCCGCCCACGCCAGCGCCAGGGCCACCGCCAGGATGATGGCCGCGGAGATCAGCCCCCCGGCGGTGATGGACGTTCCCGCCAGCCGGAGCACCGGCGCATTCTCGATCTTCTCCAGCGCCAGGAAGCTTCCCATGTCAGTCATGGAGGTCCAGCGCGCGAACTACGGTCAAGGTTCCCGCCTTCATGCCGCCTTGACCCGCCGCCGCGCCCGTGGCCATTGCGCCGCCCATGCTGACCGCCGATTTCGATTTCGACCTGCCTGAGGACCGCATCGCCCTGCGGCCCGTCAGCCCGCGCGATTCCGCCCGCCTGATGGTGGTGCGCGACGGTCGCATCGAGGACCGCATTGTGCGCGATCTGGCCGACCTGCTGCAGCCCGGCGACGCCCTCGTCTTCAACGACACCCGGGTCATCCCGGCCCGCCTCGACGGCGTGCGCGACCGCGACGGTCTGACCGTGCCGGTCGAGGCCACCCTGCACCAGCGCACCGCGCCCGACCGCTGGACCGCCTTCATGAAGCCCGGCAAGCGGCTCAAGCCCGACGACCGGGTCATGTTCGGCAAGACCGCCGACGGCGCCTGCCTGGCCGGACGGCTGGACGCCCGCGTGGTGGACAAGGGCGAGGACGGCCTGATCACCCTCGCCTTCGACCTGGCCGGCCCGGCACTGGACGACGCCATCCGCGAGGCGGGCGTCATGCCCCTGCCCCCCTATATCGCCGCCAAGCGTCCCGAGGACGACCAGGACCGCATCGACTACCAGACCCTCTTCGCCCGCCACGACGGATCGGTCGCCGCCCCCACGGCGGGCCTGCATTTCACGCCGGAGCTGATGGCGGCGCTGGCGGCGCGCGGCGTCTCCACCCACGCCGTCACCCTGCACGTGGGCGCGGGCACCTTCCTGCCGGTC
>SXGT01877065.1_pt1 | contig 19568 bp, 16 predicted proteins | sample 3176221 | NCBI WGS metagenome assembly SXGT01 (sample SAMN11356862, study PRJNA531348) | freshwater metagenome | isolation source: freshwater sample F1-120 | place: China: Fuxian Lake, Yuxi | collected 2017-12-25
GCCATGCAGGCACTGGTGCGGCTCGTCGAGGGTCAGCTGCGGACAGCCGTGAACGAGACACCGCTCCGCGCTCTGGGGGCCCGGCTTGGCGCCGAAGTTGTTCAGCGAGATGTGCAAGTGGTGGTGGTGGAAGTAGTACCAGCCCTGCCCCTGGTCGACGGTCTCGAAGGCCAGCGCGTTGGTGTTCTCGCAGCCGGCCGGCGGCAGCCACCCGTCGGCGCACAGCACCTCCAACGCCTGCTCGATGAGCGGCCCCACCTTGCCGTCGACGCCGATGACGCGGGTCCGCGGGCTCGACAGGAGCGCCCCGATGAAGAGCGACGTGCGCCAGAGGTCCAGGATGTTGGGAGCGGCGGTGCAGTGGTACTGGTCTGAGCCGTTCGTCACGTGCGGGCAGATCGCCTTCAGGTAGTTGTTGGCGCCGGTGGACTGATAGTAGGCGATGTCCATGTCGAACCCATTGACGTGCGTGCCGGCGGGGTGGCCAGGGCTCCCCACGCTGGTCCCGGGGATGGCGCCATCGGCCTCGCTCATGTCACCGAGCCCGAGCGGGTGTCCGTTGCCGCCACCCCAGGCCGCTGCTTTGCAGTCCACGTACGCGGCAGCCCACTTGATCAGCATCTGGAGATCCGCGCGGGCGAAGCTCCGGTACTGGTTCTGCAGCGTCTCCCCGTTGAGCGGGTAGTTCACGTAGCCCGGGCCGTCGACCGGCAAGAACTGGGAGAGCTTTCCGCAGACCGCGGCCGACCCGGTGCAGTCCTTTGCCGGCAGGGCGCCACACACCGGCCCGGGTCCCGGCCCGGGGCCCCCGTCGAGATCCGGTACACACTCGCCGCTCGCGGCGCAGATCATGCCCGCGCCGCAGCTGTTGGCCGTGCAGGGTGGCGCGCCGCAGAGCCCATCCGCCTTGCAGACCGTGCCGTCCGGGCAGCTCGTGGCGGTGCACGCTGGGTCGCAGGAGCCGCTCTCCTCGCCGCAGGCGTAGCCGTCTGGGCAGGTGGCGCCTTGGCCGCAGCCGGGGAAGCAGATCCCCGGCTGAAAGCAGGCGTACCCTTCGTCAGACCGGCAGTCGCTGGTGGTCCCGCAGCTCTCCACGCACACCTTCGTGCCGTCGCTGGTCACCTCCGCGCAGGTGGCGCCCGAGGGGCAATCGCCGTCCGTGTTGCACCCGAAGATGAGGCAGTAGCCGTTGACGAAGCCGGACGGCTCGCCGTTGACGAGGTACGGGTAACACTCGGCGCCTTGGTCCTTGCAGTCGCCGTCGTCACTGCAGGGCCCACCCACCGGGGATCCGCCCGGAGGCACACCGTCGGTGCCGTCTGTCCCATCGGTGCCGTCGGTAGACTCACCGAACCAGCACGAGCCGTCCGAGTAGCAGACCTGGCCGGCGCCGCAGTCCCCGTCGTCCGTGCACGCCTTGAGGCAGTACGACGCCCCACCCTCGAAGTCGAAGCAGGCGCTGCCATCAGGACATCCGCCGGCCGCGCAGCCCGACTGCGTGCAGTAACCCGGGGCGGTCGGCACGCAGGTGTCGCCCTGGCAGTCCGACTTCGAGGTGCACGGGGAGCCGATGTCTCCCTTGGAGGTCCCGTCGCTCGCGTCGACGCCATCGGCGGCGTCGGGAGATCCGTCGACGCCGTCGGCCGTGCCGTCTGCACCGTCCGGCGAAACATCAACGCCGTCGGCGCTGTCAGCGGCGTCCGCGGCGTCCGAAATGTCAGCGGCGTCGGGGGCGTCAGCGGCGTCAGCGGCGTCAGCGGCGTCCGCGGAGTCGGCAGCGTCAGCGCCGTCGCGGGCGTCCGCTGAATCCTGTGCATCAGCGGCATCGGCGGCATCTGCCGACGGGCCGTCGCTCCCGTCGCCCGAGGCGGCGCCATCGGCTGCGTCGGTTCCCTCGCCATTGCCGGGCCCGGCGTCCGGCTTCTTGGAGCCCGAGCGTGCGCCCTCGCACGCCACCAGTGACAGGAGCAGAAGACCGATTACGACGCGCATGGTGACTAGCCTCCGAAGCGCGCGGGCTCTTAGCCCAAGCCCGTGAAAACGCAAGCAGAAACGCTGGCGGACTCTAGCTTCGGTCGCCCGTAGTCTGGGGCGTCCCAGGCAGGAACCGGCCCGGCTATCAGCCCCGTACGTGCGGCGTTCTGCGGGTCAGTCGCCCCGCACGAAACCGCCTAGCTCAGATGTGACCTTCGAGGGCTGCCGCGAGGTGCTTCTGGAAGAACGGGGTCTTCTTCATGCCCTCGGGGTTCGGGGCGTCGGGGACGTACGTGGTGAGGTAGGCGTTCAGCTTTGCGAGGTTCTTCTGCACGAACTTTTGCGCGGCGGCCGGCTCGAGCTTCTGGAGTGTGTCGATCAGCGGGTCCCACTGGGCGAGCTCGGCGGTCATTGCCGCCATCTTCAGGCACGGCGCGGTCTCCGGGTTGGCCTCGCAGCCAAGCCACTGGCCGGGCACCGTCTTGCGCCAGAATCCGCCCGGGCCCGTGACCTGCAGCGCCAGCTCCAAGAACGCGTCCACGGTCTGGACGGCGGAGCCCGGGTCCGCGGCCAGCTGGTTCTTCCACACCTTCAAGTAGGTGGTGTCGTACGGCTTGAGCTGTGCCCAGAGCGCGAGGTGCGCGTTGGCGCCGGCCGCGAGCCCAGGGGCCTTCTTCGCGAACGACGCCTGCACTGCCGCCGTGAGCGCCTCGTCGTTCATCGGCCAGTCCGGGGCGTCGTTCGGCGCCTTGGGGTCCCACTGGACCGCCTCGGCCTTCGGCGCATGAGCACCCGTGACCTGCGGGTTGGCTTCGTCCTTCTTGCAGCCGAAACCCGAGACACCGAGCGTGACGATAAAGACCGATAGATTGCGCATACGCCTCCAAGTGCCCCGCGGTTTACGGGTCGGTCGTCCGGCAGTCAACCACCGCGGAGCAGGTCCGCGAGGAGATCCACTCGGACGCCGAAGTTGAGCCCAGTGGCCTCATACGTGACCTGGGTCTCGAGCTTGCCGGTGACCGGGTTCTCCACCATGAGCGTCTTCGCTGAGAGACCACCGTTGTTCACGGCCACCACCTGCCCCAGCTCGTCGAAGAGCGGCGAGCCGCTCGTGCCCTTGCTGGTGAGGGCCGTATGCCAGACCAGCTGAGCGGTCGCAGCGGAGCCTGGGGTATTCGAGAAGTCGGTGAGCCGCGAGATCACGGCCTCGCGCAAGTCGGCCGCCGGCATCGCCTCGTTCATCACCTGCCCCGGGAATCCCAGGGTGAAGACGCGTTGGCCGGCGGCCAAGGCGCTCACTGCATTCTGGTCGGCGAGCGGCGCCCAGGTGCGCAGGGCGCCGTCGAGCCGCAGCAGCGCCACATCGGGCGAGCGCGGGTCTCCCGTGTAGAGAGGGTGGACCTTCGAGCCCACGATGCGGAGCGTCTTCTCGGGGTGTCGGTTCATGCGCGCGACGATCGCCCTCCCCTCCCGCTCGTACGCCTCCATGGCCCGAACGCAGTGCGCGTTGGTCGCCAGCATGGCGGGGGCCACGGCGAACGCCGTGCAGAAGCCCTCGTCGCCGGCGCTGGACACCGCGATCAACATGAACACCGCGTTGGAAGAGCCCTCGGCGATTCGGCGGGCCGCGTCCTGACCGGACAACGCCGCGTCGGCTTTGGCGCCCGCCGCCTCCGCCTGTTGCCCAGAGCGCCGGACCACGAAACCCACCACGACAGCCGCGAGCACGACAACCGCGGACGCCGCGATGAGGGCCACACGCAGCCGCGACCGGGTCTGCTTCACCTCATTCGCCATCGCGCGAAAAATGGCCGTCCGCCCCTCGGCGGGCACCTCGGGTTCGACGATCGACACGGCTTGCGTGGCGTCAGCGTCGGCGACGCCCCACTCCACCGAGACGGTCGGTCCGCCGCGCCCGAGCTCGACGACGTCGCCACTCTTGAGCGGCGTGGTGGTCACCCGATTACCCGCGACGAGCGTGCCGTTGGTGGACCCGAGATCCGTGAGCCAGAGACGCCCGTCTCGCCACGCGAGCTCACAGTGTTGCCCTGAGCACTTGGCGTCGTTGGGGCCGAATATCAGGTCCGAGTCCGCACGCCGGCCGAGGACCATGCGCGGCAGCTCGAGCCGGGCTACGCCGCCGGTCCGGTCGCCACGAAGCACTCGTAGGGTCACGATCACGCGGCGCGAGCCTAGGTGAGCCCCCCCGGTGTGTCGAGCACCCGGGTCGCGAGGGCGGCGGCTACCTCAGCGCCGAGGTCGAGCGACTCGAGCGTCCACGCGTCGAGGCGCTCGCGCGGGTCAACGAAGCCGAGCAGCTGAGCTCGCACGCCAGCGCTCACGCGAAACCGCGTGAGCCCGTAGCCGACGCCCGCGCCCAGGGCCTTGATCACGGCCTCCTTGCGGCTCCAGACCCGGTAGAACGCCGCGTCCGGATCGACCTCGGCCTCGACGTCCACGCGCTCTTGGGGCGCGAACGACACTGCGGCGAGCGCCGCTCTATTCGAGAGTGGCCGTTGCGCCTCGATGTCTACGCCCAGCGCTCGACCCGGGGGGCCAAGCGCAAGGACCGCGCGATCTTCCGTGTGGCTCAGGTTGAACTCGATCGCACCGTCTGCAAGCGCGGGCTTCCCCGCCGGGCCCGAGACCATCTCCAGACTCCGGCCCTGCCGGCCGAGCCGATCACCGAGGACGCCCCGTAGCATGGCGCGTCCGGCGATGAAGCGGTCGCGATGCAGCGCAAACACGAAGCGCTCCGCTCTCTCACGCTCCGCGTCGTCCAACGCAGCGAGGTCACCAGGCCGTCGCTCGAGGCGAAACGCCACCACCTCCACCTCGGGACCCGCAGAGCCCGCGCTGCGCACCAGAACACGTTGCATCGCCTCGGTTCCTTACACGAGCCGTCCCCGGGGCGACAGTCCGCCGTCGCAACCCCTGGCTACACGCCTGAACCCTGGGAGGAGAGTCTCATGTCTCGTCGCATCATCACGGCCGGCGCCGCGCTCGTCGCGCTCACCGCCTTTGCCACTACCGCCAGCGCCCTGGACCTCAACACGAAGCGCGGCTACCGCGAGCTCGGCGGCGCGATCACCGTGACGTTCGAGAACGACATGCCGCAGGCAAAGGGCGCCGAGAGCATCAGCGGCACCAAGCTCACGATCGCGCCGCAATTCGGTTACTTCATCATGGACGGCCTCGAGTTCCTGGGCGTCTTCGAGCTCGATATCCCGTTCGGCGAAAAGTACGAGAACGTCGGCACCGAAGTCGGGGTCCAGTTGGGTATCGAGTACTTCTTCCGGCTCGCCGGCCCCGTCCGCCCCTACCTCGGCATCCTGGTCGGCATGGACTTCCACGTCCCCGCTGACACGAAGGCGAACCGGGACGCCGACGCCAAGACCACCAAGGACTTCAACCTCACCATCCCGCTCGGGATCCTGATCCCGCTCTTCAACGAGCACGTCGCCGCGGACGTGGGCCTTCGGTTCACCTATCAGGTCTCGCTCGAGGGCGAGGAGGGCACGGACCACATCGTCGTGCCGCTCGGTTACCTCGGCGTTCGCTGCTTCTGGTAGGTCCCATCGACGCTCCCCGCCCCGCGGGTGAGCCGTCCGGCAGCAAGTCTCGTGCCGCCGTTTGACTCGACGCTCGCTCGCGTCGTCCCGACCATGCTACCGTCTGCGGGTGACCGACGCGCCACCCGAGCCTACCGACGCTGAGCGGATCACCGCGCTCGTCGCGGAGGTTGGCTTGCTCCAGCGACGCCTGGACGCGGTCAAAGAGATCGGCACGGCGCTCGGCTCCACGCTCAACCTCGACCGGGTCCTCGGTCTCATCATCGAGAAGATCTGCCTCCTCATGGACGCGGAGCGGGCCGCCGTGTTTCTCCTCGACGAGGCGCGCGGAGAGCTCTGGACACGCATCGCGGGTATCGAAGACGTGGTGCGCCTCGGGATCGGCGAGGGGCTCGCCGGCTGGGTGGCCAAGACGGGACAGCGGCTCAACGTCAAGGACGCGTACAAGGACGCCCGCTTCACCGGCGAGCTCGACCGCCGCACGGGATTCCGCACCACCAGTCTGCTGTGCCAGCCAATCCGCAACCCGCGCCGCAAGATCATCGGCGTGGTGCAGGTGCTCAACAAACGCGCCGGCTACTTCACGCTCGACGACGAAGCGCTGCTCACGGCCATCGCCGGCCACGCCGCGGTCACGATCGAGTCGAACAAGCTCTACCTCGACGTGGTCCACCGCAACATGCAGCTCGAGGAGGCGCGCGACGCGCTGCAGCGACGGGTCGACGAGATCGACCTCCTGTACCGCGTCGAGCAGGAGATGAACCGTGCCGTCGGCCTGGAGACCTTCCTGGGCTTCCTGCTGCGCCATGTGCTCGCCACCCTGCCCTCAGAGCTCGCCGTGCTGGCGCTCAGCCAAGGCAACCGGCTCCGGACCTACACGCTGGTAGAGGACAAGCGTTCGGACGCCGGCGCGGTAGAGCCCACAGTCACCGACATCACCCCGGGCGGGCTCCTCGGGACCACGGTCGCCACCGGCGTCTCCCGGGTCACCTCCGACTTCCGCGCCGAGCCGCTCGAGGCCGAGCTCGTGCCTCTGCTCGCGTCGGCGCCCTCGTCGGCGCTCGTGGTCCCGCTGGAGCTCAACGGCGAGCGTCTGGGAGCGTTGCTACTGTGCAACCGCCGGAGCCCCACCTTCGACGCCGCTGAGGAGCTCAAGGTCCTCACGCTGCTCGCGGGGCGCGCCGAGGCCGCCGTGGTGCTCCACAGGGATCGCGAAGAGCTGCTCAAGGCCGAGCGACTGGCCGCCATCGGGCGCGCGCTCTCCGGCGTGGTGCACGACCTCAAGAACCCGATGACGGTGATCGGCGGCTACTCCCAGCTGATGGTGGAGGCCGAGGAGAAGACGCTCCGCCAGCGGTACGCCGACGGCGTGAAGAAGCAGCTCCTCACGCTGAAGTCCATGAGCCAGGAGGTGCTGTCGTTCGCGCGCGGCGACTCGAGCCTTCTCCTCCGCAAGGTGTTCGTGTCGGACTTCCTGCGAGAGCTCGAGGAGTCGCTCCGGCCAGAGTTCGAGGGCGGCCCCGCGCTCGAGCTGATCCCCGCGTACGGAGGGGCCGTGCGGATGGACACCGGCAAGATGACCCGCGTCGCGCTCAACCTCGCTCGGAACGCCCGCGAAGCGCTGGACGCGGCCCGCCCCTCACGCGGCGATCCCGGGAAGTTCGTGCTGCGCGCTGACCACGATGCCGGCCGCCAGGAGGTCATCTTCACGTTCCAGGATGATGGCCCCGGGATCCCCGAGACCATCCGTGACCACCTCTTCGACCCGTTCGTGACCAGCGGGAAGCGTGACGGCACGGGGCTAGGGCTAGCCATCGTGAAGAAGATCGTCGAGGAGCACCGGGGCACCGTCGAGGTCGATTCCACCCCGGGCAGCGGTACCACGTTCCGCATTCGCCTCCCCGCCGAGGCGCCAGCCACGCGTCCGCCGGCGGCGCCGTGAGCGCCGGCGCGGAGTCCGCCTTCACGCAGCCCACGCTTGCCGCTCCGGAGCTGGCGCGCCGGCTCGCCGACTGGTTCCGCGCAGGCCACCGGCCCATGCCGTGGCGTGAGACGCGAGATCCCTACCGCCTGTGGCTGAGCGAGGTGATGCTTCAACAGACCCAGGTGGAGACCGTGAGGGCGTACTACGAACGCTTCGTCTCCCGCTGGCCCACGGTGCAGGCGCTTGCCGCGGCCACCGACAGCGAGGTCATGAAGGCCTGGGAAGGGCTCGGCTACTACGCTCGGGCACGGAACCTGCTCGCCACCGCCCGCGCCGTCGCTGCCTTTGGCGCCTTCCCCGACTCGCTTGCCGGGATGAGCGGGCTCCCTGGGGTCGGCCGCTCCACCGCAGGCGCCATCCTCACCTTCGCTTTCGGACAGCGGCACCCGAGCCTCGACGGCAACGTGAAGCGCGTGTTGTCTCGGCTGCACGACGTCGGGGTCGCGCTCGCGGGCGCCGCAGTCGAGCGCGAGCTGTGGGCGGCCTCCGCAGCGCTCCTCGACGGAGCCGACGACCCTTGGACGCATAACCAGGCCCTGATGGAGCTGGGCGCGCGGGTGTGCACGCCCAGGCGCCCCGCGTGCGAGACCTGCCCGTTGCGCGAGGGCTGCGCGGCCCAGCTCGCCGGGACCACGGCGCAGCGGCCCGTGCGCGTCCGACGCCCCCCCCTGCCCCACAAGCACATCGGCGTTGGCGTGCTGCATTGCGACGGCCGGGTCTACATCCAGCTCCGTCCGCCAGAGGGTCTCCTCGGGGGGCTCTGGGAGTTTCCGGGTGGCAAGCAGGAGCCCGGCGAGCCCATCGAGCACACCGTGACCCGTGAGCTACGCGAAGAGCTGGGGGTGACCGCCGTCTTGGGCGAGGCGCTCCCCGAGGTACGGCACGCCTACACGCACTTCCGGGTAACGCTCCACCCCTATCTCTGCACGCTCTCCGATCCCAGCGACCGAGAGCGGATCATCCCGCGCGCCGCCGTGGAGGCTCGGTGGGTGCCGCGCGCTGCGCTGGGGTCCTACGCGTTCCCCAAGGCGAACCGTCGAATCCTGGACGCGCTACCCAACGTCGCCGTACTCGCGGAGCCCTTGGACGAGTGATATGGTCCGCCGCCTCGCGGATTGAGACCACAGGGAAGCGCAGCATGGGACACCACGACGGGCACGGACACCACGACGAACACGCCACCGGCGGCTCCGGCACGGGGACAGTGATCCTCACCGTCGTCGCCGTCGCGGTCATGACCTACGCGATGGGCTGGGCCAGCCGGCCCGGGCTCCCGCTCCCAGAAGACATCCGCGAGAACGCCGGTCCGGGCTACTTCGAGCCGCTGCCCGCCCGCGGGCCCGCGGACGCGGCGGTCGTGGTGGTGGACGTCATCGACTTCAAGTGCGGCCATTGCGCCAAGCACCACGGCTTCCTGAAGCGGCTCATGGCCGAGCACCGCGACCTGCGCTTCGCCGTGAAGTTCCTGCCGTTCATGAAGAAGGACGAGAGCGAGCGAGCGGCGATCGCGGCGATGGCCGCGAACCGCCAGAACCGCTTCTGGGACTACGCCGACATGCTCTACAAGCACCAGTCGGACGCCTGGGACGCCGAGACCTTGATCAAGTACGCGGAGGCGCTCGGCCTCAACCCGCAGCGCTTCCGAGCTGACATGCGCGACCCCGCGCTCCGCTCGTACGTCCGGCGCGACAAGGCCGCCGCCGAGGCGCTCGACGTAGGCGGAACTCCCACGCTGTACGTCAATGGCCGCACGGTTCCGGTAGACGCCATCGGCCCCGTGGGCGACCCCTCGATGTTCCGCACGATGGTCCGCGACGCTCAGCGCGCTGTGGCCGCCCGGGTTGCCACCGGCTCGGACGTGGTCACCGCGCGCGCTGCGGACGCCGAGAAGCACAGCTCGCAGGGTGGCGCCTTCGCGCGCCTCTACATGCTCAACGACGCGCAAGACCTGACCGTCGACCTTCGCTCCGAATGAACCCGCCGGCCACGGGGCCAACGCGCCCCGTGTGACGAGGAAAGTGGCTATGGCCCGTATCCCGAAGAATGTCCCCCAAGCCCAACGTCCGGCCGCACCTGCCGCCGCGGGTTTCTCGAGCGAGCTCAAGACCATCGCGATCGTCGCCGCCGTCGTGGGCGCCGCGGCGCTGTGGGCGTTCACGCGCAAGAAGGCCGAGCCCGAGGGCGGCGCGGCAGCGGCCGGTGCCGCTGCCTCCACGGCTCTCGCGCCGTACGCCGTGCCCACCCCGTTCAAGGGCGCGGCGGAAGCTCCGGTCATCCTGGCGAAGTTCACGGACCTGCAGTGCCCATTCTGCACGAAGATGGCGGTCCCCCTCGACGAGGTGGTGAAGGCGCTCCCGGAGAAGGTCCGGCTCGAGTACCACCACTTCCCGCTGTCGTTCCATCTGGCCGCCGAGCCGTCCGCCGTGGCCGCCATGGCCGCGCACAAGCAGGGCAAGTTCTTTGAGATGGTCAACAAGCTCTACGCCGAGCTGAAGAAGCAGGATCCGGCCACGGTGGAGGGCTACGCAAAGGAACTGGGCCTCGACGTCGAGCGCTTCAAGAAGGACGCCGCAGACCCTGAGCTCCTCCGCTACGTGCGGATGGACGCCAAGGCCGGCGAGGCCATCGGCGTGGGCGGAACTCCCTCGGTCTTCATCAACGGGAAGAAGCTCGAGGAGCGCGAGACCGACAAGATCAAGGCGGCGGTCGAGGCCGAGGCGGCCGAGGTCGACAAGCTGGTCAAGGCCGGCAAGACGGTCGTCGAGGCGCGCCGGGAGCGCATCGCCATCAACGGCGGGGCGCAGTACGTCGACCTCGTTCTGGACCAGAAGCCGATTGCCGTGGACCTCGCTCCCCCGAAGCCGCCCGAGCCGCCGAAGCCCACGCCCCCGGACACCACCGTCTACAACGCCGTGGTCACGCCGGACGACCCGTTCAAGGGCCCCGCGGACGCGCCGGTCACGGTGGTGGAGTGCACCGACTTCCAGTGCCCGTTCTGCAAGCGCGGCAACGACGCCATGAAGGAGGTCCACAAGGCCTACCCGAATGACGTGCGCGTGATCATGAAGAACCGCGCGCTCGACTTCCACCCGAAGGCGATCCCCGCCGGACGCGCCGCGTTTGCCGCGCACTACCAGGGCAAGTTCTGGGAGATGAACGACAAGATCTTCGAGAACCAGCAGAAGATGGAGGACTCTGACTTCGAGGCGTTCGCTACGGAGCTCGGGCTGGACGTCGCGCGCTGGAAGGCCGACTACACCTCGCAGAAGACCCTCGACGCGGTGAAGGCCCAGGACAAGGCGTGCCTCAAGGTGGGCGTGCAGGGGACTCCCGGCTTCTTCGTGAACGGGCGCAAGCTCGAGGGCGCGAAGCCCTTCGCCGAGTTCAAGCCCGTCATCGACGAGGAGCTCAAGAAGGCCAAGGCCGAGCTGGCGAAGGGGATCGCGCCGGCAGACATCTACACCCACATGCTGAAGCAGGGTCGAAAGGCGGCCGGGTCGGCCTCGTTCGAGGGCGCGCTCCAGACCATCGACACCGCCGGCGCCCCGTCGGCCGGCCCGGACACCGCGCCTGCGACGCTGGTGATCTTCAGCGACTTCGAGTGCCCCTTCTGCAGCCGGATCGTGGCGCCGGTGCACGAAGCGCAGAAGCTGCTCGGCGACCGCCTGCGTGTGGTCTTCATGCAGTACCCGCTCAACTTCCATAAGAACGCGATGCCAGCGGCCAAGGCCTCCCTCGCCGCTCACCGGCAGGGCAAGTTCTGGCCGATGCACGATCGGCTCTTCAAGAACCAGAAGAAGCTCACGCCCACCGACCTCGAGACCTGGGCGCGGGTCGAGGGCCTCGACGTCGAGCGCTTCAAGGCCGACATGGCCGATCCGGCACTCGAGGCCATGGCCAATGCCCAGATGAAGGAGGGCAGCCGCGTCGGCGTGTCGGGCACCCCCACCTCCTTCCTGAATGGCCGCAAGCTCAAGGCGCCCCCCACGGACGCCGAGCTGTTCGTCGACCTCGTCGAGGAAGAGGTCTTCGGCCGCAAGTGAGCCGGCTCCTCCCGGTGATCCTGGCCGGACTCGTCCTCGCCGGCGGGGGATGCAAGAGCAAGAAGGAGCACTGCGACCGCCTCGTGCAGCTGGCCTGCGACCACCTCGAGGGGAAGAAGGGCGGCGAGGAGCGGTGCGCCGAGCTCCGCCTCCAGGCGGAGCACGTCGACGACGACAAGTGCCGTGAGTCGCTGCGGCTCATCCAAGAGGCCGGGAACGCGCAGTCCACGGGCGCCGAGTGACCGAGACCTCGCCTCCGGCGCCCAAGGCGCTGTGGATCCTCATCCTGCTGTCGGCAGCCTTGGTGGCGCTGGAGACCACCCTCTCGGTGATCGCGGGCCTGCGCCGCGACCCCTGCGAGGGCGTCGTGACGCGCCTCGATGGCCTCGAGCTCAGCGCGCGCCAGTCCGAGCTCTTGATAGGCGCCGCGGCCGCCGACCCGACAGTCGAGACCCCGGAGCTCGTCACGCCGCTCGACACCCTCGGGAGGGAGGCCCGCGTCCTCGCGGGCGATGCGGCACAGCTCTCTGAGTGCGGCGAGCGTCACCGTGTCAGGGAGTCGGCCGTTGCCCTGGCCCTGCTCTATTCGGAGCCGCTGCCCCCACCGGAGGTCGGTCCTCGCCACCTCACTGACACGGACGTGCTCACCGCCTCGTTGCCTACGCCGCCCGAGCGCTCGGCCCTCGGGCGCGTCGTGGCCGACCTCATCGCTGGGGTACCTCCGCGGCGGGAAGACATCGACGGCGTGGCCAGCGCGCCGGCCTCCGACTGGGTGCGTCGGCGCGTCGCGTCATACCTCCGCTCACCCGCTGATGCGTTCGAGCTCAGCTCGGGCTTCGCGCTGGAAGAGCGTCGCTGGGGAGGCCACCTGGCGCTGGTGGTGGGCGTCACGGGGCTCTTCGGGCTCGCGGGCGCGGGCATCATCGCCGCTTGGCCGCTGCTGCGTCGGCGCCTCGGGCCCCCGCGCTTCGACCCAACCGGCCTGGCCGAGCAGCCGCGCTGGGTCACCGCGTACGCGGTGTCCCTGTGGATCGCGCTCAGCTACACCGTGTCGTTCATGGTGGGCGCGATCGGAGGTGTTCCACCGGCGCTCGGACAGGCGCTGGTCCAGCTCACCGCGGGCGTCACCACGGTCTTCGTGCTACGGCGGCTGTCGCGGCGTCCCCTGGACGTGGGGCTCGAGCCCTTCGGGGGTCACATGCGCCCCGCGCTCGGCTTCGCGCTCCTCGGCTGGGCCGTCGCGCTCCCTATCGCCATGGTGTTCGCGCACCTCTCGGCCCTGCTCGTGCCGCTCGAGGACCCCGTCGTGCCCTCCGTCGTGGAGGCCTTCACCAGCTCGCATCCCGCGCTAGCGGCGCTGCTCGTGATCTCGATCGTGGGCCTCGCCCCCTTCTTCGAGGAGCTCGTCTTCCGCGGCGTGCTCTATCGAGACCTCCGGACCCGGCACGGCGCGCCGGCCGCCACCGTGATCAGCGCGCTCCTCTTCGCCGCGATGCACTCGAACCCCGCCACCTTCCTGCCCTTGTTCGGCCTTGGCCTGGTCCTGGCCTGGACGGTAGAACGTTCGGGGGGCACCCTGCCGGCAATGGGGGTCCACATGCTCTGGAACGGCGGGCAGGTCCTGCTGATGCTGCTCGTCCGGTCGTGAGCCACTCGAACCACGAGCCCCACCTTTGGGCGGCCATCCCCGACGGCGGCGGCGCCCTCGGAGCCGTGATCCAGTGGGAGTACGACCGACCCACCTCCGGCTTCGTCGTGCTGAAGAGCGCTCGGCCGCTGGTCGGTCCCGAGCTGGAGGAGCTTCTCCAGGGCCAGCGAGACCGCGAGCTCGAGCGGTGGACGGTGGGCCCCACCGCCCGCGCGTCTGTCGATCGGGAGCCCGGCGAGGTCCGCGGCCTCCGCGTTCCGCCGGCCGCGCACGGGGCCTTCTATCTGGTCATCGCCCTCGCCAGTCCACCGCACCCGATGACCCTCGTGAGGCCCAACGTGAGCCGTGTCGCTCCCCCCGAGCCGCCGCCCCACCCCGACCTCGCGGTCGAGCTGGTGCACGCTCATCCACGCGCCGCGGCGCCCGAGCTCGTCTACCGGCACGACGACCCGGCGGCGGCCGCCGCGGTCAAAGCGATGGCGCGCGCCCTCGGTGGCGGAGCATGACCGGCGACCCCTCGAAGCAAGTGCCCGCCGACGCAGCCCCCCTGCTCAACGCGCAGGCCTCCCCGGTGCTCGGTCCGCTCCTGCTCGTAGCGGGTGGAGCTTTGGTTGTCCTGGCGGCCGTGGCGCTCGCCCGCGGCGACTCGTTCGGCCTGCTTCTCTTGCCGCTCTCGGCCATGCTCGGCGCCGGTGGTTTCACGCTAGGCGCGCGTCGGGGCGGGCTCTGGCTCGAGCCCGGGGCCTTCGTCCTCGGCGGCGACTCCGCGTCCTCACGCCTGCGGGTCCCAGCGTCTCCCTCCACCCGGGTGGTCCGGCGCGCAGTCGAAGAGCATCATCGCGCCTCCACCGGATTGCTCAGCGCGCCAACGTCGGTGCCCGTGGTCCGCCACTCCATCGAGCTCGAGCGCCCCAGCGGCCTCTGCGTCCTCCTGGCCGAGGCGGACGACCCGGACGCCCTGACGGGGCTCGCGGATGCGGCGCACGCCCACATCGAGGCCGCAGTCGGGGCCCAGCCCGGGGCGTCCACGGCCACGAATGCACCGCCCCTCCCGGACGGAGAGCACGTGATCCGTGTGGGCTCCGGCACCCGGCTGGGCGTGGCGCTCTTCGCCTCCGGCGGCGCACTCCTCGGCACCGGCGCCGCGCTGCTCTTCGGGGAGTCCGGCGCCGCCACGCGGTCGTTCGTCGGGGTCCCCTTGATGGCCCTCGGGGGCCTGTTCGTCATCGTGGTGGCCGTGAAGGCGCTGGCGTCGGAGGTGCTCTCGCTGGACGGCCCCCGCTGGACCCACGGATGGCGCCTCGGCCCGCTGCGTTGGTTCGAGTTCAACGGCACTGCCGACGCCAATGGCGGCGTCAGGCTGCGACAGCGCGGCCTCCATGGGGCCACGCTAGAGCTGGTCGGGGGTGGGCGCGTTCACCTGCTCGCCGGTGGCGTCCAGGGTGCGACCGCGCTCGGGCCGGAGGCGCTGCTCGCGCTCGGCGATGCGCTCGCCCGGTGGCACGCCAAGAATTCACCGGAGCGCGGGAGCGCGGAGGTGAACCGGGCCGGGGAGCTATGCTGCCCCGGCCCCAACATGAATAGCGATGGCTCGTCTGCGCCGTCAGACCGCGACTCCACCTAGGACGAGCGTGACGTTTCGTGTGTGGCCGCTTCGTCCTCACTACTGACCCTCGGACGCTCGCGCGGGTCTTCCGGCTGAACACGCCGAGCGGGGAACAGGCGCAGGACACTGCGTTCGACTTCGCGCCTGACGAAGACATCCGCCCAGGCGAGAGGGTGCTCACGCTGCGCCGGGAGGCGAAGGGCAGCCGATGGGAGCGCCCCCGATGGGGCTTCACGGTGGGCGACCGGCGCTTCGTCATCAACGCCAGGCTCGAGACGGCGCAAGAGAAGGCCGCGTTTCGACAGGCATTCGCTGAAGGACGCTGCGTCGTACCCGCGGACGGGTGGTACGAGTGGCCGGTGAAGGGCGGGCCTCCCACGCTATTGGCCGGCGCAGACGGCCGCCCGCTGGCCCTCGCTGGGCTGGTCCGCGAGGGCGCGCCGGGGGCGCCGTCCGAGGTAGTGATCCTCACCACGGCCAGCCACCCAGCCATCGCAGCGATCCACGACCGGATGCCCGCTATCCTGCCGGTCGACTCGATCGACGCGTGGCTGGACCCGCGTGTCCGCTCGCCCAAGAGCCTCCGGCACCTCGTCGTCACCACCGAGGAGCTGCCGCTCGCCACGCGAGCCGCGGCGCCGCTCCCGGCCAGGAAGGCGCTCCGCGGCGATTGATCCCTCGAATCCCTGAACAAAGAGACAGCCCTGCGCGCGTGTTCACGTGAGTTCTTGACCGAACGTAGCCCTGTTCCCATACTCGGACAACGCTTGGAAGTCCCTGCCATTTTCGGCTGGGTTACTGAACGCCTGGAACCCCTGACGTGGAGCCGCGCATGAACGCCGATCAGAACAACGTCACGCACATCGCCGACGCTATCGCTGCAAAGAAGCGCCTCACCGATCGACAGAACGCGGTGCTCAAGTTCATTCGCGACTCGATCGAGCTGCGCGGCTACCCGCCCACGATCCGCGAGATCGGCACCAAGCTGAAGATCCGCTCCACGAACGGCGTCAACGACCACCTGAAGGCGCTCGAGCGCAAGGGCTACCTCACGCGGGAAGACATGAAGTCTCGCGCCCTTCGCCCGGTCGAGATGACGCCGCCGGCGCAGCCCGCTCGCCGCGTCGAGCGCGAGTCCAACCTCGTCGACGTGCCGATGCTCGGCCGGGTCGCCGCCGGTCAGCCCATTCTCGCAGTCGAAGAGGCCCGCGACACGGTCCGCGTCGACCGGTTCTTCCTGGGCGCCTCTGGCCGAGAGGTCTTCGCGCTCACGGTGGTGGGCGAGTCGATGATCGAAGACGGCATCTACGACGGCGACTTCATCTTCGTGAAGAAGCAGCGCACCGCGAATCGGGGCGACATCGTCGTGGCGCTCATCGACGAAGAAGCCACCGTCAAGCGCTACTACCCGGAGGGCGACCGGATCCGCTTCCAGCCCGCCAACGCGCGCATGAACCCGATCTACGTGCACCGCGACGACTTCAAGTCCACGTCCATCCTGGGGATCGTGGTCGGCATCTACCGTCGCCTCTGAGCGTGTCCCGTCGGGGCTACTCCGGCCGGGCTACTCCGGCTCCGTGATCTGACAGGTTCCGATCGCCTGGATCGAGGCCCCCTCCCAGCTCGAGCCGCACTGGTTGTATTGCGGCCCGTAGGCTTGGCACTCCTCCGCCTTCTGGCAGCGCGGGACGCACACCCCCGCCACCTCCAGCTCGTAGTCGCTCACCAGCTGGCTCGTGAACTTCACGCAGGCGTACTCGTAGTCGTCGATCCCCGCGGCGGCGCAGGAGCTGCCGGTGCCGCCGGAGCAGTCCAAAGTACAGAAGCGGAAGCGCCCGCCCGTCTCTCCAGGCCCCCACGACAAGTACTGCTCGTCGTAGCAGTAGCAGCTCTCGCACTCCCCGTGGGACGAACATGGGAAGCCGATGCGGCGGTCCATCGGCGTCTCCGCGTGGCCGGGGATGCACTGGCCGTCTGCGAGCCCCGTCGAAACCACGTCGGGGACCTCGCTCGCGATGGGGCCCGTGTCCTCGCCAGCCACCACATCCGGGAGCTCTCGGACGTCGTCTTCGCCGGAACCCGCGTCGGGCCGCTCGACGGACGGACCCGGATCGCCAGAATCCGGTTCGGCCGCAGCGTTTCCGCCGCTATCGTACGGCTCCGTTCGGCAACGCAGCGTGGAGGGATCCACCCCGAACGCGCACTCCGTGACGGTTTTCTCGCTGTCGCACCCAATGACCAGGACGACGACTCCGGTCGCCGACAACAGCCGAAGGACGGAAGAGACTACGATGGGTGGCCCGCTCATTAGCACGCAGCCTACAGACCTGAGCCGCCTCGCCGCAATGGCGCTCACGCTCGCCGCGTGGGCGTGCACGAGGCCCGAGGTCCCCCCGGCGAGCGAACGCACCGAGCCGCCTCCAACGATCCCCGCAGCGGATGCCGCGCCCACGGCCTTGGCTCGGGCCGCGGCGACCGTGTCGCCGGCGCAGGTCACCGAGCAGCAAGTGCGCGAAGTCCTCGCCCTGCATGGCGCCAAGGAGGTCTGCAACCAGCTCAACGGCTGCGACCTCCCTCGCCACCTGGCAGCCCTGGGCCGAGGTGCCGCCACGCACATCCTCGCAGCGTTCGACCGCAGCAAGAGCGACGCCTGGTGGCGCTTTCGGTCGCTCGAGGCGCTCGGGCGCATCGGGGGGCCGGAGGCCGAGGCGGGCCTCGTCCGCGTCTTCCTCGAGGACGCGATGCCTCCCGCGCGGGCCGAAGCGGCGCTCGCCCTCGGCCGGGGCGCCATGCGAGGCGCCCTGCCCGCCCTGCGCACGGTGGCCACGCAGTCCCCGCGCCCCCCGGTGTCCGTGCTCCTGGCCACGGCCTACGCGCTCTCCAGGCTGCGGGACCCGCTCGGCGCCGCGCTCTTCACGGAGCACCTCGTCGTACCCGAGGGCGGCGCGAAAGTCGCGCCTGGAGCGCGGCGCGTGGACGTCGACACCCGCTGGCACGAGCTCCGCCCCGGGATCTGGGCGGCCGGCGAGCTCCGACTCGTAGGGCACCTCCAGGTGGTGCAGGAAGCCGCGCTCCGAGGGGAGCCCTTCACGCGGCGTGACGCGGTGGTGGCGCTGAGCAAGCTCCGGCAGCCCCGCGCCATCCCCACCCTCATCGAGGCGCTGGCGGACGAGCTGCCGTCCACGCGAAAGCTCGCCCAGGAGGCGCTCGTGAGCCTGACCGGCAAACGCACGCTCAGCACCGCTGCGGAGTGGCGCGCCTACGCCGCCGACGCGGCCGGGGCGAAGGCCGATCTCGAGGTCATCGCCCCAGGAGCTCCCTGAGCGGCCGTCAGCTTCGCGCCGACTACCGCGCATGGCCCGAACGCCTCGTCTCGCGCAGTCCCCCTCGCTTTCGACGTACGGCGCGGCCAAGGTCGCCCGAAAGTGCTCAACTTGGCGGCGGTTTCGGTCGACTCCGCAGGACGGTGTCCTTGACACTCGGTGACCAGGGCCCATGTTTGCCGGCACCCGTCGGGATACCGACTCGAGACGCGGTCAGGAGCCGTCGTGAGCGAAACTCGCAAACAAAAGCCGCAGGTGGTGGGGCTTCCCATTCTTCCCCTGCGAAACAACGTCCTCTATCCCGGCGTGGTGATGCCACTCGTGATCGGACGGCCGAGGTCGCTGAAGCTCTTCAAAGAGCTCGGTGGCAAGGACGACCTCCTCGGGGTTCTCACCCAGCGTGAGGCGGAGACGGACGACCCCGGCCCCGCCGATCTCTACTCGGTGGGCACCACGGCGCGGATCCTGAATCGCGTGGAGCAGCCCGACGGGAGCATCCACGTCGCGGTGCAAGGCGTCAGCCGGTTCCGCCTCCAGCGCTTCCTGGCCAACGACCCGTTCTACCTCGCCGAGGTGCATCCCCTCCCGGAGGAGGAGGCGAGCACGGTCGAGCTCGAGGCCCTGGCCCACAGCCTCAAGGACCTCGCTCGCGAGCTCATCAGCTACATCCCGGAGCTGCCGCTGGGCACCGCTGAGGTCCTCGACCAGATCGATACGCCGCAGCGCCTCGTCTATCTCATCCTCGCCAACCTCTCGGTGCCCGTGCAGGACAAGATGCGGGTGCTCGAGGCGAAGACCGTGTCGGAGTCGCTCCATGAGGCGGCGCGCATCGTCGGGCACCAGATCGAAGTGCTCAAGATGACGCGCAAGATCCAGAGCCAGATCAAGGGCGAGATGACGAAGGACCAGCGGGAGTACCTGCTGCGCCAACAGCTGAAGGCGATCGAGAAAGAGCTCGGTGAGGTCTCGGGCGACGAGCGCGACGACGTCGACGACCTCCAGGAGCGCATCACCAAGGCGCGGCTGCCGGAGCACGTCCAGAAGGTGGCCGACAAAGAGCTCAAGCGCCTGCGCAACGTCCAGGCGAGCTCCCCGGAGCACACCGTCATCCGCACCTACCTCGAGTGGTTGTCAGACCTTCCCTGGGATAAGGAGACCATCGACAACCTCGACATCGAGAACGCGCGGGTCATCCTCAACGAGCGCCACTACGACCTCGAGAAGGTGAAGAAGCGCATCCTCGAGTACCTGGCCGTCTCGAAGCTCCGCGGCTCGATGAAGGGCCCAATCCTGTGCTTCCTCGGGCCTCCCGGCGTGGGCAAGACGTCGTTGGCGCGCTCGATCGCGGACGCCCTCGGCCGCAAGTACTACCGCGTCGCGCTAGGCGGCGTTCACGACGAGGCCGAGATCCGAGGCCA
>SXGT01016402.1_pt1 | contig 19566 bp, 14 predicted proteins | sample 3176221 | NCBI WGS metagenome assembly SXGT01 (sample SAMN11356862, study PRJNA531348) | freshwater metagenome | isolation source: freshwater sample F1-120 | place: China: Fuxian Lake, Yuxi | collected 2017-12-25
CCACGACGCGCCGTCGAGCTTGGTGAGCAGGGCCGAGGCCGGCTGCGGGCGCAGGCGCTGCAGGCTGTCGCGAGCCAGGAGGTGGGCCACGAAGTTCTCGACCGCGGTCGGGGACGAGGCGTCGGAGAACGAGGTCGTGGTGATCACGTCGACGTTCTTGCCGTTCTTGCTGGGGTTCTCCTTGAACGCGGTGCCGAGCTGGTAGGTGTCGCAACCCTCGGCCAGGACGATCTGGTAGCGGTCGGCCGGCATGGGCGCGGTGCGGATGTCGGCGTCGTCGAGGTCACCCTCGGACGTCTTCTTCCAGTTGGCGAGGGCGAAGCCGTAGAACGGCCCCGAGTGACCCGAGTAGATGATGACGTCGCGCTTGGCCAGCGACTCCATGGCCAGCGCCTCGAGCACCTTGCCACCGGCGTCGGTGTCGGGGTCGGTGCTGGTGCCGGGCTTTCCGAAGAAGACGCGGATCTCGACGGCGACCGAGCGGCCGTCGGCCTTGACGGTGCGGCTGAATGCGCCCGACGACGGCGTCAGCTTGTCCCAGCTCGATACCGGCGTGCGGAAGCCCTGGGCCTTGAGCCAGGTGAAGAACTGCTTGGAGTGCTTGATGTGGTACTCGCTGTGGTAGTCCCAGCCGAAGTACACGTCCATGTCGAGCTTGCCGTCGGCGGTGAGGCGCGCGAGGTCGAAGAAGCCGTCGGTCGAGGCCCGCTCGCGCGAGATGGTGAAGGTGATCTTCTCCTTCTTGTCGGCGGGCACGCTGGCCGGGTTCCAGTGGTCCCACGGCGCGTCGCGGTACCATTCCTCGTTGGTCTCGAGCTCGGCCATCTCGGCGTTGGTGGGGCGGCCGACCTCGAGATCGAAGACCTGCTTGCCGCCGACCACGCGGGTGGGCAGCTTGCTGACCAGGTTGCGGCCGCCGGCGGCGATCTGGCGGAAGGTGAAGTCGAAGGTGATCTTGTCGGCGCGCTCGCTGATGGCCAGGTCCTCGTAGGCGCCGGCCTTGGCCATGCCTCCGAACCCGCCGAAGTCCGCGTTCTGATCCGTGGACTCCTTGTCGACCAGGTACTGGGTGATGAACCAGGCGATCGCGATCTGCTTGAGTCCGACGATCTTGCGGGCCGCGGCCAGGCGCTCGGCGGCCGGCTTGCTGGCCATGGCCGCGTCCAGCACCACCGTGCTCTTGCCCTCGAGCAGGTACTCCTGCGCCGACAGGCTGAAGAAGTCATCGGCCTTGTTGTCGTCGACGAAGATGCTGTCCTCGGGATCCTCGACGCCTTCCTCGGCCGCGTCGGTGCAGGCGGCGAGTCCGGAGGCGAGCACCAGGGCGAAGCCAGCGGTCAGGGCGGCGGGGCGGGCGATGCGCATGGCCGGGTCAACAGCAACGGGCGTGCCGGCGGACGCCCCTGTCGCCACGCCGGGTTAGGCCCCGGTGGCTATCCGAGCAGCCGGCGGCCGGTGTGGTACGACGACCGTGGATGCGGACAGTTGTCGCCCTCGGCGCCCTGATGGCGGCCCTCGTCGGGTGCGGCGGCGCGGCGGACGGCCCCCGGCGCGGACGCCCGCCGCCATCGAGAACCTGCCCGGCAACCAGCCCGAGCTGCCGGCGCCAACGACGTGCCCCGATCCCATCGCCGGCACCTGGACCGCGCGGGTGTGGCGCGAGGACGCCGGCAAATGGGGACGAGGTCACGCTGACCATCGCGCGGGTCGGCTTGACCGACCTCCACCGCCAGATCGCGGTCGCCCGTACGTGTCACGCGCGTGGCCTGCCCGCGTTGAGGCGGGCCGGCGTTCACTCGGCTTCGCGGCCGGTGAGCCCGCCGTAGCCGGCGCCGCCCCACTCGCCGGCGAGGGCCGCGTCCCAGCGCACCGAGATCGTGTCGCCGCTGAACTCGGCCTTGTAGGTGTCGCCGTCCCTGGCGAACGAGAGATCCATCGCCTCGTCGCACGCGCCCCAGGGACAGAAGAACTGCCCGACGAAGCCCATCGCGCTGGCGCCGTCGAACGTCGTCGCGCCGTCGAAGCGCTGCGAGCCCAGCAGCTTGGTGAGCCGCCAGCCCTCGCCGTCGCGATGGAACTTGCACGGCTGGGGATCGTAGTCGCTGATCTGGCAGCTCCACAGCGCGCCCTCGGTGACCTCGGCCGGCGCGCCGTCGGCGGCAAGGGGCGCGTCGCCGCCGGTGGTGTCGTTGCCGATCGGCGTGGTCGCCGCAGGGCTCTTGCCGCCACCACACGACGCGGCGGCGGCGGTCACGACGACGGAGGCCACCGAGGCGGCCAGGATGGAAGAGACGCGAGGACGTCGGCTCATGCGCAGACCGTACTACAACCGCGGCGCGATCAGCGCAGGTGCCACTTCTGGTTGGCGGTGCCGGCGCAGGGCCAGATGATCAGCCGGGCGCCACTCGCGGCGTTCCAGTCGCGGATGTCGACGCATTTGTTGGCGAGCACGCTGACCAGATCGCCGGCGACGCCGAGCACGAACTGCTGGGCGCGGTTGCCGTTGCAGTTGACGAGCTGGACGGTGGTGCCATTGGCGGTCGAGGCCCAGGCCACGTCCATGCACTTGCCGCCGGCCTTCACGTTCCCGCCCTCGAAGCTCCAGCGCTGGGCGACGGTGCCGTTGCAGTCCCACATCTGCAGCGGCGCGCCGTCGACGAAGTTGGCGCCAGGCACGTCGATGCACTTGCCGTTGTAGTTCGACACGATCGCCCTGGCGCCGCCGCCGCCGCTGGTCTTCAAGGTCAGGCCGTAGGCGCCCAGGATCGGATTGACCGGCTGGTAGAAGGTGGTGCCGCCGCTCGCGCAGTTGCCGCTGCCGCCCGAGGTCACGCCCTGGGCCTGGTTGCCGGAGATGAACGAGCCGCCCGAGTCGCCGCCCTCGGCGCAGGCGCTGGTCTGGGTCGCGCCGTACACCGGACCGGCGGCGTAGTTGATGGTGACGTTGTGGGCCTGGATGGTCCCGCAGCGCCAGCCGGTGGTGCGGCCCGAACGGCACACCGAGCTGCCGGCGCTGGCGACCTGTGAGCCGGCGACGGCGACCTGACCGCCGGCGTGGTTGCCGACCCACGGCAACGACTGCCACGAGCCGTTGAGCTCGACCCAGGCGTAGTCGTTGCCGGGGACGGTCGAGCCGCGGAAGGTGCCCTGCGCGACCCAGTTGGAGCCCGCGGTCGGCGAGCCGGCGCGGCCGCAGTGGCCGGCGGTGACGAAGCCGCGCTCGACGGCGAAGCCCACCGAGCACAGCGTGTTGCCGTTGATGATGTACTCGTCGCCGCCACGCAGGTCGTACAGCGGGCGCGGCCGCTCGGCGGCGCGCACGATCTCGACCGCGCCGGCGGCGCCGAGGCGGCCGACGAACGCCGTCACCGCCGGCGAGGCGGGCTCCTCGGCGGTCACCACCACGCGGTTACGGGCGACGTCGACGTACCAGGCGTGGATGCTGGCGTCGGCCTGCGCCGCGGCGCCGTCGAGCACGGCCTGGAGCGAGCCCAGCTCGGCCAGGGTGTGGCGGACCAGCACCGGCTCGGCGCCGGTGGCGCGGACCTCGTCGGCGACCGCGAGATCGGTGATGCCGACGACGAGCTGGCCGCCGCGGTCGTCCATCCAGGCGCCGCCGTACATGTCGCCGAGCTGCTCGCGCAGCGCGGGCTCGACCTGGGCGGCGATGGCCTCGGCCCGCAGGCGCTCGGCGATCTCGTCGGCGGTCTGGCCGAGATCGCGCTGCAGCGCGGTCAGGACGTCGTCGGGCAGCGGGTCGTCGACGTCGTCGGGTCGATCGGACCCGGTCACGCAGGCAGCGGTGCAGGTGACGGCGAGCAGGACGGTGCAGCGAGCAGATCGGTTCATGGCTTCCTCCTGCGACCAGCTTTGTTCTTCGTCCGTATCAAGTTCTATGAAGATCAGAAGCCCGGCCGAAATGCGCCATCCCAAAGAGCGGAAAGCGACGCACTCTCAGCCGCAGAACGTCACCGCGAATGCTGTGCTCGAGGGACAGGCATGCAGTCCCGCCGCGTCGTCGTACGAGTAGCTATACGCGGTCGGGCAGCCGGCGTGCACGGCGGCGACGTACGAGGTGTGCACCACGCTCAGCGGATCGGCGGCGTTGCGGCAGGCCTCGGGCGTCATCGGCGCCGGGCAGCACATGTGGCGACCGGGATCCTGCGACTCGGCCCGGCCCAGCCCGTAGGGCGCCGGGTAGTTCCAGGCCTTGCACGGCGACAGGCAGGCGATGGTGCGGCCGGCGTTGCCGGGGTCGCGCACGCGCAGATCGCGATCGATGAGGGCCTCGTGCGCCGGGCACACGTCGAGGCGCAGGCCCGAGCAGTCGGAGGTGGTGCAACTGCCCTGGCCGGCACCGGCGCCGACCGGCGTCACCGAGAACGGAAGGGTGAACCCGTCGACGAGGCTGAGGTTGTAGAAGGTCGCGGCGGCGCTGCCGACCGCGGCGAACGTGGCCTCGAACTTGGAGTCGATCGGCGGCTGGCATCCGCCGGGCCCGCAGGGCGCGCCGCCGCCCTCGCCGCTGTCGCCGATCCGGCAGGCGTGCCCGCTGGCGTCGCAGCCGGTCTTGGGCCAGAAGCGCGCCGAGGCCAGGCCGGACGCCGCGATGGCGTAGTCGTGGAACTGGCCGGGATCGAGCCGCAGGTTCTGCGGGAAGGGGACGTTGGCCGAGTGCGCCATCCAGATCGGCTCGCTGCATCGATTGATGATGCGCAGGCGCGTGGTCTGCGGCGGCAGCGGGCCGCCGTCGATCACCGCGACCGCGGCGTCGGTGACCGCGACGGCGGCGTCGAGCTCGTCGATCGCCGCGTCGCCGGCCGCCGCATCGCCGCCGCTGTCGGGCGGCGCCGCGGTCGAGCACGAGATCGCGCACATCCACACGGTCGCCGCGGCCAGTCGCTTAATCGCTTGCGTCATCGCTGCCTCCTGATCTAGTTTCTAGTTCGTCCGAACAAACTGTCGGAGGCAAGCGAAATGCGATCTCCTCTCCTCACGGGTTTCCTGGTGTCCGCTCTCGTCGCCGGTTGTTCAGGCGCGTTCCCCGAGGCCATCGACGCGGCCGGCCCGCCCGCCACCGATGGCGGCGGCAACAACAACGGCGAGGGCCCCAGCGCCCTGCCCTTCGCCGTCGACGACTGGTACGGGCCCTCGGGTTACATGGGCGACGGCGAGCACCCCGGCGCCATCGCCGACGCCATGACCTGCGTGGCGTCGCGGCCGTCGACCTGGATCGGCAACTGCCACCGCTACACGTGGACCCCGTCGGGCACGGCCTGGGCCGGCGTCTACTGGCAGTACCCCGACGGCAACTGGGGCGACCAGCCCGGCCTGCCCATCCCCGCCGGCGCCACCAAGATCTCGTTCCGGGCCTGGGGCGCCACCGGCAGCGAGAAGGTCGACTTCATGGCCGGCATGATGGCGGTCGACGGGTTCCAGCTCGTGCAGACCCAGATCGCGCTGACCGCCACGCCCCAGCAGTACTCGCTGCCGATGGGCTCGACCGCCTACGCCAAGGTGGTCGGCGGCTTCGGCTGGGTGGCCAAGGACGCGACCGCGCCGTTCACCTTCCACATCGACGACATCCGCTGGGAATAAGGTCGTACCCATGCTCAACGCCGCCGCCCCGATCGTGACCGCCGACGCCGCCGGGATGCGCACGCAGAACGCGACGCTGCTCCTGCGGATGATCTGGCGGGCGCGGCAGATCTCGCGCGCCGACCTCGCCCGCCAGACCGGCCTGTCGCCGTCGACGGTGAGCGCCATCGTCGACGAGCTCGCCGGCTCTGGCCTGGTCCGCGAGATCGGCGCCGGCGTGTCGCGCGGCGGCCGCCGGCCGGTGCTGGTCGGCTTCCGCGACGACGCCTTCGCCCTGGTCGGCGTCGAGCTGGGCGCCACCCACGTGTCGGCGGTGCTCACCGATCTGCGCGCCAGCGTGCGCGCGTTCCGCGAAACACCGGTGGCGGTGCGCGACGAGCCCGAGCAGGCGCTGGCCACGGCCCGCGAGCTCATCGACGAGGTCCTGGCCAGCGAGCGCGTGCCGCGCAAGCGCGTGGTCGGCATCGGCGTGGCGGTGCCGAGCCCGGTCCACCCGCAGCGGCCGGGCAAGCTGTCGCCGCTGATCCTGCCGGCGTGGCGCGATCACGACGTGCAGGCCTCGCTGGCCGCCGACTTCGATCGCCCGGTCTTCGTCGACAACGACGCCAACCTGGGCGCGCTGTCCGAGCGCTACTGGGGCGCCGGCGCCGGCGGCGAGGATCTGGCCTACATCAAGGTCGCGACCGGCATCGGCTCGGGCCACATCATCAATGGCGCGCTCTACCGCGGCGCCGGCGGCACCGCCGGCGAGATCGGCCACATCGCGATCGATCCCAATGGTCCGGTGTGCGTGTGCGGCCTGCGCGGCTGCCTGGCCACGCTGATCGGCGCCGAGGCCCTGCGCGCCAAGGCCCGCACGAGGTGGGGCAAGCGCAAGCGCAACCCGACCGTGGCCGACATCGTCAGCGGCGTGCGCGCCGGCGACGCGGTGGCCCGCGAGCTGATCGACGAGGTCGGCCACTACCTCGGCATCGCCGTCGCCGGCTTGCTCAACCTGCTCAACCCGTCGGTGGTGGTGCTGGGCGGCGAGATCACCAGCGCCGGCGATCTCCTGCTCGATCCCCTGCGCGCGTCGATCAAGGCGCGGGCGCTGTCGACCTCGGTGGCCGAGACCCGCATCGTCGCGAGCTGGCTGGGCGAGCGATCGATCGCGGTCGGCGCCGCCACCATGGTGCTCGAGGCGGCGCTGGCCGATCGCAGCATGTTCCCGGCCCAGGGAGCGGCGGCGTGAGGCGCTCCAACGCGGCCGCCAGCAGCCTGCTCGCCGGCCTCGTCGCCCTGGCGCTCGGCGGCTGTCCGCCGGGCACGCCGGGTCCGGAGACACCGGGCACGGACGCCGCCGCCGGCGTCACCGACGCGCCGTCGTCGACCGACGCCGGCGACGTGCTCGGCCCGCCCTGGCGGCTGGTGTGGCAGGACGAGTTCGACGGCACCGCCGGCGCCCGGCCCGATCCCGGCAAGTGGAAACACGACGTCGGCGGGGACGGCTGGGGCAACGGTCAGCTCGAGTTCGACACCGACCGCACCGAGAACGCGGCGCTCGACGGCCAGGGCAACCTGGCCATCGTCGCCCGCCGCGAGGCCTTCAGCGGCCGCGCCTACACCTCGGCGCGGCTCAACTCGGCCGGCCGATTCGAGCGCGCCTATGGCCGCTTCGAGGCCCGCATCAAGCTGCCGCGCGGCCGGGGCATCTGGCCGGCGTTCTGGATGCTCGGCGCCGACATCGCCAACGCCGGCTGGCCCGCCTGCGGCGAGATCGACGTGATGGAGTACCGCGGCCAGCTTCTGCGCAACGTGCGCGGCTCGCTCCACGGACCGGGCCACTCCGGCGGCGCCAACCACGGCCGCGAGATCGACGCCGGCATGGATCTCTCGCAGGGCTTCCACACCTTCATCGTCGAGTGGGATCCCGGCCGGGTGGTGTGGAAGGTCGACGACGACGTCTACTTCACTGCCACGCCCGCCGATCTGCCCGGCGGGGCCGACTGGGTCTACGACCACGCCTTCTTCCTCATCCTGAACGTCGCGGTCGGCGGCTACTACGTCGGCAACCCCGACGGCTCGACGGTGTTCCCGCAGACCATGCTGGTCGATCACGTCCGGGTCTACGAGAGGATCCCGTGACCACGCGGCAGCGGTGTGCGGCCGGTCTCCTGGTCGCGAGCACGCTGCTCGCGGCCTGCGGCGATCACCGCACGCCCCTGCCCACCGACGGGACCGTGCCGCTCACCGTCTCGGTCGAGCAGCAGAGCGTCTGGGTCCGCAACTTCAACCCGCTCTTGCCGCCCGGCCGCAGCCGCTGGCCGACCCGATGCGGCGTCTACGAGCCGCTCCAGATCTACAACCCGCTGCGCGGGTCGTGGACGCCGTGGCTGGCCGCCGAGCACACCTGGTCGCCCGATCTCCTGCGCCTGCGCTTCTCGCTGCGGCCGGGCGTGCGCTGGTCGGACGGCGAGCCGTTCACCGCCGCCGACGTGGTCTACACCTTCGAGCTCCTGCGCCGCTTCCCGGCCCTCGATCTCGCTCACGTCTGGGGCTTCGTCAGCGACGTGCGGGCGCTGGCCCCGCTCACCGTCGAGGTGGCCTTCAAGCGCGTGTACGTACCAGGCCTCGAGGATCTCGCCCATCAGCCGATCGTGGCCCGCCACGTGTGGGAGGGCGTGGACGATCCGGTGACGTTTGCCAACCCCGATCCGGTCGGCACCGGCCCGTTCACCGAGGTGCTGGCGTTCCGCGATCAGATCTACGAGCTGGGCCGGAACCCGCACTACTGGCAGCCCGGCAAGCCGCAGGTCGCGTCGCTGCGCTTCCCGGCCTTCCCCTCCAACGATCAGGCCAACCTCGCCCTGATCGAGGGCGAGGTCGACTGGGCCGGCAACTTCGTGCCCGCCGTCGAGCGCACCTTCGTCAGCCGCGATCGCGCCCATCACCGGGCGTGGTCACCGCTGGTCGGCAACATGGTGCTGCTCTACGCCAACACCGCGCGGCCACCGCTCGACGACGCGCGGGTGCGCCAGGCCATGTCGATGGCGATCGATCGCGCGCGCCTGGTCGACGTCGCCATGTACGGCATGACCCGGCCGGCCGAGGCCACCGGCCTCACCGACGGCTACGTGGCCTGGCGCGACCCGGCCGCCGGCGACGCGCCGTGGATCCGGCGCGACGTGGCCGGCGCCGAGCGGTTGCTCGACGAGGCCGGTTACCGGCGCGGCGGCGACGGCACCCGCCGTGCGCGCGACGGCCGCGCGCTGTCGTTCGACATCGAGGTGGTCAGCGGCTGGTCGGACTGGGTGCGGGCGGCGCAGCTCGTCGCCCGCGACCTTGACGCGATCGGCGTGCGCGCGCACCTGCGCGTGTACGACGTCGGCGCCTGGATGAGCCGGCTCCAGGAGGGGTCGTTCGCGCTGTCGATCGGCTACTCGCTCGACGGACCGACGCCCTACCGGTTCTACCGCTGGACGATGGCCAGCGCGACGGTGAAGCCGCTGGGCTCCCTCGCCCCCGGCAACTGGCACCGCTTCGGCGACGGGCAGGCCGACGCCCTGCTCGAAGATTTCGAGCGCGCGGTCACGCCCGAGGAACAGCGGGCCATCGGCGTGCGCCTGCAGGAGCGCTTCGCCGCCACAGCGCCGGCGATCCCGCTGTTCGCCAACCCGCTGTGGGGCGAGTACTCGACCCGGCGCTTCGTCGGCTTCCCCGACGCCGCCGACCCGTTCGCGCGGCTGTCGCCGCACGCCGAGCCCGATGCCCTCCTGGTGTTGACCGCGGTGCGCCCGCGCTGAGCTCACGATGATCCGCGCCATCCTCACCCGCCTCGGCTTCTACGCGCTCGCCGCGTGGGCGGCGCTCACCCTGAACTTCCTCCTCCCCCGCCTCATGCCCGGCGATCCGGCGTCGGTGATGGCCGGAAGACTTTCGGCGTCGGCCTCGCCCGAGGCCATCGCGGCCCTGCGCGAGACCTTCGGCGACAGCGACCGGCCGCTCCACCGCCAGTACGGCGCGTACCTGGGCGAACTGGCCCAGGGCGACCTCGGTCGCTCGACCTCGCAGTACCCGGCCCGGGTCAGCGACGTGATCGCGACCGGCCTGGTGTGGACGCTGGGGCTGGGCGGCGTCGCGCTGGTGCTCAGCTTCGTGCTCGGGACCGGGCTGGGCGCGCTGGCGGCGTGGCGACGCAGCGGCTGGCTCGACTCGATCCTGCCGCCGGTGCTCGCCCTGTCGGGCGCGTTTCCCTACTTCTTCCTGGCCATGCTGGCGCTCCACGTCTTCGGCTTCACGCTGGGCTGGGCGCCGCTCCGCCACGCGTACTGCGATCACCGCACGCCGGCGTGGAGCGCGGCGTTCATCGTCGACGTCGTCCAGCACGCCTTCCTGCCGGCGCTGACCATCATCGCCGCCACCGTCGGCGGCTGGCTCCTGTCGATGCGCAACGCGATGATCGGCGTGCTCGGAACCGAGCAGATCACGCTGGCGCGGGCCAAGGGCCTGCCCGCCGGGCGGGTGTTGTGGGCGTACGCGGCGCGCAACGCGATCCTGCCCAACCTGACGTCGTTCGGCATGGCGCTCGGCTTCGTGCTCGGCGGCTCGCTGCTCACCGAGATCGTCTTCTCGTATCCGGGGACGGGGTATCTGCTCATCCAGGCGGTGCGCACCCAGGACTACCCGCTGATGCAGGGGTTGTTCCTGGCCATCACCCTGGCGGTGCTCGCCGCCAACTTCCTCGTCGACCTGGCGACGATGGCGCTCGACCCGAGGACGCGCACCGATGCGTGAGATCGTGCGCGCCCAGGCGCGGAGCCCCAAGGCGGTCGCCGGTGCGGCGATGCTGGGGATGTTCGCCGTGATCGCGCTGATCGGCCCGGTGGTGTTCGCCGACGCCACCGCGCCGGTCGGGCGTCCACTCGAGGGGCCGTCGTGGGAACACTGGTTCGGGACGACGGGCCAGGGCCAGGACGTGCTGGCGCTGACGGTCGCCGGCGCGCGCGGCACGCTGGTCGTCGCCTTCGCGGTGGGCGCGCTGGTGACGTTGATCGGCGCGGTGGTGGGGGTGAGTGCCGGCTATCTCGGAGGGCGGGTCGACCGGGTGTTGTCGCTGGCGACCAATGTCTCGCTGGTGATCCCCGGGCTGCCGCTGGCGATCGTGCTGGCGGCGTACCTGCGGCCGGGGCCGGCGAGCCTGGTGATGGTGCTGTCCCTGGCCGGCTGGGCGTGGAACGCGCGGGTGTTCCGGGCCCAGGCGCTGACACTGGCCAGGCGCGACTACATCGCGGCGGCGCGGGTCGTGGGTGAAGGCCACGCGCGGGTGATCGTCGGCGAGCTGTTGCCCAACATGGTGTCGCTCCTGGCGGCGGCGTTCATCGGCGCGACGGTGTACGCGCTGGGCGCGGTGGTGGGGCTGGAGTTTCTGGGGCTGGGGGACCTGGGGGCGGTGACGTGGGGGACCAACCTGTACTGGGCGGCGAACGACGCGGCGCTCTTGACGGGGAGCTGGTGGGTGTTCGTGCCAACGGGCCTGGGCATCGCGCTGGTGGGGTTCGCGCTGACGCTGGTGAACGTGGCGCTCGATGAGACGACGAATCCGCGGTTGCGGAGACGCACCGGCCGTCCCGAGCGAAGGCCGAGCGCGGGCGAGGCCGCGTCGAAGGACCCGTTGCTGACGATCAGGCGCCTGACCGTCGCGTTCGGCGAGACCGTCGCCGTCGACGGCGTGACCCTCGAGATCTATCCGGGCGAGATCGTCGGGCTCGCTGGAGAGTCGGGGAGCGGGAAGAGCACGCTGGGGTACACGCTGTTGCGGCTGCTCGACGAGTCGGGAGCACGGGTCTCGGGCCAGATCCAGATCGGTGGTCACGACCTGCTGGCGATGGACGAGCGCCAGCTCCGGGCCCACCGCTGGGCCTGCACGTCGATGGTGTTCCAGTCGGCGCTGGATGCGCTCAATCCGGTGCTGACGGCGGGAGACCAGATCACGGACGTGCTGCGAGCGCGGGCCGGCCTCGATCGGGCGGCGGCCGAGGAGCGCGCGGTGGAGCTGCTCGGCGAGGTCGGGCTGGGGCGCGAGCACCTGCGGATGTATCCACACCAGCTCTCGGGCGGCATGCGGCAGCGCGTGGTCATCGCCATCGCGCTGGCGCTCGAGCCGCGGCTCCTGGTGATGGACGAGCCGACCACGGCCCTCGACGTGATCGTGCAGCGCGAGATTCTCGAGCACGTCGCCCGCCTGCGCCGCGAGACCGGGCTCACCATCCTGTTCATCAGCCACGACCTGCCGCTGTTGCTCGCGTTCTCGGACCGGGTCGGGGTGATGCAGCGCGGGTGCCTGGTCGAGATCGGTACGCCGGCGTCCCTGCGCGAGCACGCGCAGCATCCGTACACGCGCCAGCTCCTGGCCGCGTTCCCGTCCCTGACGCCGCCGATCCGCGCGGCCGAGACCGAGCGATCGCGGTTGCTCGAGGTCGAGGGGCTGAGCCATCGGTACCGCGGGCAGGCCCGGCCCGCGCTCGACGCCCTCGGCTTCTCGCTGCGCGAGGGCGAGGTGCTGGCGGTGGTCGGCGAGTCGGGCAGCGGCAAGAGCACGCTGGCCCGGATCCTCGCCGGGCTCGAGCGGCCACAACAGGGAACGATCGACACCCGCGGCGGTGTGCAGATGGTCTTCCAGGATCCGTTCGCGTCGCTCAACCCCGCCCGCCGCGTCCAGCATCATCTCGAACGCCCGCTGCGCCTGCATGGCCGCTCGGCCACCGAAGTCCCCGCGCTGCTCGAGACCGTCGGGCTCGCGCCCGCGATCGCGCGTCGCTTCCCCCACGAGCTGTCGGGCGGCCCGCGCCAGCGCGTGGCCCTGGCCCGCGCCCTCGCCGCCGATCCGGCACTGCTGGTCGCTGACGAGCCGACCTCGATGCTCGACGCCTCGCTGCGCGCCGATCTGCTGGCGCTACTCCGCCGGCTCGCCCGCGAGCGCGGCCTCGGTATCCTGTTCATCACCCACGATCTGCCCAGCGCGGCGGCGATCGCCGACCGCGTGATCGTCCTCCACCACGGCAAGGTCGTCGAGCACGGCCCGGTCGCGCGGCTCCTCGGCGAACCCGCCCACCCGTACACCCGCGAGCTCCTGGCCGCGGCCACTCACCAAGCGAGCAGAGCATGAAGCGATTTCCCGACGACTTCGCCTGGGGTGCTGCCACCTCGGCCTTCCAGATCGAGGGCGCCATCGGCGAGGACGGCCGCGGCGAGTCGGTCTGGGACCGGTTCACCGCCGAGCCCGGCCGCATCAGCGACGGCTCCGACGCCAGCGTCGCCTGCGATCACTACCACCGCGTCGAGGAGGACATCGACGTCCTGCGCTGGCTGGGCGTGCGCTCGTACCGCTTCTCGATCGCGTGGCCGCGCGTACTCCCCGAGGGCCGCGGCGCCGTCAACGCACCCGGCCTCGACTTCTACGACCGCCTGGTCGACCGCCTGCTCGCCGCCGGCATCGAGCCGTTCGTCACCCTCAACCACTGGGATCTGCCCCAGGCCCTCCACGCCGCTGGCGGCTGGCCGGCCCGCGACACCGTCGGCGCCTTCGTCGACTACGCCGCGTTGGTCATGCGCCGGCTCGGCGACCGCGTGCGCCGGGTGTGTACCCACAACGAGCCATGGTGCATCAGCACGCTCGGCTTCGGCAGAGGCGAACACGCGCCCGGCGAACGCTCGTGGCCGCGGGCGCTGGCCGCCGCCCACCACCTGCTGCTCTCCCACGGCCTCGCCGTCGACGCCATCCGCGCGGTCGCGCCGGCCGCCGAGGTCGGCATCGTGCTCAACCTGGTGCCGGCCGAGCCAGCGTCGCCCAGCGCCGCCGATCGTGACGCCTGCCGGGCCTTCGACGGTGGCTTCAACCGCTGGTTCCTCGATCCGCTCTACGGCCGGGGCTATCCGGCCGACGTGATCGCCGACCACCGCGCCGCCGGCCACCTGCCCGCGGGTGAGGGCCCGGCCCTGCCCTTCGCGCACGACGGCGACCTCGCCGCCATCGCCGCCTCCACCGACTTCCTGGGCGTGAACTACTACTCGCGGGCGGTGATGCGCTCGACCACCGTGCCCGAGAACGAGAACCACGCCGCGACCGTGGTCGCCTCCGACGACCGGACCGACATGGGCTGGGAAGTGGCGCCCGACGGCCTGCTCGCCATCCTGCGCCGCGTCCACGTCGAGTACGCGCCGGCGCGGCTCTACGTCACCGAGAACGGCGCCGCCTACGGCAACGCGCCCGACGCCAGCGGCCGGGTCCGCGACGTCCCCCGCCAGAAGTACCTGTGGACCCACTTCGACGCGGCCCACGCCGCGATCGCCGAGGGCGTGCCGCTCGCCGGCTTCTACCTGTGGTCGCTCCTCGACAACTTCGAGTGGGCCGAGGGCTACACCAAGCGCTTCGGCCTGTTCTGGGTCGACTACGCCACCCAGGCTCGCCTGGCCAAGGACTCGGCGCACATGTGCCGGCGCATCATCGGCGCCAACGCGATCACGTCGCTGGAGCGCGATCTCGCGGAGGTCGAAGCATGAGGCTCCTCGTCGCCGTGTTCGTGCTGTTCGTCGTCGCCGCGTCGAGCGGATCCGCCGCCGCCACCGAGGCCCGCGTGGTCCGCGACGAGCGCGGCTACCGGCTCCAGGTCGACGGCAAGGACCTCATGGTCCGCGGCATGAACTGGGGCTACTCGCCGATCGGCTGGAACTACAGCTATTCGCTGTGGACGCAGCCCGACGACTTCATCGAGCGCGCCCTCCGCCGCGACATGGAGCTCCTGCGCGCGATGGGCGTGAACGCGATCCGCCAGGGACCCGACATCCCGCCCCGCTGGGTGGCGTGGATCCACCAGCACTACGGCATCTACACCGTCATCAACCACACCATGGGCCGCTACGGCGCCACCATCGGCGGGGTCTGGATCCCTCAGATCGACTACGCCAACCCGTCGCAGCGGGCCGCGCTGGTCGCCGAGATGGTCGCGGTGGTCGAGCGCTACCGCGGCACGACCGGCGTGCTCATGTGGCTGCTCGGCAACGAGAACAACTACGGCCTGTCGTGGACCAGCTTCGAGGCCGAGGCCCTGCCGACCAAGGCGGCCGAGGACACCGCCCGCGCCGCCGCGCTCTATTCGCTCTACGGCGAGACCATCGCCGCCATCAAGCAGCGCGACGGCACCCACCCGGTGGCCATCGCCAACGGCGACCTCCAGTACATCGATCTCATCGCCACCCACTGCAAGGGTCTCGACATCCTCGGCTCGAATGTCTACCGCGGCGCCTCGGCCCGCGACTTCTTCGACGTGGTCGAGGCCAAGCTGCACGTGCCGGCGATGTTCACCGAGTTCGGCGCCGACGCCTACGACGCCCGCGCCGATCGCGAGGACGCGCTGGCCCAGGCCCACTACCTCCACCAGCAGTGGAAGGAGATCTACGCCCAGAGCTGGGGCAAGGGCCTCACCGGCAACGCCATCGGCGGCTTCATCTTCCAGTGGACCGACGGCTGGTGGAAACACGGTCAGGAGATCAACCTCGACGTCCACGACACCACCGCGTCGTGGCCGAACGCCGCCTATCCCAAGGACCACGTCCCCGGCCAGAACAACATGAACGAGGAATGGTTCGGCATCGCCGCCATCGAGGACCAGGACGCCGACGGCTTCTATCAGGTCCAGCCGCGCACCGCCTATTACCTACTGCGCGAGGCCTTCCGGCTCGATCCCTACGCCGAGACCACCACGCTCGAGGAGGTGCGCGCCCACTTCGACCGCATCCGCGCCGAGGACTACGCCGTCGAGTACGACGGCCGCCACGCCATCGCCGCGATCGGCAAGCAAGGTCAGCTCCGCATCTCGGGCATGCGGATGCGGCTCGAGTCCAACGTCAGCGAGTTCAGCCCCCAGAGCGATCGCGCCGGCACCCAGCCCTTCGATCACACCGAGAGCCTGTTCGTCGACGTCACCATGCAGCCGACGCCGAAGATCACCGGCAAGGTCACGGTCAGCCTGGTCGGCAACGCCGCCCAGAACCGGCTCGATCCGCTCTACTGGGAGAACCGCACGCCGCGGCCGCCGGCCGCGACCATGCCGCCGCCGACCGGCGAGCCGGAGATGCCCGACCCGTCGAGCGATCACGTCGCGCTCTACGGGGCCGAGCTCGAGGCCGACCTGCCCGGCGTCGGGGTCGAGGCCTTCTACCGGGTCGGCCACGGCCACTGGGGCCACGAGGGCGACTTCTTCGGCCTCTACCGCGAGGCCTACTACGGCGCGGCGATCGACATCTATCACGCTCGGGCGCCGGCCGGCGCCGTGCTCACCGGCAAGGGCCCGCTGTCCGACGTGAAGGTCGCGTTCGGTCCCGAGATCTACTGGGGCGCCAACCCGACGGTGATCGGCAAGTGGAGCCACCTGTTCGGGCCGGTCGCGCTCACCGTCATGCACCAGGAAGACGTCGCCGAGCGCACCGGCGCGGCGACCTCGTCGACCGGCTTCGAGCCGCTGACCCGGCGCTCGACGGTGCAGGCCAGGATCGCGCGCGGCCGCGCCACCCTCGACGTCGGCGGCATCTTCGCCGCCCCGCAGCGGGTGGGCCGGACCTACACCTTCACCAGTCCGTCCGCGGGCGCCGGCTACCTCGACAGCGGCCACGACGTCTACACCGGCAAGGTCGCGTGGGCCGACACCCTCGGCACCCGCGCGCGCATGGCCTTCGACGGCGGCTTCGCGCGCTGGTACGTCGAGGGCGGTTATCGCGGCCTGGTCGCCGACGCCGGCGCCGATCAGACGATCACGTTCACCGGCTGGTCGCTGAAGTCGTCGGGGCGCGGCAACCAGATGAACGGCCTCGGCGGCGTGCTCTTGACGTTCGGCGACGTCCAGGTCGCGCCCAACGTGCTCTGGCAGCGGCCGCTGATCGGCCCCACGCCGGCCATCGCCGATCGCTTCGATCCGTCGACCGGCATGTACTTCCCGGGTGTGGCGCCGCGCAACGCGCTGGCCGATCCGTTCGCCGTGCTCGACAACCGCGAGACCGTCGGCGGCGAGCTCTTGCTCGTCCACGATCCGACCCCGGCGACCTGGTACTGGAACTGGGATCGCGAGCGCCGCGAGGATGCTCCCTTCGCCGCCAGCCTCGATCTGGTGTACCGGCACCATCCGACCTCGCGCGACGCCACGCTGGTGATCCTCGCCGACGGCAGCCAGGTGGCGAGCGCGGCGACGCCGCCGGCCCACGACACCTGGCTGGCGACGCTGGCCTGGTCGTCCGCGCTCTCCACCCGCGCGCGCCTGTCGGGGACGCTCTATGGCGGCCAGGATCAGGCCCGCGCCGGCGACCCGCGCCTGGTCACCCGCGCCGGCGGAACCCTGCGTTTCATGCGCCGCGGCCTGGTCGCCAGCACCGACCTGCGCCTGCGCGACTGGGGCCCGTACGACTACCACAAGGACTTCAACCTCACCTATCCGCTGCAGTGGTACGGCGACCTGTCGTACGGCCTGGTGCGCGCCGCCTTCGGCGTCGCCGACGCCCGCCTCGGCCTGCGCTGGCAGCTCCGCTTCCTCGACGGCTTCTCCGAAGGCTACGTGATGGATCCGGCGGCGCCGTCGAGGCTCGGCTCCGAGGCCGAGGTGCTGAGCTACCTGGAGTTCGGCCTGTGAGGAGGAACCCGATGCACGCAGGAATCGTGATCTCGCTGCTGCTCACCGGCTGCGCCGCCGACGGCGAACTGTGGGCCGGCGAGGCCATCCCCGCCGAGCTTCACCTTGCCTTTCCCGACGAGGGCGTGTACCCCGATCGCTCGGTGCTCGACGATCCTGCCAACCCCTTCGCCGATGGTGCGCTGCTCGACGCCACGGTGTGGGAGCTGCAGGCCAACGGCGGCAACGTCGCCGCCTTCTACGCCTGGGCCACCGCCGGCGCCCGCGGCGCCACCGGCGAGCGCCAGTACTACGCCGCGCTCGACCTCAAGGCCATCTACCAGCGCCAGCAGACCTCGCCCGACGAGCTGCCGGTGGTGCGCGACCGCGCCATCCGCGGCTTCCAGGCCATGCTCGACCACTTCCCCGAGGCCGTGACCTACGACGTCACCGGCACGATCGCGTACGAGCTGGCAACGCCGAGCGTGAAGGCCATTCTCGAGCTGGGCGGCGAGCCCGTCGGCTGGATCCTGGTCATGGGCCCCGACGGCACCACCGTCGCCGTGCCACGCTGAGCCACACCTTGACGTGAGCGGCCTCGAGCCGGCCGTGATAAAGACGGGGCCGGTCATGAAGACGTTGCCCACCACCCTGCCCGGCGTCGTGCTGCTCGAGCTCGACGTGTTCGGCGACGCGCGCGGCCGCTTCATGGAGACCTTCCGGCGTGAGCGCTACCTCGAGTTCGGCGTCGCCGTCGGCCTCGACTTCGTGCAGGACAACTTCTCGTCGTCGGTGAAGAACACCCTGCGCGGGCTGCACTACCAGCTCGAGTTTCCGCAGGGGAAGCTGGTCCACGTCACCCGCGGCGAGGTCTTCGACGTCGCCGTCGACATCCGCCGCGGCTCGCCGACCTTCGGCCAGTGGTTCGGCACGCTGCTCTCGGCCGGGAACCACCGCCAGCTCTGGCTACCGCCCGGGTTCGCCCACGGCTTCGTGGTCACGTCGGACGAGGCCCACTTCTCGTACAAGTGCACGGCCAATTACGTGGGCAGCGACGATCGCTCGCTCAAGTGGGACGACCCCGAGCTGGGCATCACCTGGCCGCTCGACGGCGAACCGCTCCTGTCCAAGCGCGACATCGCCGCGCCCGGCCTGCGCGACGCCCAGCTGCCCTCGTACGTGCCATGAAGATCCTGGTCACCGGCGGTCGCGGTCAGCTCGGCCGCAGTCTCACCAGCCGCGGCCCGGCGCGAGGCCACGAGATCCTCGCCCACGACATCGACACCCTCGACATCTGCGACGAGGCCGCGGTGGCCCGCGCGCTCGACGAGATGGGCCCGGCCGCGGTGATCAACGGCGCGGCCTACACCGGCGTCGACAAGGCCGAGGGCGAGCGGGACAAGGCCTTCGCCGTCAATCGCGACGGCGCCGCGGTGCTGGCCCGGACGTGCGCGGCGCGCGCGGTGCCGCTACTCCACGTCTCCACCGACTACGTCTTCGACGGCACCGCCACCCGGCCCTACCGCGAGGACGATCCCATCGCGCCGCTCGGCGTCTACGGGGTCAGCAAGGCCGAGGGCGAGGCCGCGGTGCACGCCCACGGCGGCACGGTGGTGCGGACCTCGTGGCTGTTCGCCGAGAGGGGCCCGAGCTTCGTGCAGACCATGCTGCGGCTGGCCAGGGAGCGCCCGGTCCTGCGCGTGGTCGCCGATCAGCACGGCTGCCCGACCTGGTCCGATGACCTCGCCGAGGCCCTGCTCGCGCTCGCCGGCCGCCGCGACCTCGAGCCGACCTATCATTACAGCAACGACGGCGCGACCACGTGGCACGCCTTCGCCTCCGCGATCGTCGACGAGGCCCGCCGCCACCGCCCGCTCGCCTGCGAGCGGATCGAGGCCATCACCACCGCCGAGTACCCGACCCCGGCCCGCCGGCCGGCGTACTCGGTGCTCGACACCACTCGCATCCGCGCGCTCGGCATCACGCCGCCGCCGTGGACGATCGGGCTCGCGGCCGTCGTCGCCGCCGAGCTCACGGTCAAGCCAATGGAGCACTGACATGCGCCGCGTCGTCGTCACAGGAGGAGCAGGCTTCATCGGGTTCAACTACGTGCGCGAGCTGCTCACCGCCGAGCCCGCCACCGAGGTCATCGTCCTCGACAAGCTCACCTACGCCGGCAACCGGCGCTCGCTGGCCGAGCTCGACCGCGAGCCCCGCTTCCGCTTCGTCCACGCCGACATCTGCGACAAGGCTGCCGTGCGCGAGGTGCTCGCGTCGGCGAAGCCGGCCGCAGTCGTCCACGTCGCGGCCGAGCGCCACGTCGATCGCTCGATCG
>SXGT01332175.1_pt1 | contig 19562 bp, 16 predicted proteins | sample 3176221 | NCBI WGS metagenome assembly SXGT01 (sample SAMN11356862, study PRJNA531348) | freshwater metagenome | isolation source: freshwater sample F1-120 | place: China: Fuxian Lake, Yuxi | collected 2017-12-25
GATGGAACCCTGCTGTCGTGGTCAGATGACAAAACGTTGCGACTGTGGAGCCGCGAAGGTGACCCGCTCAAGATGCTCGAGGGGCACACCGATTCGGTGCGGGGCGTCCTTGAGCGGCCCGACGGCATCCTGCTGTCGTGGTCACATGACAACACCTTGCGCCTGTGGAGCCGCGACGGTGACCCGCTCAAGGTGCTCGAGGGGCACGCCGATTCGGTAAAGGGCGTCCTTGAGCGGCCCGACGGCACCCTGGCGTCGTGGTCAGACGACAGCAGCTTGCGAATGTGGAGCCGCGAAGGTGACCCGCTCAAGGTGTTCGAGGGGCACTCCGGTTATGTGTCGGGCGTCCTTGAGCGGTCCGACGGAACACTGCTGTCGTGGTCAGAGGACGGCACGTTGCGACTGTGGCGCCGTGATGGTGACCCGCTCAAGGTGCTAGAGGGGCACACCAGTTCTGTGTATGGCGCCCTTGAACGGCCCGACGGCACCCTGCTGTCGTGGTCATCGGACAAAACCTTGCGACTGTGGACCCGCGAAGGTGACCCGCTCAAGGTGCTCGCGGGGCACACCGATTCGGTGGAGGGCGTTCTTGAGCGGCCCGACGGAACCCTGCTGTCGTGGTCATGGGACAACACCTTGCGCCTGTGGAGCCGAGAAGGTGACCCGCTCAAGGTGTTCTCCGCCAGCGATGGCGAACCCGGATATTGTAAGGAGGAACCGGTTGGCCCACGAAGAGTCCGCAATCACTACCTCGGTGCCAGCGCTCGAGTTTGCCTCATGCGCTTCGACGGTGATGAAGTGGTCGAGCGGATCATCTGGCAACCATGGGCTTCTGCCGTGTCCCGGCGACTCTATGCCGACGGACGCATGTGTGTCACCCAAGAAAACGGTCAAGTCTGCTTCCTGCAGCTTTACAGCGGGAATCAGCCTTTGGCAATTCCTGTGTGAAGCAGAGGGTGACAAGTTTGAAGGCGGCGAGTGGTTCTACAAAAGTCGGCTCTGGCGGGACGGCGGTTGGGCGGTCTGTCTGCGCCCAATCACCCAATGCGGGTAAATAGGGTGCAAGCAGCGATTTTCTGTTATGCGCTTACTCCGCCTCTGCAATCCACCGCGCAAGTCGCTGCCGGATGCGGTCAAGTCGTGAGCCGTCGATGGTGCCGATACTTCCAATCAGCAATGAGCCTTGCAGCACAGCAAGGCGCGACAAGCGCAGCACGCTGGGCGCTTTCAGGCCACTGCCGGGGAAATCGGCGTCGGTCGGTCGAAGGATTTCATCGAAACCGACATCTGCCTGCTCGATGCGCGACGACACCATGCAGACCAGCCAGTCGTCGAAGTGCGAGGCCCGACGCAGCATCAGGACGGGGCGAAGTTTCGCGCCAGAAAGATCGGTATAGGGAAACGGCGTCAGGACGATTTGTCCTGCCTGCTTCATTGCCAGCGTTCCCGCAGGTCGGCGGCGGTATAGCTGACGGGATCATGTTCGATATCGCGCAGGGCTTGCGCCATCGACAATTTGGCGAATTCGGCGTTGGTCCATTCGCCTTGGGCGAGCGGAGCCTTCTCCGCGTTGCCGCTACGCTGGGAAAGAAATTCGACAAAGTCGAAAACTTCCGCCTGCTTGTCTTGCGGCAGGGCTTGCAGGCGTTCGATCAGTTCAGCGTATCCCATGTTGTTGCTCCTTGGCGCGGCAGTTGTTCGTATTGTGCCATCGGCGTTGTTTGTATCGAAAACAACCCGCACATCAATGCTATCAAAAGTCGGCGCTGGCGGGACGGCGGTAGAGATACGCCCTTACAAACCTACCCATTAACGAATTGAAGAAACATTATGGCCAAGACCTTCCGAATCTTCCTGAGTTCCACCTTTGGCGATTTCCAGGCCGAGCGCGAGGCGCTGAAGGCAAAAGTCTTTCCCGTCCTCGAAAGCCGTTGCCGGGAAAAAGGTGCGGCCTTCGAAGTGGTGGACCTGCGCTGGGGCGTGAGCGAAGCGGATGGTCTGTCACACGACACCCTGCGCATCTGCCTTGACGAAGTCGCTGCCTGCCGACTTCTGTCACCCCGCCCCAACTTTGTCATGCTCATCGGCGACCGCTATGGCTGGCGACCCTTGCCGGCGGAGATTCCGGTGGATGAGTTCGAGCCCCTTCTTGCCGCGCGGCCGAACGACCGACAGTTGTTGCAAGCCTGGTATCGCCGTGACGACAACGCCGAGCCGCCGCACTACCGTCTCCTGCCGCGCGGTGACGCATACCGGGATTACGCGGCCTGGGGCAAAGTCGAAAGCAGCCTGACACAAGTCATGCGCGATGCGTCAAAAGCAGCAGGGATGACGCAAGAACGGCGTGAGCTCTACTTTCTCTCCGCCACCCACCTTGAAATCGTCAAGGGCACGCTCTCGGTGCCCGACGCTCCCGAGCATGTCTTCAGCTTCTTCCGTGACATCGACGGCCTTGACCTCACACGCGGACCGGCCGGACGCTTTACCGATCTGGTGGATGGAAAGTCCGACCCGGAAGCCCAAACCCTGCGCGGCGAACTGCGCACGGAAATCCGCGCGAAGCTCCCCGCGGATCACTGCTTCGACTACCGCTGCAAATGGACCGGCGACATAACCGCTCCCCTTACCACCGGTCACATCACCAAACTCTGTGCCGACGTTCAACAGGCGCTGCTCGCGCAGATCGACCATGAACTGCAAGACACGGGCGGCGATGCGCTGGCACAGGAAATCGAACGGCACACGAAGTTTGCGGAAGATCACACGGCAGGCTTTATCGGCCGGACAGACGAACTCGCCCAACTCATGGCTTGGGCAGATGCTGCACTCAAGTCTTCGTCCGACGCAAGCTCCCCGCCCGTCCTCGTCCATGCCCCCGGCGGCTCCGGCAAATCCTCCTTCATGGCCAAAGGCATTGCTGAAATCAAAGCCCGGCATCAAGACGCCGTCATCCTCACCCGCTTTGTCGGCACCACCCCGGATTCCATCGAACTGATCAGCCTGCTGCGCGGCCTGCTCATCGAACTGGCCCGCAAGTACGATCAGCCGGAAGATCTGCCGGAAGGCGGCCTCAAGGAACTCATCGATGCCTTGCCCGAGCGACTCGCCTGGGCCAGTCCCGAGAAACCGCTCATGCTCGTCCTCGATGCACTCGATCAAATCGCTCCCGGCCTGGAAACCCGCGAGCACCGCTGGCTGCCGGTCGAATTGCCCCCCTGTGTCGCGCTCATGCTCTCGGTGCTTGATGGCAAAGTACAAGAGGCCGCCTGCCGTCGCTTTGCCCAAGCCACGCAGATTGCCTTGCCAGCCTTCACCCGAGAGGAAGGCGGTACGCTCCTCGACGCCTTGCTCCTCGCCGGAGAAGCCGTTGCCCCCGAGCGCAAGCGTTGCCTGACCCCGGCACAACGTCAGGCGGTGCTGGATGCTTTCGATCACGATGGCAGGCCGCTGTATCTCGTCCTCGCCGCCGGCATCGCCCGGCACTGGCATTCCTGGCAGGCGCCGGAGCACTTGCCCAATACGATTGAAACCCTGATCGTCGAGATTGTGCGACGTCTGCACGACACCCATGGCAAGGCGATTGCCGACCGGGCGCTCGACTACCTGTGTGCCTCCCGTTACGGTGTTTCCGATGTCGAAATGCGTGACCTGCTGTGGCGGGATGAGGACGCCCACGCCGAATTCGACAAGCGCAAGAACCCCGATCAGCCCGACGTGGACTCTCTGCCACCGGTGATCTGGTCACGGATTTATTCCGCACTCGCCCCCTGGCTGGCGACGCAGAACGTCGGTGGTAGCCTGCTGCACCGTTTTTTCCACCGCATTCTTGGCGAGGAGATCACCAAGGTCAGCCTGGCGGATGATGCTGCTGTGGTGCATCAGCGGTTGGCCGACTATTTCGGCAAACAGGATCTTCGCTTGAAAGGCAAGGACAGTGACAGTGCGAGTCGGCCGAATCTGCGCCGTCTCATGGAGCAGCCCTGGCAACTGACGAAAGCTGGGCTGTTGCAGGAAGCCGAGGCTCTGCTCACTGACTTTGACTTCGTAATGACCAAATGTGAAGCCGGGCTGGTGGAAGACCTGCTGGATGACTATCTACGCCTGAATGATGCGCTGGAGATGCAGCCGCAAAGCGCGCGGCTCAAGGAATGGGAAAGCTTCATGCAAAGAAATGCCCATTACCTGCGCCGTGGGACGGACCTCTGGCCGGCGCATAAGATCCTGCTGCAGATTGCGGTTGAGGTGGCGGATGGCAGCGTCATCACACAGGCGGCCGAGGCGTGGCTCAAGCAAGGGCACTGTGACTGGGTCTGGGTGAGGAACAAGAAGCGGCCAACGACGAAGGGTCACACTCCCTTGCTGTTGGTGATGGAAGGGCATACGGGCGACATCATTGGCGCCCAGCTCCTGCCAGATGGCAGAATTTTGTCGTGGGGCGACACGCTGCGTCTGTGGAATAGGCAAAGTGGCGCGGCATTGGCGGTGATGAAGGGGCATGCCAATTATGTTGTAGGCGCCTTGCTCCTACCCGATGGGCGAATTCTGTCGTGGGGCGACACGCTGCGTCTGTGGGATGGGCAGAGTGGTTCGGCTCTGGCGGTGATGAGGGGGCATACTGAGGATGTCACGGGCGGCTTACTCCTGCCCGATGGCCGGATTCTGTCGTGGTCCAACCAAGAGAACTCACTGCGCCTATGGGATGGGCAAACTGGCGCGGCACAGGCGGTTCTGGACGGGCATACCGAAACGGTACATGGCGCCCTGGTTCTGTCCGACGGTCGGATCCTGTCGTGGTCCGGTGACAACACGCTGCGCCTGTGGGATGGGCACAGCGGTGAGGAACTGGCGGTACTGGAAGGGCATACTCACTCGGTCGATGGCTCCTTGATCCTGCCCGATGGCCGAATCCTGTCGTGGTCCAAGGACAAGACGCTGCGCCTGTGGAATGGACAGACTGGTGCAGGGCTGGCGGTGTTGGAGGGACATACCAGCCGCGTTCGTGGAGCGATGTCCCTGCCCGATGGCAGGATTCTGTCATGGTGCGGCGGGTTTTCTCTCGATGACCATACGCTGCGCTTGTGGGATGGACAGACGGGCGCTGCACTGGCCGTCATGAGGGGGCATACTGATGAGGTTAATGGCGCTATGCTCCTCCCCGACGGGCGGATCCTGTCATGGGCCGGTAAATCTGGGTTTAGTTCGAAGGACAAGACGTTGCGCCTGTGGGATGGGCAGACGGGCGCGGCGCTGGCAGTTTTGAACGGACATACCCAATGTGTCAATGGCGCCCTGCTTCTGCCCGGCGGCAAGATATTGTCATGGTCTTGTTACGAGGAAGTTCTACGCCTGTGGGATGCGCAGACTGGTGCAGCGCTTGCGGTGATAGATGGATTTACCAAAGGGGTAGGGGGTGCCTTACTCTTGCCTGACGACAAGATACTGTCGTGGGGAAAAACGCTCCGCCTGCTGGATGTACGGGGCGGTTCGGCGCCTACCACGGACGAGGGGCATACCGAGTGGATTGACGAAGTTATGCCCCTTCCTGACGGCCGGATCCTGTCTTGGTCCGACGACAATACGCTGCGCCTGTGGGATGGACAAACTGGTGTGATACTTGCGGTAATGAAAGGACATACGAATCATATCCAGAATGTCTCATTCCTCCCTGATGGCCGGATTTTGTCATGGTCTGATGACAGAACCCTGCGCCTGTGGGACGGTCAGTCTGGAGTGCCACTGGTGGCCATGAAGGGACATACCGAATCAGTGGAAGACGCCTTGGTTCTGCCCGATGGCCGGATACTGTCCAGGTCTTGGGACAAGACGCTGCGTTTGTGGGATGGGCAAAGTGGCGCGGCATTGGCGGTGATGAAGGGGCATGCCAAGTATGTTGAAGGCGCCTTGGCTCTGCCCGACGGCCGAATCCTGTCGTGGTCAATGGATAACACGCTGCGACTATGGGATGGGCACAGTGGCGCGACTTTGGCTGTGTTGGATGGGCATACCGGCAGTGTTAGCGGCGCTTTGGTTCTCCCAGACGGCCGGATAATGTCGTGGGCCAATTCCGACGATGACAATACACTTCGCCTGTGGAATGGACAGACTGGCGCTGCGCTGGCAGTGATGGAGGGGCATACCAATACGGTCTGGAGCGCCTTGGTCCTCCCCGATGGCCGAATTCTATCTTGGTCCAGCGACGGCACGCTGCGCCTTTGGGATGGACAAAGTGGCGTAGCACTGGCCGTTCTGAGGGGGCATACCGATAGGATTAAGGGTGTCTTGCTCCTCCCCAACGGCCGGATTCTGTCGTGGGCCGGTAATACTGGGAGACCGTCCTTGGACAAAACGCTACGCCTGTGGGATGGGCAAAGTGGCGCGCCACTGGCGGTGATGAAGGGCCATACCGAGGATATCAATGGCGCTTTTATCCTCCCCGATGGCCATATTCTGTCATGGTCAATCCCCGATACGCTTTACTTGTGGGACACACATACTGGCGCGTGTTTATCCACTTATCGGTCGCCTTGGAGCGAAGAAGATATCAATTTTCCGCTGCCTGACGGACTCCGAACCAAATTCGCTGGCAGGGGCCTCTTTGGTAACGTGTGGGGGCAATCTGGCGATGGTCATATCCGGCTGGCCAATCGCACCGCAGGATGGCAAGCACGCTGGCACGGCGATACCCCAAAGTTCCGCGATCACGTTGCTGATTCATGGATTGCGAGCTCCGGTCGCCACTTACTGTTTCTCCAGTTGATGCGCGGTAACGTGCCTTTGGAAATGTCAGGAGGCACCAAGGATAATGTTGTGGCGGTGTTGAATACCGATTCTGAGGAAGAACTGGAACTTCCGGAACCGGAAGAAAGTGTGGAGATTGAAGCGGGCAAGATTTACGATGGCACCGTGCTGCTCCTGTTTGATGATGGCGCCCTCGTCCAGATACTGCCGGGCAAGAATGGACTGTTGCCTGTTTCCGAGATTGCGCACGAGCGTTCCAAAGCCGTTGCCGACAAACTCGAAGAGGGTCAGGTCATCCGCGTCAAGGTACTCGAAGTGGACGGCCAAGGGCAAGTACGTCTTTCCATGAAGGTGTTGCTTGAACCGATGTCCTCCGCGCCTGCGGAAATGGCTGCCCAATCGACATCCTCCGCTCCCGCCCCCGAAGCTTCTCAAGCAAGCCCGAGCGTCACCAATGATCACGTCGTACTTGCAAAGCGCAAAGATGCCGCGTTCGAACATTTCCTGAATAAGGCTCGCTCAAGCGTCAAGGATGGCAGCATCTTCTTCGCACCGAATATCCCGGAAAAGAAGGTTAAGAATGCCCTGGGAAGCTATGCCCCCGGTGTAACGCCTGACGATGTTCTGGTGCTCATCGATATCACGACATTCGGCGGCGCTAAGGATGGTCTGATTCTGACCAAGGACAAAATCTATCTGAAGGAGCTTTTCAAGGATCCGCAACACTTCGCGTTGGCTGATGTCACGAGTTGCAGTTTCAAACCGGCCAAGCTGCTGTCGGAATTGTGGATCAATGATCAGAAGGTTCTGGAACCTGCCGGGGTCGACAAGGATGCCGTTGCAACGTTCGCCACCCTGCTGAACTCGCTTTGCGGCGAGTTGAGAAGGAAATAATAGGGGGCAGACCACGGTTTTCTTCTAATCTGATGCTTTTACGACAGCATCAGGGATGCCACCAGATTTACGTCCCGGCTCGGGGGTGGAGCCGATGACTACGCTCATACCCCATTGGACAATGGCTGTGCATTCGGTCAGGTAATGGAAACATATATACTTGATTACTACCAAAGTTCAGGAGATTGCTCCATGTCCAAGGAAGCCGTATTCACCATGAAGCTGGAACCCGAGCTACGCGCCGCCTTCATGGCCGAGGCACAGGCAGCCACCGGCCAGCCACTCAAGTACTCCGCGAGCTGATGCGCGAATTTGTCGAGCGCCAGCGCCAGGCGCGCGAATACGACCAGTATTTCCGCCGCAAGGTCGACGCCGGCCGCGCATCGATGCGTGCCGGACGTGGCCGCTCGAATGAGGAGGTTGAGGCTACATTCGCCGCTCGGCGTGCAGCGGCAGCCAGAAACGCAACGGAGTCGTGAATGTCTGCTGGACGCCAGAGGCAGAAGACGACCGCGCCCAAATCTTCGATTACATCGCTGCCGAAAGCCCACGTTCCGCCATCAAGATGGACGAGCTGTTCAGCAAAGCCGCTGCTCGGCTCGCCGATCGTACGCAGTATGGGCGCACCGGCCGCATTCCAGGCACCCGTGAAGCTGTCGTGCACAAAAGCTATTGCCTGGTCTACGAGATCGAGCAGGACACGGTTTGGGTGCTTGCCCTGGTACATATCGCCCGGCAGTGGCCACCCGTAGCGGATTAGCCTGCTTCTTCGCCGATGAGGATTACCGCTTCTATCTGGAGTCGCTGGCCGATTACGCCGGCAAGACCGGCTGCCGTATCCATGCCTATGTGCTGATGACGAGCCGCGCGCACTTGCTGGTCTCGGCCGAGCGCGCCGAGGCGCCGGGGGCGTTGATGAAGGCGCTGGGGCAGCGGTATGTGCAGTATGTGAATCGTGTCTATCGCCGTTCGGGCACGCTGTGGGAGGGAAGCTTCCGCTCGTGCCTCGTGCAGGAGGAGGCGTATCTGCTGGCGTGCCAGCGCTATATCGAGTTGAACCCGGTGCGGGCGGAGATGACGGCGCATCCGGGGGAGTATCGTTGGTCGAGCTATCGGGCCAACGGGCAGGGTGAAACCGATGCGATGGTGCGGCCTCATGCGCTTTACAAAATGAGGGGGTAGACCGCGGTATGGGAGGGCTACCCTCGATGACCTTAATGAAACTGCCGTCCTGCCAGCGCCGACTTTTGCCCAAACCCGAACCGTGAATGATTACAGGTGCGGCAGGATTTGCGGCATCAGATCCTGGAAGGTACGCCCGGTTCCGTTCTCACCGATGGCGTGCATCTTCCACTCCCCATTGTCCCGGTACAGCTTGGCCATAAACTGCGCGGAATGTGTGCCCTGAACGGAAAGATCGTAACGAGCGATCTCACGATTGCCTTCGCTATCGACAATTCGGCAAAAGGCATTGGCCACGTGCAAAAAGCTATGTCCTGTGAACGAATTCACCATGAACACCAGCGATTTCACCTGCGGAGGTACGCGGCTCAAATCGACCTTGATTTGCTCATCATCACCATCATCGCCGATCCTTTGGTCGCCCGTATGCGCGACGCTGCCATCTCGGCTTTGAAGTTGCCGGAACCAGGCGATATCGACCAACTGTTTCTGCTCATCGAACATCAGGCACGAGGTGTCCAGGTCAATCTCCACGCCGCCACCGCCAAACACGCCCGAAAAAAATCCTCCCGACTTTTTGACCGCATTCCACCCCAACCCCATGACAATTTGGGTAAGTGAGCCGCCCGCTTCTTTGTCGAGCGAAATTTCCTGGCCCTTCTGCAGATTAACCGTCACTTTCATTTCCCTTCCTTGGCGTTGCCGCCAATAATTGTTGAATTGATGCAGAAGTTACTTGATTTGCCGCAGCCACTGATCCGTGGTTACGTCCATTGCTGCGCTTCTAGTGTAATGCTTCGTTATTCTCGGCTGTTGGCCATCTTCCCGGCCGCCTCGACGAGTCGGCGGTCATCATCGCGGCAGCGCAGAAAGTCGACGAAATCCTCAACTTCCGCGAGTCGCTGCGGAGGAAGTTGCCTGATTTTCTCGATCAGCATCTTTTCAGTTGCATTCATGGTTCGACCTCCAGTTCTCCAATATTATCGATTGCCGTCCTGCCGGCGTCGACTTTTTAAGGCAACTGCTCAAGGTCGTCGATGTCGCGCGGGCGGCCAGAGGCGCGTTTGTTGGTCTTCAGATCATCCAGACCGATGAAATGCAAAGTGAGCCCGTCGTGGGTAATGGTTTCACGTCGTGGCCATGCATCCTGAAACGGCACACCGTCGATGGCAGTCAGCAAATCGATGCGGAAGGGAGGGTAACCGAGTTGAACAACTTGATCGGGCGCTTCAAAATCGGCTTGCTTGAGGCCCAATCCGCCAAAACCGAAGTCATCGAGTGCGTTCAGCAGATTTTTGGCGTTATCAGGTCTACGCGCGATCCAGACGTCGAGATCGCCGGTGTTGCGTGGCCTGCCATGCAATGCCATCGCGTAACCGCCCACGATCAGGTATTCAACCCGGTGTGCGTTTAATAGTGCGACAAACTCTTTGAAGTCCTTGGACAGCATCCGGACGGCCCTCGATCCACTCCCTGCGCAGTACTTCGACCGCATCCAGCCGCTCCTGCGGGGTGTGTGTCAGCCAGTACTCGGTGTCGCGTTGCCTGTCATGGAGCGACAGGCGCTTGATGATCTTTTCCATGGGGGGATCTTACTCTCCCTCCGTGTCTGAATAGTTGTCGCCTCAGTAGTGTCCGGGGGCATGCCGGGTGCAGAGAAGAGCGTTAGCTTTGGGCGGCGACGGCGAGGAATTCGTCCTCGCTCATCGGCGCCAGGGGATTTCCTCGACAAATGCAATATACCCTTCGGGGACCTTTTCAAAAATGGCGGTGACTTGCATGGCGTGTCTCCTGTGATCCAGTGGCTTCGGAGATTGCTTACTATAATCCCCGCTGAAAAATGTCAGCCACTGGCCACTGAATAATAAAAAGATCGCCATGAAATTCAACATCGAATTTCCAGAAGCAGGATTGGGGCTCCCGCTGAACTGCAACAACGAGTTCGCTTACGGGTATGAGCAACTTGCTCAATTGAGGTCTTGCATCATGCTGTTGTTGAGTGGGCAGAGACAGACGCCGACCGAGCTTGAATTTATCAAGAGCTGGATGGAGGCAGGGTTCCTGCCCAGAAGCCTCAAGGCGGAATGCCCGCAAAAAACCAACAGGATGTCCGACAGCGCGCTGACACTTAAATTTTCCAGTGAATTGCGCCTGCTGCGCGCCAAGTGTACGGATTCATCGAGTCGGGCCACAGCCTACAAGCACCTGTTTGCCGCCGCACTCAGCTCTGGCCGCGGGACTGAAAAACTCTTGCCGCTGATGACCATCGCGCGCGACATTCTCGTGCTTGATATCACGGTGGCAACATTGATTGCCGACGCCATCGCGGCCGAACATCCGGCTTACCCCCTCGACCCCGACCGCCTGACCCCGGACGAGCGCGAGGCCATTCTGGCCATGGCGATGATTGTGCTGCGTGTGGATGAGCAAAAACACGTTCTCGAACTGCCCGCCTTGCGCGAGGTTATGCTGGCCCTTGGCATCACGACGCCCGACAACAGCCACCTCTGGGCCGTGGCTAAACAAGGCATGCCTAAACTCATGGCCGATCTCTCTCCCGCTGCGCTGCCAACTGCCTTGCTCAACATACTGCACATCGTGGTCGCCGATCGCAGCGTCCATCAACGGGAACGGCACGTCGTCATCGACCTCTGTAGCCGGATGCCGGACAACGAAGCCATGTCGATTCGAAATGTGGTGATGCTGGAAAGAGGAATCAGCTTTGAAATTTGATTTTCCGCCAGCGCTGAGCAGCCAAGCTGCCAGACATTCTCAATTTGCCCGAGCCGCCGGTTTGGGTCTCTCGAATGCCGATTCAAGCTGTGCCAGAACTGCCTTTTCAGCTGCCGATACACTTGCAATGCCAAAGACGCCACCGCTCGCTTTCGCGACCATGGCAGCATGCGCGAGAATCTCCTCCCGAAATGCTTTGACATCCTCCGCAGACATCTCCGCGACAATCGCTTCGACATAATGCACCCAGCTATCAAGGAGCTCCGTCTTGGGCTTGTGGGTAAGCCAGTCGCCAAGTATTTCGTAGCACTCGCTTCCTTTGGCAAATCCCATCTTTTCGGCGGCCGCCATGGTTGCTGTCCGCTCCTTGTCATCAACGGCCCCGTCGGACCATGCCATGGCAACGAGCGGTGCGATTGAAATGGCGGCAAGTTCCTTCGGGGAAATCTCCAGTTCCATCAGTTTTTCAAGAAGGTGATCGTTGTGAATTCCCGAAACAGCGGAGAGCTCAACCTTGGTGCGTTTGTGTTGCGCGAGCCTATCCCTTTTCTCAATCAGAATCCGATCCTGCTCCATAAAGAAGGCGTCTTCAAGACGACGTGCGCCGCGTCTAAATTCGTTCGAATCCATTCCTCACTCCATTCAAACTTGTTATTGACGAGGGGATTGTCGCTTAACGGGCGGCGCTGTGCAACGATACGTCGGCATGTCTGGGAAGCCTTGAGTTCTCACGCACCGCTACATTCTCGATGATGAGTCACCAACCGGTTGCACAGACCCTGATGCTTCATCCGAGAGGATCAATGGCATTACTTCAGGAATGCAGCCCAGCATCCCCAGCAAGGACTCGATGATCTTCGCCTGCAGGGCGGTCTTTCGGCGGTAAGCCTCCGCCAATATTTCAAACGACTGGAGTTCTCTGCCAAAGGCAAGCAACACTTCGGCCTCGGCCAGCGGATCGGCCCCATCATCATCAGTCGGCGGTTGCGGTGACTCAGCGGTGAAGGCGGCAGACAACCCGGACTTGAGCCGTTCGGCGAAGTGCAGTGCTTCCTCGCGATGACCGGCTTGCCAATGAAGTTCCGCCAGACGGAGGCAACACAAGGTACGGGCGTAAGTTGCCCCCGGAGATTTTTCAAGGGCATCCCACTGGCGTTGGCGAAATTCAATCGCTCCTGTGACACCGGCTTGGGATCCCCACCGGGCAACGACCGTGTCAATGGCGCGCATGATTTCGGGCGCATCTTCTTTCGGTGGCACAACCAGCAACGAATCCATCAACTCCCGTGCGCCTTCAAGATCGCCCATTTCGATATACGCATTGATGAGATCAACTTGGGCGGACGTTTCGCCGGATTCATCCTCATGCGGTTGCGACACATGATCCGAATCGTCCTGCAGCATGACGGCCGGCTCTTCCGCCACGAATTCCTGTACGCCGGAAAAATCCTCCAGCTCGTCGTATGCCTCGGCGGGGGCGTCCCGGGGTGAATCTTCAGGCGTCTCCTTGCGCTGCCCCGCCGAAAAGTCGCTGCAGCGTGGGTTCAACAGGTTAATCCTGTTCGCTGGTGAAACAGGGGCCGGATGCTCGTCCTGGTCTTGGCGGAGGAGGTTGCCCTTGCTCAGGAGCGTTTTCGGATGATCCTCACCCAGCACGCGGCGGCGAACCGCCAGCACCTTCTCCTGCAATTCCCGGGTTTCCGGACAGTCTCCCTTCGTCGACAGCGCCAGCACCTCGACTTCAAGAGCCTGCGCCTTTGCCAGATCCCCTTGGTCCGTCAGCGTGCGGGCGAGGTGAATCATTGCCAACCGGGTATCCGCATGACTCTCGCCCAGCGTGCGTCGGCGGATTTCCAACACCTTCTCCTGCAGTACCCGTGCCCCTGGCAAGTCACCCTGGGCGGCCAAGGTACGGGCGTGGCGGTGCATGCTCAATAGTGTTTTCGGATGCGCGTCGCCCAGCATGCGTTGGCGGATCGCCAGCACCTGATCTTCCTCTTCCCGCGTTCCCGGCCGATCGCCCTCGTCGGATAGCGCCAGCATTTCCTTCCGCAGCGCCTCCGCTTGCGCCAATTCGCCATGGGCGGCCAATACGGCAGCGAGATTGTTCATGCCTTGCAAGGTCTTCGGATGCGCCTCGCCCAGAACGCGCCGGAGGGCGGCCAGAACCGGCTCAAGAAGCGCCTGCGCTCCAGACAAGTCGCCCTGGCCAGCCAGTATGCGAGCGAAGTGATTCATGCTCACCAGGGTTTTGGGATGTTCCTCTCCCAGATAGCGTCGGGCGGAAGTCACCACCTGTTCCCACAGTGCCCTCGCTGCGGGCAGGTCGCCTTGGTCAGCCAACTTGCGGGCGTGGTTGCCTTGTTTGCCCAACGTTAAGGCGAGGTTGTCGATCGCTGTGAGTGTATTCGGATGCTCTGGTCCGAGGACGCGGCGACTGGCTTCAACCACCTGCTCTTGCAGCACCTGCCCAGCGTGCAGGTCGCCGTGGGCTTTGAGCTTAGAGGCTAAGTTGTTCATCGTAGTGAGCGTATCCGGATGCTCAGGTCCGAGGACGCGCTGACGAGCTTCGAGTACCTGTTCATCCAGTGCCCGTGCACCCGGTAGGTCGCCATGGTCTTCGAGCGTGAGTGCAAGGTTACTCATCGAATTGAGCGTGCTTGGATGCTCAGGCCCGAGGACGCGGCGACTGGCTACGAGCACCTGTTCATCCAGTGCCCGAGCACCTGGCAGGTCGTTCTGGCAGTTGAGTGTGCGTGCCAAATTATTCATCGCACATAGCGTTGCCGGATGCTCTGGCCCGAAAGTTTGAGTGCTAACTTCGAGCACCTGTTCCTGAATCACCCGCGCTGCCTGATGCTCCCCCTGCTTAGAAAGTGTGACGGCGAGATTACCCATTACGGTAAGCGTACTTGGATGCTCTGCCCCGGAAATGCGGCGGCGGATCTCGAGTGCCTGTTCTTGTAGCGCCCGCGCTGCCGGCCGATCACCTTGACGACCGAGCGTGAGGGCGAGGTTGTTCATCGAAGTGAGCGTGGCCGGATGCTCATTCCCTAGGGAGTGGCGGCTGGCCTCCAGCGCCTTTTCATCCATCGTCCGTGCCTCCGGCAGGTCACCTAGGCTACGGAGCGTTGAGGCGAGGTTACGCATCGCGTGGAGCGTATCCTCATGCTCGGGTCCGAGGATGCGGCGACGTGTTTCAAGCACTTCTGCCCCCAGCGTCTGCGCACCCAATAGATCGCCAAAATCGTTGAGTGTGCTGGCGAGGCTCCCCATCACCGACAGTGTATCCGGATGATCCGTACCCAAAATGCGGCGGCTAACCTCAAGCAAGGGTTCCTGTATGCCCCGCGCAGCGGGGTAGTGGCCGATCATGTAGGCAAGCCAGTCACTGAAGTCGTTGATGACAGTCCCCATCCCATCGCTACCCGCCTCTACCAAGGCGGTGACCTGCTCCGCCCACCGTCCCGCCAGCGCCGACTTTTCGTCGTAGCTGAAGGCGTGCAGCGCCTTGAGCACAACGTCTTCGCTGTCCTCGAGCAGTCGGGCCGGTGTTGGCAGGAAGGCCAGATCGTCCTCCAGCCTCGGGCGCTGGCTCGGGTCGGTCTGCGCGATACGGGTGATCTGGTAGAGCGCTTCGGTTGCGGCTCGGGCCTGGAATGCGTTGGATGCCTGACCATAACCCGGGCGGAAATGGGCGTAGAGCTGTTCGCGGATGGCCTGTTCGCCAATGTGGTCGAGCGCCGCTTCGCCGAAGATGCGGTGCATGGGCGCGCGATTGCCTTCCTTGTTGAGGAGGTAGGGCTGGAAGACAGTGAGCAGCCGGGAAAGATGCACCTGCGGCAGGCGTGGCTTTTGGCTGTCGGCGGCGACGGGGTCGGTGGGCAGGGCCAGCAGGTCGGCGAGTTCGTTTTCCGAGAGGCCATTGCGGGCCGCGCCGATGAGGGCCATGAAGCGGGTGGCGAGATCGGGCTGCTCCGGCCGGCTGTAATCTTCATCAAGCAGGAAGCGTTCGAGGAAGAGACTGGCAGCATCCGGGCAGGCGAGGATGTCGTCAATCAGGGGCTCGAGGTTTTCGTGGCGAGCGTCGAGGCGCAGTTCTTCAAGGGCCAGGCCGAGATAGAGCGGGCTACCGGCCTGCGGGGCATGGGCGAGCCGGGTGGTGAGCGCGGGAAGCAGGTTCTTGCAGTAGCGCGTCAGGGTGTCGGTGACAAAGCGCTCCTTGAGCGCGTCGGTGAGCGGCGGCACGAGGAGGCTGTCCCATGCCTTTGCCGCTTCCCGTGCCGGGGTGCCGTCGGCGGCGCTGCATAGCAACAGGGCATCGGGGCCGAGCACGGCGGGGGTGAGCAGGTCGAGGTCCTTGCCGCCATCGGCGAGTTGGTCGAGGGCATCGAGGATGAGCAGGAGCCGAACGGGTTTGCCGACCGGCTTCTCGCGTCGCCTGGCGGCATAGGTGATCCAGGTGGGCAGGGCTTCGTTGCGGTCCTTGGGGGTTTCGGGCACCGGGCCGGTGAGGTCTTCGACCTCGGGGTGCAGGATGAGCAGCAGGTGCTCGACCCAGGCGTCGAGGGTGTTGTGTTCGTCGGCGCCGATGTAGTGGTCGATGACCTGCCAGTGGGTGTCGCCGCCATCGAGGCTGCGCGCGAGATCGGCCATCAGTGCGCTCTTACCTTGTCCGCTCGGGCCGGCGAGCAGCACGGGACCAAGTGCGGGGGTGGCCTGGTGGCGGATGAGGGCCTCGCGCACCTGGGCAGCGACCTCGGGACGGGGCAGGAAGTTTTGCAAGCGGTGGTAGCGGAAAGCAGCATGGGCGGCCTGCATGCGCTCCAGCAGGCTGGGCATGGCGTCGGCCGGGTAGTGCCGGTCGAGCTGGCCGAGAAGGTAGTCCTCGATGGCCTGGCCGAATTGATCTACGGAGGCATAGCGCTCATTTCCGTCAAAGGTACGGAGGAAGGCGGTCTGGCGGATGCGGGACTTGAGTTGTTCGAGCTGGCCGGCAGCGGCATCGTAGTAGGCAGGGTCCGTGGGGTCGGGTTCTTTGCCGGTTTCCTGGCGATAGAGGCTGTCGGTGAGCGTCTTGTCACGCAGAAGGAAGAGTGCATGGCCGCGCAGCTTTTCGGCCGCACCTTTGCCCAGCACGCCAAGTTCCATTTCGAGTTCGGTGACGCTGATGCCTCGGGCGACGGCATCGCGGATGGGGGTGACATAGGGGGAGGGGGAGTCGCTGCGCCGCGCCCAGTAGGTGGCGAGTTCTTCCTCCTGGGGAATCCAGCCGTAGCGCTCGCCGAGAAAGCCGACGAAGAAGGGCGGAAAATCGCGGCAGCGATCGATCTCGGCGAGGCAGATTTCCACCGTGGCGCCATTCTTCGCCTCCTCTTCCGTTACACCCCAGCGCAGGTCAATCTCGGTAAAACCGACCCGCCGCGCTACACAGGCCGCACGCACCTTGGGGAAGACGTTCTTGATGAGGTGCGAGCGCTCCGCTTCCATGTCCTTGAAGGTGCTGGAAAGGAAAACACGAATTTCGCGGGGGGTGATCTGTGGTGTGGTCATGGGAAAAAACTGTCTTTACTATTCAGGAAAAGTCGGCCCTGGCAGGACGGCGCCAGCGTGTATCCAGATGAATTTTGATGGGAACATTCTTCAGCCACTATCATTCGTCATTCGGATCGTGCTGTCAGCCAACGGGCATGACTCTTTGCGAGGCTCTCCGCAATTAAAGTCATGACCGTTTTCCCTCACCAAAATCTTCTCGTGCTGGGAGAAGGGAGATAACACCCCTTCGCCATGCGGCGGCCAATTTACATCGATAGGAGAAAATTAGTAATGACCATTTCACTGCAAAAGGGCGGCGACGTTAATCTGTCCGTGATAGCCCCAACAACGAAGTCAGTGCGCTTTTGTATGGGCTGGGATGCACACGCCACGGACCCTGACGTGTTTATTGACATCGATGCCATTTGCTTCATGTTGAACACCTCTGGAAAACTTCCCGGTCAGGATTCATTCATTTTCTTTAACAACCTGAAGTCTGCTGATGGCGCGGTTGAGCATCTCGCTGACATCTTTTCTGGTGATTGCGATAACGATGATCTTGAGTGCATCAAAGTCGACCTCTCGAAGATTGCTCCAGACCTTCACAAGGTTGTCGTCGCTCTGACCATCCACGACGGCGATGCGCGGAAACTGAACTTTGGGATGGTTTCGAACGCCTACATCCGGGTTGTGGATGCCGCTGGCAACGACGCTGAAATTGCGCGGTTCGATCTTCCCGGGAACACGACCACCGAAACTGCCATGATCTTAGGCGAGCTGTACCGCGATGGTTCTGATTGGAAGTTCAAGGCAATCGGGCAAGGTTTCAACGGAGGACTCAAAGCGCTCGCAGAGAGTTTCGGTCTGAACTGGTAACGGGCGACAACCATACTGCTGGTTCCGGAGCAACGGCGGTAGCGGATTATCCAGGACCGGTAGCCTGGGCGAGTTGGGACTTTTGGGAGAACGCATTGTCACCCCCTCAAATCCCCCATAAACTCTGCGCCTTTATGCCCGCTGGGTGAATTACCATCATGGCCAAGACCTTCCGCATCTTTCTGAGCTCCACCTTTGGTGACTTCCAGGCCGAGCGCGAGTCGCTGAAAGCAAAGGTCTGGCCCAAGCTCGAAAGCCGCTGCCGGGAGTATGGCGCGGCCTTTGAAGTGGTGGACCTGCGCTGGGGGGTGAGCGAAGCGGACGGCCTGTCGCACGACACCCTGCGCATTTGTCTGGACGAAGTCGCGGCCTGCCGTCTGCTGTCCCCGCGCCCCAACTTCGTCATGCTCATCGGCGACCGCTATGGCTGGCGGCCCTTGCCGGCGGATATTCCGGCCGGTGAATTCGAAACCCTGCTAGCCACCTTGGTGACCGAAGACGACCAGAAACTGATGCAGCGCTGGTATTGCCGCGACGACAACGCCATCCCGCCACACTACCGCCTCTTGCCACGCGATGAAGCCCACCGCGACTACGCCGCCTGGGGTAAGGTTGAAAGCCGCCTGACGCGACTCCTGCGTAACGCAGCAAAAGCGGCAGGCATGACGCCGGAACGACGCGAGCGCTACTTCCTCTCCGCCACCCATCTCGAAATCGTCAAGGGCACGCTCTCGGTGGACGACGCCCCCGAACACGTCTTCAGCTTCTTCCGCGACATCGACGGCCTCGATCCGGCACGCGGACCGGCGGGGCGATTTACCGATCTCACCAACGCTCAGTTCGATCCGGAAGCCCGCGCTTTGCGCGGCGAGCTACGCCAGGAAATTCGCGAGAAACTTCCCTCCGATCACTGCTTTGACTACGACTGCAAATGGACCGGCAACGCGGATGCTCCTCTCACCACCGAGCATATCGCCACCCTCTGTGCCGATGTCGAAAAGGCGCTGCTCGCACAGATCGACCACGAACTGCAAGACTCCGGTGGTGATGCGCTGGAACAGGAAATCGTCCGACATAAGAAGTTTGCCGACGGGCACACAAAAGGATTCATCGGGCGGGAAGCCGAACTGGCCCAACTCATGGACTGGGCGGATGCCGCACTGAGCCCGCCGTCCGCAGCTGACAAAGTGGACAGCGAAGACACTGAAGAATATGGCGAAGACGCCGAGGAATGCAGCGACGACGACTGTGCTTCCCCTCCTGGCTCTCCCCCCGTCCTCGTCCACGCCCCCGGCGGCTCCGGCAAGTCCTCCTTCATGGCCCAAGGGATCGCCGAGATCAAAACCCGGCACCGAGACGTCGTCATCATCACCCGCTTCGTCGGCACCACCCCCGATTCCATCGAACTGATCAGCCTACTGCGCGGCCTGCTGGTCGAACTGGCCCGCAAGTACGATCAGCCGGAAGACCTGCCCGAAGGCGGTCTCAAGGAACTCATCGAAGCTCTCCCCGAACGATTGGCCTGGGCTACTCCCGAGAAACCGCTGCTGCTCGTCCTCGACGCGCTCGATCAATTCGCCCCCAACCTGGAAACCCGCGAGCAC
>SXGT01078783.1_pt1 | contig 19560 bp, 15 predicted proteins | sample 3176221 | NCBI WGS metagenome assembly SXGT01 (sample SAMN11356862, study PRJNA531348) | freshwater metagenome | isolation source: freshwater sample F1-120 | place: China: Fuxian Lake, Yuxi | collected 2017-12-25
GCGATCGCCGTTGTCGCGTTGCTTGTTTGGCGACTCGTGTTTGCTTCCTCGAAAGCCCATTGGCGAACGCTCGCAGTGATTGGTGTGGCAATTGCCTTGTTTTTCGTGTTCTTCCGGCTGGAGGAACCCACAGGCAATATGGTTCCGCGGATACGACCGCGATTCGCCAAACGGCCCGATCAATTGCTCGAAAAGCTGCCATCCAAGCCCTCTTCGGCCGGCGTCGACCTTACGACCACCACGCCGAACGACTTTCCACGATTTCTCGGGCCGTCGGCCGACGGAAGAGTCGCGACGGGCAGTTCGCTGGAAACCGATTGGGCCAAACATCCTCCAAAGCTGCTATGGCGACGACCGATCGGCGCCGGCTGGTCCGCCTTTGCCGTGGTGGGGGACCACGCGGTCACGATGGAACAGCGGGATACAGACGAACTGGTCACCTGCTACAACATCAAGACAGGCGAACCGGCCTGGTCGCATGCGATCGCCGCCCGCCATGAAACAGGCCTCGGCGGCATTGGTCCGCGCGGTACTCCCAGCATTCACAACGGCTGCGTTTACGCGTTGGGCGCGACGGGTATTCTGCGATGTCTCGACGGCGCGACTGGTAATCCCATTTGGTCTCGCGATTTGCTGAAAGATCGCGGAATTGACCCGGAAGTGGAGGGGGCAAACATCGCTTGGGGACGGGCCGCTTCGCCGCTGGTAGTGGACGAAAAGATTGTCGTCCCGGCAGGCGGACCAACTCCCGGCGAATGCGTTTCACTCATCGCCTTTCATCCAGTGACGGGGGACGTGCTCTGGCAGGGTGGCAAATCGCAAGTTGGCTATTGTTCGCCACAAGTCGCCACGCTGGGCGGTGTGCGGCAGATTGTAATCGTGAATGAGTCGAGCGTTGCCGGACATGAGATTGCCACGGGCCGGCAGTTATGGGAGTTTCCCTGGCTGGGCATCAGCAACGCAGCTGCGAATAACAGTCAGGCCCATATCGTGGCCGACGACATGGTTTTTATTAGCAAGGGCTACAGCACGGGCGCCGCCCTATTTCGCATTCGCAACCAATACGGCACGTGGAACGTCGACGAAGAGCCCGTCTGGATGAACAGCCGCGTGCTGAAGACCAAGTTCACAAACGTCGTGATCAACGATCGAGGCAACGCGTTTGGCCTGTCGGAGGGTGTGCTCGAATGTGTCGACGCAAAGACGGGCAAGCGACGCTGGCGCGGCGGACGGTACGGACATGGACAACTATTGCTCGTGGGCGATGTGCTGCTGGTGCTTGGCGAAGCGGGCGAGTTGGCCATAGGCAAGGCCAGCGCGGAATCGTGGGAAGAGCTGGGCCAGATTCAAGCGCTCGAAGGCAAGACTTGGAACAACCTGGCGCTAACGGGCAAGTTGCTGCTTGTCCGCAATGCCGAGGAAGCGGCGAGCTACGAGTTGGCCACCGACGAAAAGTAGGCACTGCCTTTCCGCGATAAAAAGAGTCCATTCCGACGCTTCGGGATGGGCTTGCAGTTTGCGGTTTCACTTGGGCGCTGTTTCGAGCAGCCAGTCTTCCAGAATGATGTGCTCGAGCATGGTCGCCCGCAGCAGGGCGGATCGCGATGGCAAAATCGCTTGCAGCCAGGGCCGACGGACCATCGTTGAGATGGCACGCAAGGTGAGACTGTTGAAGGAGTTGCCGGCCAATTGCACTTCCACGTTGTCGTGCAGTCGCCGGAACGTCGCCGGAATCACATTCGGCGCTGGGCCGACGTGCACCACGGTTTCGGCCCCGCAAGCGAGCGTTTCATAAACCGCATCCCAAAGTCGCTGCGGATGATCAACCCAACGCATCAGCAGCTCGCGCGAGTTAAGGTCGCTGTAGTTGGCCTTGCCCGTCACCAGCGAGAACACCGGCGGAATGGGTCGGGTCATTCCGCCGGGCAGCGTGTGCAGCAAGCGAGCGACCCGATTGGGGATGGCCCGCTCCCAAACGATGGGCGTGTGGACCGGCGGCCAGTGCCCGTCGTTCTTGCGCAGATAAACGCGATCGGGAAACAGATCGTGCATCCTCGCGGAGAACCGATCGATCGTCGTACCTTGACCGAGCAGCAGCATGGTGTTGGGGGCAAGATGCGCGCTGACGCCGATCACGCCCGCTCCTTCGGCGTTGATTTCCAAGCACAACCGAGTAACCTTGTCAAAATCCAGTACCGGCCCGCGCGAGAATAGGACCCCCATCGCGACGCCATCGGCAAGTGCCACGCAGTCGGCGGCCATCGCCAGCGGTATGCGAAGGGCATGTTTCATCTGGAACACTCCGGCGGCGATGATGGCGGTCAATTCGCCAAGACTGTAGCCAAACGCCATCCGAGTCGATCGGAATTTGATTCCATGGAACTGTTCGGCCAGCTCGAGTTGAGCCAGCGACATTGCCACAATCAAGGCAATGGCTTCGTCGTACGTGGACAAGGTCGTCTCTTCGCCGCGGCGAATCCGGCCGGCGAGATCGACGGTCCGACCGGATTCAGCGGCACAGACCGCGCTTGCTTCTTGCAACCAGCGCTCGACCGTGGGGCCGTAGGTCGGATGAGCCAGCAACTGGGCACTACGGCCCAAGTTGGTGACGTTGTAGCCGCGATAGGCGAGAACGGTTGTGTTGAGCCGAGTTTGCCAGCCGTTCGGCATGGGGTGATCTCCCGGATTTGCCGGTAGGGTTGGGTACGATTGAATGGTAATCGGCTCTAAAACCGAATTGGCGCATAAACTGTTATCGGCTTGTTCTCGCGGTGCGTGCGAGTTACAAACGACTAGGATCTCAATTCAAAGATCGTCCAAGGCACTGCCTCCCTTTCAGGGCTTGGCGAGACAACAACGACGGGTACCAGGGGTTTCACCCTTCGCTATTGACTTTCGCCCCTCCGGGGCGATTCTTCCGCCCTGGAAGGGCGGCGGTGAATGGCCAGGGGTGCAGACCCTGGAGGCAGGCCCCTGGAGAGGTCCAACCTCCGGCATTGGGGCATTGCCCCGGTACCGAGCCCTGGAAAGGCGGCAGTTACCCATCGCATGAACTCGGCCTTCGAACTCTCTGGCCTGCGCGCCGTCGTGACCGGCGCTTCCAGCGGAATCGGCGCGGCGATTGCCCTCGAACTGGCAAGCGCCGGCGCACCTTGTTTTCTTCAGTGGCGACAGAACTCCGAGGGCATCGAAGCGGTCGCGGCAAAAATTCGGCAGCAACACCTCGTAGCGTGCGAAACCTATCAATGCGATTTGTCAGACAACATTCAACATACGTCGCTGGTCCGTAACGCTTGGGAGTGGGACGCCGCCGGCATCGACATTTGGGTCAACAATGCGGGCGCCGACGTGCTCACGGGCGAGGCCGCAAAATGGCCGTTCGAGCGAAAGCTCGAACAGCTTTGGCAAATCGACGTCGTTGCCACAGTGCGGCTCTCGCGGCTGATTGGCGTTCAGATGCAATCTCGCGGTCGCGGAGTCATCATCAATATCGGCTGGGACCAGGCGGAGCATGGGATGGCCGGCGACAGCGGCGAGCTGTTTGCGGCCACCAAGGGCGCGGTGATGGCGTTCACCCGGAGCTTAGCCAGGTCGCTTGCGCCCCAGGTGCGCGTGAATTGCGTGGCGCCGGGTTGGATCAAAACCTCGTGGGGCAAACAAGCATCGCAGCACTGGCAAGAGCGGGCCAGGCGAGAGTCGCTGCTGGAACGGTGGGGCAGCCCGGAAGACGTCGCCCAGGCGGTGCGATTTCTGGCATCTCCGGCGGCGTCGTTTATCACGGGGCACCTTTTGCCGGTCAATGGCGGGATCGTGCGGTAATTCCTGGAGTTCCGCCCGGGGCCGGTGGTTGCCGACGCCTGACACCCCCGACACCGCCTGACGACCAAGGTCACCGGGGGGCGCGAGTGACTTTACGATTTGAAAACCCCCGGCTCGCCCGCTCCGGTTCGCCTTGTTCGCCACGGTCGTTGCCCACCCCCACGACCGACCGTGAAGTCGTGGCCAATCATCTGACCACGAAGGACACGAAGGCACGAAGTGATCAGAGAACGACACGTTTGATGCGATCTTTCAGTTTTCGTATCCTTCGTGGTTCCAATCCGCCGCGTCGCCGAGGTTCCAACGCTCTTGAGTCGCGAACAGCTCGGCGCCAACTATCGCCGAATCATACGCGAGAAGTTCGGGTCGTTACGATAGATGAAGGCCGCGTCATTGACGCGAGCCGCCTGCTTTGCTTCTTCGAATGGCTTGTCACTCGCGATCAGGCCCAGTTCGTAGGCCAGCCGATCGGAATAGCCGGGAAAGAGTACCTTCAAACTGAATGGAACTTTAACTCGCCGGGCCACCTGGTTGACGTGGCGGACCACGTTCGTCGTGCAGTTATTGGTGAGGGTGTTGTAATTCTCCGGAAAAAGCGCCAGCTTGTTCGCCCTTTCCAGCATGTCGACAAACATCGCGCGGGCTTGCTCCGCTGTGGCATTCGCCCGATACACATAGACGTCGTTCAAATCGTAGATCGCGCGGCGACCAATGAGATCATTCTCATCCGCGATTACGTAGTGCAGCGGAAAGTAGCTCGTCAGCCCTTTGAGAAAATCGTAAGACTCTCCCACCTTGCGCCGAATTTCCACCGAGACGCCGATATAGTCGTCTCCTTCAAATCCGTAGCTAAGCTGCGTGTGGGCGATTCCCGGTAATTCTCCGAACGGCACCATGACATAATCGAGCGTGCGGATCTTGTCCAGGTCCACGACCTTGTCGTACCAGGTAACGTCGTAATCCTGCGCCGTGCGATAGTTGCAGTGTCGCACATTGTGCAGCGTGACCAGATTGCCATTGAACTCGGCCGTGGTTACTCGAGCCATGTCGGGCGACCACTCGGGCAGCCGTAGCGCCACCGGTGCATACGACTTGCAGCCCACGAGCAGCGCCGCTAGCAGGCAGTGGAAGCGCGCCGCATGGCAAGATTTAGCGATCATGTGGGGCAAGTATCCGCGGGCCGGGGACTGGCTCATTCTCCCAGCGAATTCGCGCAAGGTGCGGCGTCCTGTTGGGTGGTTGTCCAACGTGGTTCCCGGGAAAACGCGACTGTCCCCCTGTCGTTGCCCGTGAACGGTTACGGGCAAGTAAATACCTGCAGACCACCAAGCGGGCAAGGGCAAGTGCGGCAGCTACCTCTTAAACGCCAGCGAGAGCAGCTGCAGCAGCAAAAACACACCAAACACGCCTGCTAGCAGCCAGGGCCAAAGCCAGATGCCCGGGATCTGCGCTTTCTCGAAGATGGCGGCGAATAACAGCACTCCCAAGCCCAACATCAGCAGCAAGCAGCCGCCAACGGCCATCTTGCCTTTGAAGGTGTTTTCTTCGCTGTGATCTTCAAAGTGGAGATCGATCGTTCGGCGGCGAGCAAGACTTCGGCCGATGGTTTCCGTCAGTTCGACGGCCCGCGCAGCATCGAGCAGCTCAGGCGCCGTTGAGTCCCCCCCCCTTGCTTGGGTGAATTTAGAAAGTGCCGTGGCCGCGGCATTCCAATCGCTGAACTTCTCTGCGGAGGGCCTGCCGCTCGTTGACAACGACCAGCCGTGTCCGTCGCCCGGCATGACCAGCGTGGCCTTGCCCGTGGAGCCGGTCATCACAAGTTTGCCGGAACCCGAGGAACTGTCTTCCACCGGACTCACCGCCCAACGTGCAAACAGACCGCGCGGACCCGTGATCTGCACGCTGAGATTTCCGTAGGCCGACTCTTCCCCCGAAGTGCCCATCGCACCGATTTGGTTCAGCTCACCGCACAAAAAGCGAAGCAAATCAACGTCGCGGGCGAATTGGGTCCTGACAATCTCTCGGCTGCGATCGGCGAGCTGCCGTTCGATCGCCACGAACTCGATCTTGCCAACCGGCGAACGGTCGCCGGCCTCGACGATTTCCGCCAACCGGCCGATTGCCGGATGAAATCGGTCCACGAGCGCCGGCACGACAATCGCCTGCGTGTCGCGCCGGATCATGTCGATCTCGTAATACAGCAGCATCGAATCGACCACGGGATGCGCGAGCAGCACGGGCATGCCTGATTGCGCGAACTTGCGCAACTGGTCGGATCGACGTTCTTCGTCCGTGGCTCTGGCGACGAGGATGCCATCGACCAACTGAGAATCGAGCAAGTCTTCCCAGCATGCGAGTCGTTGAGCGGAGGGGACCGCCCTGAGCAGCAATTCAGCCGCCTGCGGGTCGCGGGTTTGATCGAGTTCGCAGTGACAGGCGATCGTCAAGTCGGCGCGCTCGATCGCGGCCATTGTCAAAGCCAGCGTGGTTGCGTCGGCGCCTAGAATTGCAAGCTTCATTCCGCCCTGTCAACTTCGGGTGCGAAGAACTTCGTTGCCTTATCCAGTCCCTCGAAAATGAACCGCGCAGCCGTGTAGTGCCCTGCGTCCCACCAGACGATCGGTGGTTTGCCAAACGCCTGCCAGAGTGCTTCGGTGCAGACCGGCGGAATGACCTCATCGTGACTGGCGTTGAGCATAAGAATCTTGCGGTTTTTCACGTTGTCGCCGTAGGCGGCCGGATCGACCGTGCGCATCAGCTCCATCAACGAATCTTTCGTGCCGCCATCCGCTTCCCAACGCTCGCGAAGCTCAGAAAGTTCCTGGGCTTCCCACGCGACCTTGCCCACGTCCCCCCCAGCCAACAATAAACAGGCTCGCTGCAGTCTTGGCTCGGCGGTGAAAGCCAGCGCGCTGGTAATGCCCCCCAGGCTGATGCCCATGATGCCCAGCTGCTCGCGATCAACCTCCGGACGGCTGGCCAGCCAGGCGGCGGCATAACGCACGTCTTTGACGGCTTGCGTCATTCCGCGGACCGTCTCGTGCGCATCGGGCGAGACCATGCGCGTCGGAACGCCAGGTTCGCGCCGCGGACCGTAGTACGGCATTTTCACAAACAGCGCCGAGCAGCCGCGTGTGGCCAATCCGCGGCAGAACAATCTCGCCAGAGGAAAGTCGCCGCCCAGAATGTGCAACACGATGACACCCGGCCGTCTGCCTTCGCCGGCCGGGCAGAAGTACTCACAGTGGACCGTGTTGTTGGCTTGGTGTGGCGTGACCACGGGCGACGGAAACGTGACCTCGGAAATCGCGAACGCCGTGGCGGCCGAGGCAAGCGGCTTTAGCTCGAATGCGACGTCGGGGCGCGCCTCCAGACGAAACGGCGCCGGGACACGGTTTTCGTCGACCAGATCAAAGGTGAATCGTCCAGCCTGCCGGGCCGGTTCCTCCGCGACCACCGTCACCGCAATCGCAAGCGTCAGCGCGAGGAAAGTGCTCTTGGAAAATCGAAATTGCCGTAACAAAGCGGGTCACTCCGCGCTTAGGAACAGGGGAGAACTTTGAGGTCTAAAGAACGGTGCCTGCCATGACGACTCGCCAACAAATTGTCGTAATCTCGCTGACTTTGTCCGCCTTGCTGGTCGTAGGCCAGGCGATGCTGACAGTGGTCGCGTTGGGATTGCATGGGTAGGACGGGCTTCCAATCCGTCTGGAATATTCAATCGCCGTAACCGTTCACGGGGCAAGGACTCGCTCATTTTCCCGGCGAATTCAAGAGAGGTGTGTCGTCCTGCTGGGTGGTCGTCCAACGTGGTTCCCGGGAAAATGTCCCTGGAAATGTCACACCACCTTGGTGATGCCCGGCAGAGGAATCTTATACATTCCCTGGTCGTCCGGCATTGAGGGCATCGGGGCGTCCCAAGCAAACGTTTCGGGCATGTACGTGATCGTGCTGGCGAGGCACTGCTCCCAAGAAAGTTCCTGGCCCGAGTAGGTGCACATCCGGCCCAAAATCGCGGTCATGGTGCTGTAGGCGCCGTTTTCGGCCTCGTTGATCGGACTACCACTACGGATGCTGGCGAAAAGATCATCGTGCTCCAGCTGATACGGGTTGGGGTTTTCGCCACGGTAGCGGAATTCGCTCTCACCCTGGATGAAATTTGCGCAATTGCTGCGCCCCCTGGTGCCGTGGACATGTTCCGAAACGCTACTCCAACAGCCGGGAATATGACGGCATTGGCTGAACATGCGGGTTCCGTCGTCGTATTCGAACTCCACGCAATGGTGATCGAACGTTTCGCCATAGTCCTTGCCCTTGCGGACCTGGCAACCACCCATGCCACTGGCCTTGACCGGGTACTTGCCTTTCACCCAGTTAATCACGTCGAGGTTGTGGATATGTTGCTCGACGATGTGATCGCCGCAGATCCAGACAAAGTAATACCAGTTGCGCAACTGGTACTCCATTTCGGTCTGGCCCGGCTTGCGCGGGTTGACCCACGGTGTCTGGCCATTCCAGTAAACGCGGGCGGCCACGATGTCGCCGATCGCGCCATCCTGAATGCGCTTGATCGTTTCCTGATATTCCTTTTGGTGGCGACGTTGCAAGCCAACACCCACCGCGAGGCCCTTCTTTCTCGACTCCTGGGCGGCAGCCAGCACGATCCGCACGCCGGCCGGATCGGTGGCAACGGGCTTCTCCATGAACACGTGCTTGCCAGCTTTCACCGCGGCTTCAAAGTGCATGGGGCGAAAGCCCGGCGGCGTGGCGAGCAGCACCAGGTCCACGCCGCTGTCGATGGCTTTTTGATAAGCGTCCAAGCCCACGAACTTGCGTTCCTCGGGCACATCGACGCGGTCTTTCTTGACATTGGAAAGGTGGTTGTAGGCCCCGTCGAGACGATCGCGAAACGCATCCGCCAGGGCAATGATCTTTACTTTGCCTTGCGTCGCAAGCGCTTGCTCGGCAGCACCCGTGCCGCGGCCGCCGCAACCAATCAGCGCGATCTTGATTTCATCGTCGCCGGCAGCATGTGCGCTGCGAGCAATTCCCAGAGAGCCCGAGACTGCCGCACCGGCCGCGAGCACGGTTGAGGTCTTTAAGAACTTGCGCCTCGAGGGCACGATCAGCTTGGATTCCCACATGACGAGGCGCTCCGCATGAAGACGGATTGTTGGATTTTTTTGCGTGGGCGCAGTCTACGGCCGAGCGAAGGACATGTCAATTAATTCCGGGATGTGTAACCTTGCCGCCTTTGCCCGATACTTCCAAGCCGGTATTCCAGATGGTGCTCACTTCTTCCTCGGTTGGTTCGACGAGCGGACGCACAATGCGAAAGCCGCTGAACTGAGCATCGGTATGGTACCAGACGCTTTGCGGTCGCTGAGGGTCTTGCATTTTCCAGTCGATGCTGGAGCCGCGCCGGGCGGCACTGCGAAGCTTTTCTGGATCATCATCCCAAGACCCACCACGGACAACGCTCGGATAGGTCTGCTTGGGCAGATCGAGCGGCCCCCTGGTCACCTTGCCCGCCAGCTGCTGGTAGAAGTCGGGATGGTACTGGTCCAGGCACCACTCGGTCACGTTGCCGTGCATGTCGCATAAGCCCCACGGATTGGGCTTCTTTTGGCCGATTTTTTGATACTTGTCCTCGGAATTATCGAAGTACCAGGCGTACTCCCCCAGCTGCGCCGGGTCGTCGCCAAACGAGTAGGCCGTGGTGCTGCCAGCGCGGCAGGCGTATTCCCACTCGGCTTCCGTTGGTAAGCGATAGTAACGGCCCAATTTGGCGCTGAGCCAATGGCAATAGAGCCTCGCCGCATGATGCGTCATGCTGATCGCGGGATAGCCGTACTTGCCCATGCCGAAGGTCATGTCGGTGTAGGGCGCCGTCGGTCGGGCCAAGGCATCGGCAACTTTGTCTTGGGGGGTTGGGGCAAGCGACGCGACCTGGCGGCGCTGATAATCGGTCTTGAGCATGAAAACCTCATACTCGTCCCAACTGACTTCATGCTTGCCCATCCAAAAGGGCGCGATCTCCACCTCATGCTGCGGGCCTTCATCGGTGCCACGTTTGGGCTCGCCGTCGGGACTTCCCATCAGAAATTTTCCGCCCTGGATGGGGAGCATTTCAAACTTCACGTCATTGGGTGTGATCGTTTCGGTGTACGCCATCATCTCGGATTCCAGTTTGGCATCGGCGGCCGGATTGGCCACCGGCGGCGAGGTTTCCGCCACGCCGACGGTTGAAGCGAAGAGCCCTAAAAAGGCAGCCATGGTAGCAGGCACGCTCCGAGTGCCGCCGCTGTAGTGCAAATTGCGGAATTCTTGCCAATTCCGTAACGGCACGCGGAGCGTGCCTACTACTTCGAGCGCAAATGATTGCCAAGCGGCAAGCCGACGAACTAGGCTAGACATGGACGCTCCTGAAAACGGACAGGGTATAATCTCGGACGACCACGATGATCGCCAACCGCCAGCCACGGATTATGAAGGTGAAGTCGCCTTTGCGGCGAACAATTCTGCTGGGTGTGTGCGTTTGGGGCATTGCGACAACAGCCCCGGCAGGAGGAACGCCCGCGCGCTTCGAGTTCAGCGAAGTACACATGGGGGTACCCATCAAGATCGCATTGTACACCGCCGGCGCCGAGGCTGCAAACCGTGCCGCCAAAGCAGTGTACGCACGGTTCGCCGAACTCAACAAATTGATGAGCGACTACGACCCCGAGAGTGAACTTAGCCGGCTTAGTCGCTCGGCTCCCCACACCGCGGCAATTCCCGTGAGCGAACCGTTGTGGCAGGTGTTGAACGACTCGCGGAAACTTGCCGACGAAACCGGCGGGGCCTTTGACGTGACCGTCGGCCCCATGGTACGACTCTGGCGAAGGGCCAGGCGAAGCGGTGAATTGCCGTCGGAGAATCGCATTCGAGAGGCCCAGGCGGCCGTTGGACGCCAATTCATGAAACTTTCAGCGACCGGTCGCGGCGTGCAACTTACACGGCCGAAAATGCAGCTCGATCTGGGGGGCATCGCGATCGGCTATGCCGTTGACGAAGGTCTTAGCATTCTCGCGCAACTTGGCATCACCTCGGCGATGATCGACGCCAGCGGCGACATCGGCGCGAGCGATCCGCCGCCAAACACCCCTGGCTGGAGGATCGGTCTGGTCCCTCTCGGGCGCGACGCGCTTTCGAACAGCTATTTGCTCCTTGAAAATGCCGCCGTCAGCACTTCGGGCGATGCGTTTCAATTTGTCGAGATTGGCGGCAATCGTTACTCGCACATCGTCGATCCGAAAACCGGCTACGGTTTGCAGGGCCCCTGTTCGGTGACGGTTGTTGCCCCCGATTGCACTACCGCGGACAGCCTCGCCACCGCGGTCTGCGTGCTGGGCCCGAAGGCGGGCTTGGAGTTCGTCGATCGTCAGCCGCATGTGGCCGCGCTCTATTTGCGGGGGGGTGACGGCAAGCCAGAGATTCACCAATCGCGTCGCTGGAAGGATCTTTCTTTCGAATCAAACTAGAATGCCGCGCGAGCAGATTCATTTTGTGACCGGCAGACTGGCGGAGTTTTCGCTGCGCGAGTTGTTGGCCAGGCTTGGGCCGCAGGCCGGATTCGATTACACCGTCGGCGTGCTCAACATCACCGTCGCCGCACTGATGACAACCGAGTGGATCGCCAAACGCCTGCAGACGCCCCCCGGCACAACGCGGGTGCTGCTGCCCGGTTATTGTCATGGCGAACTGGCGCCGATTGAAGCGGTAGCGCACGTTCCCGTCCAACGAGGTCCCCACGATTTGCGACGACTACCCGATTTTTTTCGTTCTGTCGACGAGTCTCCTGGAGACTTCCCATCGCGGCTTGGAGAGCCGCCGCTGCGCGGGGCCGACTACGGCGCCTACGAGATCCAGATCCTGGCCGAAATCAATCACGCGCCGCGACTGGCTTTGAGCGAGATACTCGAAACGGCCGCTCAGATGCGCAGCGACGGCGCCGACGTCATCGACATCGGTTGCGATCCTGGCGAGGCCTGGACGGGCACCGGCGAGACCGTGAGGACCCTGGTCGATCAAGGCCACCGGGTATCCATCGACAGCATGAACGTTCATGAGATTTCCGCCGCGACGAAGGCGGGGGCATCGCTGGTGCTGTCGGTCAATTCGACCAACCGCGCCGCGGCGCCCGATTGGGGCTGCGAGGTGGTCGCCGTGCCGGATATGCCGTCCACCCTCGAGGGCCTGGACGATACGATCGCGTTTCTTGCGGCGCGGAACGTGCCACTACGGATCGACGCCGTGCTTGAGCCCATCGGCTTTGGCTTCGCCAAGAGTCTCGGCCGGTACTTGTCTCTGCGGGCAGGATATCCGGACGCGGAAATGATGATGGGCACCGGCAACCTTACCGAGTTGACCGACGCCGACAGCGCCGCGATGCATGTGCTGCTGCTCGGTTTTTGCCAGGAGTTGGGAATTCGCAGCGTGCTGACCACGCAGGTGATCCCTTGGGCGCAAACGAGTGTCAAGGAGTGCGATCTCGCCCGGCGGCTGGTGTTCCACGCCGTTCATCGTCGTACCTTGCCCAAGCACGTCGAGCCGCGGTTGGTGATGCTGCGGGACCAACGGCCGGCGACGTACGGCATTGCGGCGCTCGAGCAGCTTGCCGAACAGATTCGCGATCACAACTACCGGCTCTTTGCTGAAAATGGCGAGCTGCATGCCTTGGCGGCCGGCAGGCATTTACACGACAGGGATCCCTTCGTGCTCTTCGAAAAGATGCACAGCGCCGCCGCCAGGCCAATCGACGCCCGACATGCCTTTTACCTGGGCTACGAACTGGCAAAGGCCGTAACGGCATTGACGCTGGGCAAGGACTATCGGCAAGACGAAGCGCTGGAGTGGGGCTTTTTGACCCGCCCGGAAGAAACGCATCGGGCAGGCCGTTTGACGGGAGAGCCGCCCGAATGAGTCACCATCCGACGTTGCCGATCGTGACCTCCGTGCGTCCGCTGCCGGATGTCGAAGAGGCGTTTGTCCGGCTGGCGCGGCTTCCGCACTGTGTTTTCTTCGACAGCGCCCGGCGGCATCCGACGCTTGGCCGATACTCATTTCTGGCCGCCGATCCGTTCGATACCTTGGAATTACCGGCGGATGGAAGCGACGGGATTCAGGCGTTGACGGCCCGCCTGGCTCCCTTTCTAACACCTCGACGAGCGAGTTTACCGCCGTTTCAGTGCGGTGCGGCAGGGCTATTCAGCTACGATCTGGGCCGCTCATTGGAACGCCTGCCGCGTCCCAGGTTCGACGAGTTCGAGGTGCCCGCGATGGCCATCGGGCTTTATGACGTGGTCTTGGCAATCGACCATCTCGCCGGTGAGGCCTGGATTATCTCGCAAGGTTTTCCCGAAACCGATCCCCGGGCCCGATTGAAAAGAGCCCGAGAGCGACTGAAACAATTTTCCCAGTGGCTGAACGAACCGCGTGGCCGGCAGCCCAAGGCAATCGCGGCAAGCGATCGACCTGTTTCAGCCGAACAGCTTGCCACGCAGTTTCCGGTTGCACGGATCCCCGAACTGACGAGCAACTTCGATCGTCGCGGCTACCTGGCGACGGTTGAGCGGGCAATCGAATACGTGCGAGCAGGCGACATTTTTCAGGTCAACTTGGCGCAACGGTTGTTGTACCCCGCGCACGACGGGGCTGTGTCGCTGTATTTGCGATTGCGCGAGCGGAACCCGGCCACGTTTGCCGGTTACTGTGATTTGGGTGAGTTTCAGATTTGCAGCGCATCACCGGAGCGGTTTTTGCGGGTTGTGGACGGCGCCGCCGAAGCCCGGCCGATCAAAGGCACACGCGGCCGTACGTTTCGGCCGGAAGCTGATCTGTTCGCCGGCGATGAACTGCTTGCCAGTGAAAAAGACCGCGCCGAGAATGTGATGATCGTCGATCTCTTGCGAAACGATTTTGCGCGCGCGTGTGCGCCGGACAGCGTTCGAGTGACCCAGCTCTGCAAGCTGGAACTCTACGAATTCGTGCAACACCTGGTATCGGCCGTGCAGGGACGATTGCGGCCGGGTCGAGACGCGCTCGATTTGCTGCGCGACGCGTTTCCCGGAGGATCAATCACCGGCGCGCCTAAAGTCCGGGCGAGGGAGATCATCGCTGAGCTGGAGCCAACCGCGCGGGGCGCCTACTGCGGCTCGCTGGGCTACATCGGCTTCGACGGTTCGATGGATACGAGCATTCTCATCCGCACCATCACCGCGGGCCGCGGCTGGTGGCAGGCGCCGGTCGGCGGTGGTATCGTGAGCCAATCCGTCCCCGAGCGCGAGTATGAAGAAACCTGGCAGAAGGCCGAAGGCATGCTGCGCGCACTACGGTAGAATGCCAGATGCATTGGGGGGGCAAAGCGCCTGATGAGCCGGAACCGCGCACCCTTCGGCGCCGCGGGCGCCGCACCCTCCCCAGAAACCTCGCAAATGATCCTGCTCATCGACAACTACGACAGCTTCGTGTTCAACCTGGCTCGATATTTCGAGCGTTTGGGGCAGGAAACGCACGTCGTCCGCAATGACGCAACGGACGCCGCCCAGATCGATAGGCTAAGCCCCCAGGCGATCGTAATCTCGCCCGGACCGTGCACGCCCAAGGAAGCCGGTTGCTCCGTCGAGGTTGTCCAAACCTTGCACCATCGCATCCCAATCTTGGGTGTGTGTCTTGGTCATCAAGCGATTGGCGCCGCGTTTGGGGGTCAGGTGGTCCGAGCGTTAGAACCCATGCACGGCCGGGTGTCTGAGGTATTCCATCGGCAACAGAGCGTTTTCGCCGGCTTGCCCAGTCCGTTGACGGCGTGTCGATACCATGCGTTGATGCTCGAAGCTAATTCGCTTCCCCCTGCATTGCAGACGACCGCCTGGACGAGCGACGGTACGATGATGGGGCTCGCGCATCGCCATTTTCCGACGGTGGGAGTGCAGTTTCATCCGGAATCAATTCTGACCGACGTGGGGTACGCCCTGTTAGCCAATTTCCTGCGACTTGCCACAAGGGATGTGCCACAGTTGCTGCCCACGATCGGCAGCGAACGGGACGAACCCGTGATTCATGAGCTGGCACGTCCTTCGCAGCCGGTAACGTTTTGACGAGAGCTCGACCGCCATGATTCTCGAAGGCATCGTCACCACGCTCAACGCCGATGGGGAAGTCAACATCTCGCCGATGGGTCCGCGGGTGGATGCCGACATGCAGTCGCTGGTGCTCAGGCCCTACCGCACATCGACGACATATCAGAACCTCAAGCGGCATGGCGAAGGGGTCTTTCACGTGACGGATGACGTGCGGTTACTCGCCCAGACCGCGGTCGGCAAACCCGATCCAGTGCCGCGACTCGTCGCCGCCACGAGCGTGCGTGGCGCGATCCTGGCTGACGCCTGCCGCTGGTATGCCTTTAGGGTGCATTCGCTCGACGAACGAAATGAACGAACGGAGATCGTGGCTGCGATCGTCGACTCGGGAACAATCCGAGACTTTCTCGGCTTCAATCGGGGAAAGAACGCGGTGCTGGAAGCGGCGATTCTCGCCACGCGGACGCACCTGTTGCCTGCCGAACAGATATTTGCTCAATTCGAGGCGCTCCGCATGCTTGTGGAAAAGACCGGCGGCCAGCAAGAACATGCGGCCTTTCAGTTTCTCGAGGACTTCGTCCGCCGCACGCTGAGCCCAGAACGGTCTACGCCATGACGCCGCGCACAGTCCTGGTCACCGCGCCCAGCCGTTTGCATTTCGGCATGTTCTCGTTCGGCCAGCCCGACACGCGGCAGTTTGGTGGCATTGGCGCCATGATTGACAAGCCGGGGCTGCGGCTGCGGATCTCGCCAGCGGAGCGTTGGGAAGTGGTCGGGCCGATCGCCGATCGCGTCCAAGGGTTCGTTCGCGGTGTCAGCAGTCGCCTGATCCAGGAAGAACTCCCGCCACTTAGGTTCGAGGTCTTACAATCACCGCACGACCATCTGGGACTGGGCGTGGGTACACAACTGGGGCTAAGCCTGGCTGCCGGACTGAATGCGCTTTTCGCGAGGCCGCCACTTGATGCCGATGCCTTGGCGTTACTCGCGGGACGAGGCGAACGATCGGCGATTGGCACGCATGGCTTCGTTCACGGCGGGTTTCTGGTCGATGCCGGGAAACGGGAGGGCGAATTGCTGTCTCCCTTGGTCGCAAGAGTTGCCCTGCCCGAAGCGTGGAGATTCGTGTTGGCGATCCCGCGCGTCGAGCGCGGCAGGCACGGTGTCGACGAGCGGCAGGCGTTTCGCGAGTTGCCGCCCGTGCCGTGCGCCATCACCAAAAAGCTGCAAGAAATCGTCTCCCACAAGCTATTGCCTGCGGTCGTGGAGCGGGATTGCCTGGAATTCTCCGAGAACCTGTATCGATTCGGTCGCCTGGCGGGTGCATGCTTCGCGGGGTTCCAGCATGGCCCGTTTGCAACCCAACGCGTGCATCGTCTGGTGGATCGAATACGCGAGCTGGGCATTTCCGGCGTTGGCCAGTCATCCTGGGGGCCGACGATTTTCGCATTGACGGCCGATGAAACCGGGGCCGAAAAACTGGTACAATCGCTGCAAGGGTTGCCGGAGGTGGAGGGGTCGGATTTGTGGATTGCCCGACCGCAAAACTGTGGGGCCCTCATCGAACGGGAGTGAACGATGGCACATGATCTGGAAAGACTCGGAATGGATTTGTTCGACTGCGACGTGGCACGACGCCGGATGGCTGCCGAATCGCTCAACAGCTTGGGGGAGGCCGCTGCGCCTGCCGCCGCCGACCTTGTGAAAGCAGTCGCTGACGAAGACGAGACGGTGCGTCAATTGGCCCAGTCGGCACTGGAAGGCTGCGGACCTCCTCCGCAGGCGGCGGTCGATGCTTTGGAGCCTCTGCTTGCCATCCAGAACCGGGATCTCGCGTATTGGGCGGCCACACTTCTAGGCCGACTCGAAGCCGGCGCCGTCCAGGCGGTAGAAGCTCTCAAGACCGCCGCGGCAGGGCACCCCTCGGACGAAGTTCGCAAACGTGCGACCTGGGCGCTGGGCAAAATCGCGTCGGGCTAAGACGCGCCCGGCGGGTATCGAAATTCCGACTCGACCGCGGCAAGCGAAGTCGCCCAGGCGCCGCCGTCAGCTCGCCCGGTCGAACTGTGCCGCAAGCTATTATGGTTCTGAGGGACTCTCCTCATCCCGACTGCGCGTTCCAGGAATCTCCAGCTATGCTTTCCGTCCTCGATCGCAAATTGCTGCGTGAGGTTCGCTCGAGCGGCAGCCTGCTGCTGGCGATTACCAGCGTGATTGCGGTCGGAGTGATGTGCTTCATCTACATGAAATCGGCGTTTTACAACCTCGACCTGGCGAAGTCGAAGTACTACGCCGAGGGGCGGATGGCCGATTTTTGGGTTGACGTCAAAAAGGTTCCACTGGCCGAGTTGGATCTGATCGAAGAATTGCCCGGCGTTACTCAATTGCAGCCGCGGATACACTTTTTCGCCACCGTCGATCTGGAAGAGGTGCCGGAGCTGCTCAACGGGGTCGTGCTGAGCCTGCCGGACCAACGGTCGGCAATTCTCAACGACATCGTCCTCAAGCGCGGCGACTACTTCACTGCCCGCCGCGAGAACGAAGTCATCGTCAACGATGCCTTTGCCCGCGAGAACAACGTGCGGACCGGCGACTGGATTCATTTGATTCTGAACAACCGCCGGCAGGAACTCTTGGTCGTGGGCACGGCGATAAGTTGCGAGTACGTGTACCTGGTCAACCCGAGCACGATCGCTCCCGACCCCAAACACTTCGGCGTGTTCTACCTCAAGCAATCATTTGCCGAAGAAATCTTCGACATGGACGGCGCCTGCAACCAGTTGGTCGGCAGGCTGGCGCCGGACATTCGCACAAAGCCCGACGAGGTGCTGCGGCGGATCGAGACGCGGCTGGCTCCCTTCGGCGTGTTTACGGCGTTTTCGCTGGCAAATCAGCCATCCAACCGCTTCTTGAGCGACGAGATCCGCGGTCTGGGCGTGTTCAGCAACATCATGCCGACGATTTTCCTGGCCGTCGCCGCGCTGGTTCTCAACGTGCTGATGATTCGGTTGATCGATCAGCAGCGCACCTTGATTGGCACCTTCAAAGCAATGGGTTATAGCGATGGGCGGGTCTTCTGGCATTACACCAGGTTTGGCGTCGCCTTGGCGCTGGCCGGCGGGTTGGTCGGATTGGCATTGGGCTACGGAATGTCGGAGCTGGTGACTTCGATTTACCGATTGTTCTACGAGTTTCCCGACCTCTCCAACCGCGTCTATCCCGGTGTCTATACCCTGGGTTTGTCGATTGCACTCGGATGCGCGCTGCTGGGATCGCTGCAAGGAGCGCGTGCTGCCCTGTCGCTCAGACCGGCGGAAGCGATGCGGCCCAAGCCGCCGGCCAGGGGGGGCAAGATCTTGCTCGAACGGATGACCTGGCTGTGGCGTCGTCTGAGTTTCGGCTGGCGGCTGACGTTGCGGAACATCGTCCGCCACCGCTTGCGATCGTCGGTGGGCGTGTTCGCGGCGGCGATGGGTTCGGCACTGCTGGTGACGGGCTTTATTCTGGCGAACGCACTGTCGTTTATGATCGATTTTCAGTTCCAAAAAATCAGCCGTAGTGATTTGGATTTGAACTTTTCCGACGAGCGCGGCCTGCCGGCGCTGCTTGAAGTCCAGCGATTGCCGGGCGTCGATCATGCCGAGCCGCTGCTCGACATGTCTTGCACGTTTGTGCACGGCTCGCATCGCAAACGAGGCGGCATCACCGGCTTGTTGCCGAATGCTCGCTTGACCACTCCCCGCGACCAGGACGGCAATGCCGTGCGGATTCCGCCGAACGGCCTCGCGATGAGCCGCGCAATGGCCGGAATTCTTCATGTCAAACCGGGCGACGTTGTGACCGTGCAGCCGGTGAAGGGCCGCCGCGATGATTTACAAATGCCGGTGGTAAGCATCGTCGACACTTACATCGGGTTGACGGTGTATGCAGACCTCCACTACTTAAGCCGACTGCTGGGCGAAGAACTGGCAATCAGCGGCGTGCAGGTCATGGCCGATCCTCGCCGCGAAAGTCGCCTGGCGCTTTATCAGCAGCTCAAGCGATTGCCGGTCTTGCGCGCCGTGGGAGCCCGCAACGAAGTGATTGCCAACCTGCAGAAAATCGTTGAAGTGCAACGCATTTTCATCAATCTGATTACGATTTTCGCGGGGGTGATCTTTCTCAGCAGTCTGCTGAACACCTCGCTGATCAGCCTGGCGGAGCGACGCCGCGAGGTGGCCACCTTGCGTGTGCTGGGCTACACCGAGTGGCAGGTCGGTGGCTTGTTCTTCCGCGAAAGTGTACTCATCAACTTAATTGGCACGCTGGTTGGCCTGCCGCTGGGCTATGGGTTGGCCCGGTACCTGGCGATCGTTTACGACACCGACATGTTCCGCTTCCCGACTGTCTCGCCGCCTCACATCTGGATCGAGGCGGTTGTGCTGGGGTTCGTGTTCGCGCTCATTGCGCAGGCAATCGTGCAACGTGCGATCAACAAACTGGACTGGCTGGACGCCTCAAAGACGAAGGAATAAGCGAGGGAATGGCGTTGTGCGTCGGTAACCGTTCGCGGGCCGGGGACTGGCTCATTTTCCCGGCGAATTCGCAAAAGGCGTGTCCTGCTGTTGGGTGGTTGCCCAAC
>SXGT01854938.1_pt1 | contig 19550 bp, 13 predicted proteins | sample 3176221 | NCBI WGS metagenome assembly SXGT01 (sample SAMN11356862, study PRJNA531348) | freshwater metagenome | isolation source: freshwater sample F1-120 | place: China: Fuxian Lake, Yuxi | collected 2017-12-25
CCGGCGACGGCGGCGCCTGGCTGCTGCCACGCGCAGTCGGCTATGCCAAGGCGGCGGAGATGGCGCTGACCGGGGAGATGATCGATGCGCAGGAGGCGCTGCGCTGGGGCATGGTATCCCGCGTGGTGCCGGACGCGGAGCTGATGGCGGTGGCTCGTGCGCTGGCGCAGAAGATTTCCGCGCATCCGCCGCATGCGCTGCGGATGACCAAGCGACTGCTGCGCGAAGGCCGTCATGGCAAGCTGGATTCCGCGCTGGAGATGGCCGCGGCGATGCAATCCCTGCTGCACGCCAGCCAGGATCACCGGCGCGCGCTGGCCGCGATGCTGAACAAGACCACCGCGACCTTCCTCGGCGACTGACCGCGAGGTCTTAACTTTGGCCCGCCCGATGCGGGCCCCGGCCTTATTGCCCTCAAGTCCCCGGCACGTCGTCGCCGGACACCAAGCGAACGCCGCCTGCGGCGTTCGCTTGGTGTCCGCTCTTGTCTCCGCCCGCCGCAGCACGCTGCGAGCCCTCGCTCAGGGGCTCTTCGGCACGAAGGCCCCCAGGCCGGTGACCGTCCCAGTCAGCACGCGGCCCTCGGGGCCGACGACCGTCGCGGCGAAGAAGGAGTTGTCGGTGGGCAGCGCGGTGGAACGCGCAAAGAAGCGCTGCTCACCGGTTGCGAAATCCAGTCCCAGAAGTCCCCAGACGCCGTTGACCGCGCTGATCCCGTAAACCATGCCGGAGGCGACGCTCAGCGTCGGCACGCCGTTGGGAATCGAGGCGCGGCGATTGCTCCAGACGCTGCGGCAGGTTCTCGTGGCCGGGTCCCAGTCGATGCGCTCAACGCCTCGCGGCTGGTTCCAGGGCAACTGTCCCAGCAGCGCGAGGATCTGGTTGAGCCCGGTATCCGGCAGCAGCGCCAGCAGCGGATCCAGCGCCATCGCATTGTTGACCACGACCGCGGCATAGCCGCGTGTCAGCACCGACTGCTCCGAGATCGAGCGTGTCGCGGAAGGATCGCCGAAGGTCACCGGGAACTCGCAGGCGATACGCCGGTCGCGGCCGGGCGCGATGCCGGGCCAGTCCTCGGGAATCTCGTTGCGCCACATCATCACCAGGTGCATCAGGCGCTGGCCGTCGGTGATCACCACCAGCTGGTCGTCGCCCGGATGGGTGCCGACCACGTCGGGCGTGGAGCCGGAACCGCTACTCAGCGTGGTGCCGCCGCTGCCGCCGCCGCTGCGGTACTCGGTCCGCCAGCCCTGGCTGAGCTGGCCGGCCGAGTAACGGAACTGGTACAGCGCACGGGTGCTGACCACGTAGATGCCGCCGTCCTCATCGGCCGAGATCGAGTTGGTGACCTGCTCCAGATCCTCGTCCTCGATCGTCGCATCGTTGCAGGCTTCGCCGTTGATCGACCAGGTGCGGAGCTGTGCGGCATTCATCTGTTCAGGGTCCGACGGCAATACGCCGACGACGCCGTTGCTGGTGGCGTAGGCGATCTCGCCACCGTAGAGCAGGGTCAGGCCGACGATGCGATCGCTGTCGCGGCAGAACGCGGAGGCCGGCGGATCGAAGCGCTGCAGCAGCGCGATGTCGGACTGCCGGCGACCGGGCTCGATGTCGCCATAGATCCCGATGCTGCGCTCGCGTAGCGCCACCAGCCGGTTGCCGCGCATCAGCAGGTTGTAAACCCCTGAGGTGGTGGAGACCGGGCTGGGGCTGCCGCCTTCGTCGCGAATGTCGGTATGGCCCAGTACCTCCAGGCTGTCGTAGTCGAGCTTGTAGACCGAGTACGCCTGGGGGATCGACACCGAGGAGAACCAGATCGTGCGGCCGCCGTCGGGATAGGGTTCGCTGATGCTGTAGATCGTCGGCGATTCGAAGATGCCACGGGTGCGCCGGTATTCCAGTCCCTCCGCGGAGATCGGTCCGGGCAGCGGCGACGATCCCTGGGCGTAGGAGCCGCGATGCGGCGACGACCAGACGCTGCTGCCGAGAAAGGGATTGCAGGGCGGCTCGTGCCCGTCGGTGGTGGGGAGCGGGGCACACAGGCTGGATCCCGGGGAAGCCGGGGGACCGCTGCGCCCGCCACCGCATCCCGTCAGCACCGCCAGGGTCGCCAGCGCCAAGCCGCCAACCCAGGAGTGGCAGGGTTTGTTGGACACCATGATTGTTTTTCCTCCGGGGCTTGAGCCCTCGCATGCGGCGATCATCGCTGTGGTGGAGGAGGCCACCTATTTTTAGCGCGGCCACATTGTTTCGATTCTCGGACAGCGGGCCGGATCGGTTCGCAGCCTTGCCTAAAATCAAAAGAAACTGTCCGCACCTCGAATCCGCGCCGGCTTCCGCCAGCCCTAGCATCGCTCTCACTGAGCCTTGGTCCGTTGCCGCACGGACGGGGATATTCAACAACGCGGTGCGTCTGCGCTGTCTGCGCAGTTGGAGAGAGAGCAATGAAAACTAGAGATGGCGCCGTCCGCGCTGCGGTGACGGGTGCATGGATCGTTCTGCTGGCGGCCTGCGGAGGATCCTCCTCGGATCTTTCCGACGGAGGTCCGGGCCAGCTGCGCTGCGTCACCCCCGATGCGCCGGACGGCTTCCAGCCGCCCTGCAATCCCTACATCGCGGATTCCGCGTATCCCACCGCGCATCTGAACAACTACGCGCAGGACTCCACTCTGCTGCGCGGCCCGGAGCCCGGCGATGCGATGACGGTGGACAACCATCTGATATTCGGCGTGCCGATCGGCGCCATCTTCTCGCCGACCTATCCCGATGGCCGCGTCGCAGTATGGCTGAGCACGATCAATGCCTACGAAAGCGGCGCCATGACCAAGGTCGATGCCGCCGACGGCCGCGTGATCGACCGCTACAACAGCGTGCTCGGCGATGGCCAGATTCCCAGCGCCGAGTATCCGGCGATCTCGCGCACCTACGGCTTCCTCGACTACCGCAACCGGTACTACCGCGCCTCGGGAGAGAACATCGAGGTGATAGGGGATCTCGAACCGGAGAATTCTCAGTCGAAGATCGGCCGCCTGGCGGTTTACACGCTGCCGGCGTCGGCGCGTTGCCGCGAGGATGACTACATCGTCGGCGTATTCCCGCTGTGGAACGGGCAGGTGGGCTTCAGCACCAGCCGCGCGATGGTCGGCGTGTTCACGCCGGATCGGCCGGAAGGCATGGAGGCGGATCTCACGGTCTACTCTATCAACGGGCCGCAGCGCTGCGCCGACCCCGGGGTGACCGAGGATGACCTGGAGACCACCTCCAACAATCCGGCCAACGACGAATCCAACGCGATCTACCCGATTACCGACGAGGCGCTGTACCGCCTCAAGCTGGTCGGCGGCAAGCTGCAGCTCGACTGGCGCTCCACCTACGAGACCGGCACCGCCGGCGGTGGCGGCGTGCGCCTGGACGCCGGTTCCGGTTCCAGCCCGACGCTGATGGGCAACGCCGATGACCGCGACCGCTTCGTGGTCTTCACCGACGGCTCCCAGCTGATGAACCTGGTGCTGATGTGGCGTGACCAGATTCCGGCCGGCTGGCAGCCGATCAAGCCGGGCAAGGACCCTCGCATCGCCTGCGAGGTGCCGGTGAGGTTCGGCGACCCGCTGCGCCTCAGCTCCCAATCGGAGCAGTCGGTGGTGGTGCGCGGCTACGGCGCCTACATTCCCAACAACCAGCTGCGCAACACGATCGTGACCGACACCATCCTGCGCGCACTGGCGCTGATCGGTGTGCCGGATATCCAGACGATCAACCTGGCTGTCGCCGGCCTGCTCGGCGGCATCCCGATCAATGCGCCGCATGGCTTCGAGCGCATCGACTGGGATCCGCAGACGCGCAGCTGCAAGGTGCGCTGGGTGAACAAGGATGTCTCGATTCCCAATGGCGTGCCCTATCTGAGCGTGACCAGCGGACTGGTCTACGGCATCGGCCAGCGCAACGGCGTATTCGGCCTGGAGGGCATGGACATGGAGACCGGCGAGTCGGTGCTGTGGGTGCCCGGCGGCGCGCTGACCAGCTACAACTCCTACTACACCGCGCTGAACATCGGGCCGGACGGCTCCGCCTGGACCGGCGGATTCCAGGGCTTCACGGTTTACCGTCCACAGCGTCCCTGAGAACACCCTCCGGAAGCGCCGCCGGGAGACAGGCATCCATGAAGTCGAAGCCATGAACACAGCAGCTGCAGGCTACCGGTCGGTATTCCGCGCCGGCCTGTTCGAAGCCCAGACGGTGGTCGTCACCGGCGGCGGTTCCGGCATCGGCCGCTGCCCCGCGCACGAGCTGGCGAGCCTGGGGGCCAAGGTGCTGGTCACCGGCCGGCAGCGCGCTGCGCTGGAGCGTGTCGTGGCCGAGATCGGCGAGGACGGCGGCCGGGCGGAAGCCTACGACTTCGACATCCGCGACGAGGAGGCCGTGGTCGCTAAGGTGCAGGAGATGGTCGCCGCGCACGGGCCGATCCAGGGCCTGGTCAACAACGCGGGTGGCCAGTTCCCGTCGCCGCTGGCGGGCCTGAGCAAGAAGGGCTTCGATGCCGTGGTGTCGAGCAACCTCACCGGCGGCTTCCTGATGGCGCGGGAGCTGTACAAGCAGAGCCTGCGCCGCCACGGCGGCGCGAGCGTGAACAGGATCGCGGAGAGGTGGGGTGGCTGGCCGCTGATGGCGCATAGCGGCGCGGCGCGGGCGGCGATGTTCAACCTGACGCAGAGTGCGGCGCTGGAATGGGCGACGGCAGGCATCCGGGTGAACTGCGTCGCGCCGGGATACGTCGCCTCGTCGGGACTGGACCGCTACGACCCGGAGGTCGCGCGGCCGATGATCGAGAACCTGCGCCGGATCGCGCCGCTGAAGCGCCTCGCGGAGGAGGCGGAGATCAGCGCCGCCATCGTGTTCCTGCTGTCGCCGGCCAGCGCCTTCGTCACCGGCACCTGCCTGCGTGTCGATGGCGGGACCAGCCTCGGTGCCAAGGCCTATCCGCTGGCGGATCATGCCAGGTCGGTTCCTTTCCAGGGCTTTCATCGCGCGATCCGGCCGAAGGCGCTGGAACCGGTCTAGGCGCCGTGTCAGATCGCAAGACTCGGGTCGATCGCGCGGGCGGGCACGAGCGACGCGCCCTGCGATGGATTGCAACTGTCACGACGCTCGACGGGTCTAAAATCCGCTTGCCACCCGGCCGTAGCCTCGGCCCGCATGATTCTTCTACAGACCGCTTGCCATGATGATCCCGACCCGTAACCGAACCCGATCGCTGCTCGCCATCGCAATGCTGCTCTGCGCGCAGGGCGCGGCTGCCGCCAAGCCCGAGACGGTCGCCGTGCTGCTCGGCGCGGCCGTGTTCGGGGTGGATGCCGGCCTCGCCGCGGTGCAGGAACGCGACAGCCTCGCCGAGCGCCTGGCGCGGCGATCGCAGCCGGACGGCTGGTTGCTCAACATCGAGACGCTGTCGCCGCGCGAAGGCTTCGCCGAGGTGTTCCGCGACATCGACGTCAGCATCGTCGAGCTGGGCCACGCCTGGCAGCTGCCCTGGGCGCTGGAGTTCCAGTTCGCCGGCGGCGTGCTGGTCGCCGAGGGCGAGGTCAGTGAACCGTTTTCCCCGACGCCGCCGCAGGACAGCGATGCCTGGGGCCTGCACGCCGGACCGGCGCTGCGGCTGGAGACGCCGCGCTGGCGCGGCTGGCAGGCTTTCGCCGAGAGCTCCGCGCATCTGCTGTGGACGCCCGACCAGTTCCCGGCCGGCGGCACCCGCTTCAACGGCCTGATCCGGCGCGGCTTCGGGCTGACGCTCGCACTGGGCAGCGCGGGGCAGCTGGAGCTGGGCTATCGCCGCGCACATGTATCCAATGGTTCCGGCGCGGGCTCCGACAATCCGTCCTGGGATGGCGACGGCTACTGGGCAGGCTGGCGGTTCGAACTGGGAGCGCCGTGAGCGCTCCGCGCCCAGCGACGCGGCGCGCAACGCGGTGGCTAGCCACCGGCTTGCTCTGCGCCGCAGCCAGCGCCGGCCTGGCCAGCGCATCCCCACCGGCACAGGCCGAAGCCGGTGCGAGGTCGAAGCCGGACTGGGTCTATCGCAGCGGTGATCCCGACGCCGCGCTGGTGCGGCTGCGGGATGCCCTCGTCGAGGCGATCCGCGAGGTGCCGCAGGTCGAACCGGGCTATCCCAAGCCCGCGACGATCGGCAGCGATCCGATTCCGGGCCGCAACGGCGAACGGCGCCTGCGCTTCGATCCAGTCGAGGCGCCGGGGCCTGAAGCGCGCGGCATCCTGCTGGACTCTCGCGGCAGCGCATTGCAACTGCAGGTCTCCGAGATGACGACGGCGCGGGTGAGGCTCGTGACGGTTTACCTGTTCGATGATCCGCCGCCGCAGACCGGGACCGATTACTTCCGGCTGACGCAAATCGAGATTGGCTGGCCGTATCTCGCGCCCGGCAGTCCGCTGCAGCCAATCGCGTTGCGGCGGGCGATCGAGCAAGGCCTGCAGCGGACTGGCGCCGTGCCGCGCCCTCTTCCTGCCCCAGCCCCGGAGTTCCTGCAATGAACAAGATCTACCTGATCACCGGTACCAGCAGCGGCTTCGGCCGCGCGCTGGCCGAGGCCGTGCTGGCGCGCGGCGATGCGGCGGTGCTGACCGCGCGACATCCCGACAGCGTCTCCGACCTGGTATCGCGATATCCGGAGCGCGCGCTGGCGCTGCGCATGGATGTCGTCGTCGAGGCCGACCGGACCGCCGCGGTGCAGGCGGCGCTGCGCCGCTTCGGCCGCATCGACGTGCGGGTCAACAACGCCGGCCGCGGCAGTCTCGGCGCCGCCGAGGAGTTCTCTCCGGCGCAGCTGCGCGAGCAGCTGGAGCTGAACTTCATCGCCTGCGCCGAGATGATCCGCGCGGTGCTGCCGGGCATGCGGGAGCGGCGCAGCGGCCATATCCTCAACGTGTCCAGCATCGGTGGTCGCGTGAACGTCGGTGGCTTTGCGCTGTACGGCGCCGCGAAGTTCGCGCTGGAGGGCTATTCGGAGGCGTTGCGTGACGAGGTCGCGCCGCTGGGCATACGTGTCACCCTGGTCGAGCCCGGCGCCTTTCGCACCGGTTTTGCCGGCACCGCCAACCTGCGCCCGGCGACGACGATCGCCGACTACGCTGCGGCGATCGAGCCGATCCGCCAATATCTCTACGGCAACGACGGCAAGCAGCTTGGCGATCCGCGCAAGGCGGCCCAGGTGATGATCCAGGCCGTGGAGAGCGACGACCCGCCGCTGCGCCTGATGCTGGGCGCCGATGCCTACGCGCTGTGGGAGCAGAAGCTCGCGGCCATGCAGGCGGAGCTGGCGCGCTGGCGCAGCCTCGGCGAGGCCACCGCCTGCGACGACGCGAGCTTCGCCGCCATCGGCGGCTAGAGCCGGTCATGGGCACGTCCCGGAATCGCCGGGGCGGGGTCGGCCGGCCCAGCGCGGCCGGCTAATGGCATCATCGGCAAAAATTCCTAGAACGCGAGCAGGAGCGCATGGACTGGGCCTATCCCCGCAACATCTACGGTACCGTGGTCATGTGCGAGGCCGCGGCGCGTCACGGCATGGCCGTGGCGGACTGCCTGCGTGGCAGCGGGATAGGCGCCGGTGATCTGGAACGACCGGCGGCGACCGTGCGGGCGGAGCAGGAACTGGCGGTTGCCGCCAACATCGTCCACGCGCTCGATGGCGTGCCCGGCCTGGGCCTGGAGGTCGGCGCGCTGTTCCATATTTCCGCCTACGGTGTGCTGGCCTTCGCGATGTCCAGCTGCGCCAATGTGCGGGAGCTGATTCAGGTGGGCGTGCAGTACTCCAGCCTGGCCTTCTCGATCGCGCACAAGCGCTTCGAGGAGGCCGAGGGCGAGGTGAGGGTCTATCTCGATGATGCGCATGTGCCGGAGGCGCTGCGCCGCTTCCTGATCGAGCGCGACCTGGCCGCCTTCCACAACATCCAGTTCGAACTGTTCTCGCGGGCGCTGCCGCTGCAGCGGCTGGAGCTGCGCCACGCGCGGCCTCCGTACGCGGCGATGTACCGCGAGCGCTTCGGCGTCGAGCCCCGCTTTGGCGCGCCGCAAAACCTGCTCGCGACCAGCGCGCGTATCCTGGAGCTGCCGCTGCCGCAGGCCAACCCGCATGCGCTTCGCTACTGGAATGCCGAGCTGACCCGGTTGCTCGACGAGCGCCGCCATCTCAGCGGAGTTGCCGGTAAGGTACGGGCGCTGCTGCAGACCCGGCCCGAGCGGCTGATGGACATGGATGAGGTCGCCGCCCGGCTGCACACCACCGCGCGCAACCTGCGCCGACAGCTCGACGCCGAGGGAACCTCCTATCGCGGCCTGGTCGAGGAACTGCGGCAGGCGCTGGCCGAGAAGCTGCTGTTGCATGGGCATCTGAGCGTGGAGCAGATCGCCAGCCGGGTCGGCTACCAGGAGCCGGCCAGCTTCACCAGCGCGTTCAAGCGCTGGAAGGGGGTATCGCCACGGGCCTGGCGCGAGGCGCAGGCGCCCGCTGCCCGGGCGCGCGGCGCCGAGGTCCGCTAGGCGCAAGAATCCGTCCGTTTCGCGTCTGTCCTATCGGGGGGCAGGCCGGCACTCTGCAGCTGCCGGGAGATCCCGCCTCCACGGCTGACCGGTGCGCTGGCTGGTGATGGCGCCGGTTCCAATCCCAAGCGGGAGCTGGTGCCTGGAGAGTTGCCGATGTCGAAGACCCCGTTGCCGACTGCCGCGGTTGCGCGCCGCATGGCGTGGCTGGTTTCCACCCTAAGCCTGATCGCCTGCAATGGCACGGATGCCGCTGCCGGCGCCCGACCGCTGCAGCTCAACGCCCATACCGTGCCGTTGCCGGCGGAGGTGCGCACGGCGCGCGCGCCGGCTTTCGTCGCCGCCGACGGCAGCGACCTGCTGTTCTCCTTCACCAGCGATGCCTTCGAAGGCAATGAGCTGGGCTACGTCCGGCTCGACGGCAGCGGCTTCCGCTGCCTCAGCTGCGATTCGCCGCTGGCCGGCAATGAACCGCAGCCCTTCCGCGACGGCCGCCGCGTATTCCTGCAGCAATCGGAGAACGAATCCGCGCAGCAGCAGGGCTATGTCATCGTCGAATGCAGTCCCTCGCTGGCCGACTGCCGCAGCCTCGTGTCCAAGCCGGTCGAAGGTCTGGGCGATCCCAGCAGCCTGCAGGACCGCGTGCCCAAGTTGTCGCCTGACGAGCAATGGGTGCTGACGACACGCATCCGCATCGACGGCTTCTACATGCTGCTGGGGCGGCTGGTGGAACTGCCGGACCGCTACGAGGTGCAGGACCTGCGCGTGGTCAATCCGCCGCCGCATACCGCTGCCTCGGAGATGGATGCGCTGCTGCGCGAGAGCACGATCTATGAGGCCAAGGCGATCGGCACTGACGGTCGCACGATGACCTTTGCGGCGACGCTGGGCGGCTCGATGAACTTCGACTGGTTCGCGCTGGACCTGCCGACCGGCGAGCTGCGCCGGCTGACCGCCGATCCGGATTGGGATGAGGGCAGCCAGCCGTCTCCGGGCATGCAGTACTTCCGCGGCGCCAGTGCGCGGGGTCGCAGCGCCACCGCAGTGTTCGGTAACCTGCCAAGGCCGGGCATTGGCGACTTCGCGCTGATGGGCGCGGTGTTCAACTACTACCTGCCGCGCAGCCTGCCGCTGCCGCTCCCGGGTCGAGAGCGCGCCGATCTGCTGCGGCCTTTCCTGCTGCCGGCCGATGGTGATGAGACACAGGGCCAGCTGATCACCAGCGCCGACGAGGCTCAGGGCTGGATCAGCAACGGCGGGTCCGGCGGATGGTCGGCGGACGGCCGCCGCATCCTCAACGCACAGCGCCAGGAGTCCGATCCGGGCCAGACACGCCTGCGCGTCTTCACGCTGGAGGGCGCCCGCCCGACCTTCGCCGCGCCGCAGCCGCTGGCTGCGCCCGGCTGGGCCGTGCCGGTATCCGAGGTGCCGCTGCGTCCGCGCAAGCTGCTGCGCCGCATCGCCGGCCCGGGCGGAGGCAGCGCGCTGGTGAGCCAGCAGGGCAGCAATCTCGCCGGCCTGTTCAGCGTCAGCTTCCAGGGCTACTCCGAGGACGGCTGCTCCTTCCTCGACGGCGTGCAGATCGTCACCGTCGCCGCGACGCTGACCGCCACGCTGACCGAAGACCTGCGTCTCAGCGGCTGCCATACCGGCAGCAGCCGCATCGACATGCACTTCGCCGACCTGCTGACCCGCGGGCAGGCGCGCAGCGAGTACGACGGCCGCCGCTACGAGGCGCGCTTTGGTGGGCTGCCGCTGCCGCGGTTGCCGCGATGAGCCGGCAATGGCCGTGGCGTCTGCTGATGCCGGCACTGCTGGCGACCGGCTGCGGGGGAGGGAGCTCGGGCTCCGCACCCATCGATCCGGGCGATGTTCCGCCACTGGAGCCGGTGGAGCGCCACTGTCGCATCGAGGGCCTGCCACCCATCGCCGGCAAGCATGATGGCCCCAAGCTGCTGCCCGACGAGCGCCACCTGCTGGTGACCTTCCGCGACGCCGGTGGCGACCAGCAGGCCGCGGTTTCCACGCTCTCGCCGGCAAGGAGCGGCGTCTGCCTGGCCGGCGAGCCGCGCTGCCTGACCTGCGGCCAGGTCAGCGGGGGATCCAAGTACGAGCCCTTCGAGGACGGCCGCCGGCTGTGGTTCGTACATCGCAGCAGCGGTGCCGACGACCTGCAGGGACTGTTTCTCGACGCCGCCACCACCGACATCCCGTACTCGGTACTGGAGTGCTCGCCGAGCCTCTACGACTGCCAGCAGTCGCAGGTGCTGCCGGTGCAGTTCCCGATCGACTCGCTGCTGTCGCTGCCGGAGGGCGCGCAGAACCGCGAGGCGCAGCCGGACAAGCACGGCGAGTACGTGATGTGGAACGAGGTGCGCCGCAGCGAGGGCACCCGCATCTCGCTGGGGCGGCTGCAGCGCCGCGCCCAGGACTACGCGGTGGTCGAGCCGCGCGTGATCGCGCCGGCCTACGCGCTGGATGCCGGCCTGGACGAGTGGGTGCAGGGCAGCCGCTTCTACGAGAACAGCCACGAGTTCCCGGTTGGCAACCGCTACCTGGCCTATCGCACGACCGGCTCGGCGATGAACTACGACGTCGCCGAGATCGACCTGCGTAGCGGCGAGCGCCGCTTCGTGACCCGCGATATCGACTACAACGAGCTGAATTACACCAGCCCGGACGGCGCACTGATCGCCTATTCCTCGGCCGCCGGACTCGACCGCATGGATCTGGTCTCCGAGCCGCGCCGGCCGCCGCTGCTGGACTTCGTGGCCTTCGGCCAGGTCGGCCGTGCGTATCTTTTCAACAACCGCCTTTGCATGAACGAGCTGTGGCTGATGGACAAGGCACGCGGCCAGACCGCCGATGGCTACGCCGGGCAGCCGCTGGTGATCGAGGACGACTGGCTCGTGCGCGACGTGGACTGGTTCTCCGATAGTCGCCGCATGCTGGTGACCGAGTACCGAGTGCCCAACGTCGCGGAGCCTGCGGACGCCGCGCAGCGCACGCGCTTCAGCATCCTGGAACTGCCGGCGCGAAAGCCCAGCATCGCGCCGGTAGCCCTGCACATCGGCGAGCTGGACCTGGACCTGTGGAGCATGCCGGCGGCGGCCTACACCGCGATGGGTGGCCGGCTGGTCCCTCGGCAACGCTTCGCCGGAAAGTCCGCAGGCAGCGTGGAGTTGCATTATCTCGGCAACTTCCTGGGCGGCTACTGGCGGGTCCGCTTCGACAACTACTCCGAGGACGGTGTCGAGTTCATCGACGGCACCGAGTCGCTGCTCATCACCAGCCCGATCCTGGCCTCGATCTGGAGCGTGGACCTGCGCGTCAGCGGTCGCCGCAACGGCCAGCTGCGCGGCGAGGTCTTCATCGGCCCGAACAACCTGTTCCGCGACACCCTCGTCAACGAGATCGACGGCCAGAGGCGAAGCGGCATCCCGACGCAGGCGCAGTGCCCGGGCCGGCGCCGGCCCCAACTGCAAGCCGAGGAGCTGTCGCGTCGTCCCCAGGGCGATCAGCTCGAACTGCGGCTGCGGATCAGCGCCAGGGTGCCCGAGGACCCGTTGCCGCGGCCGGTATGGTTTGCGCTGGTGCGGCTGGGCAGCGTCGAAGCCCGCAGCGACCGCGACGGCGAGGTGCGTCTGCGTGTCCCGGTGGGCGAGTCACTGCAGGCATTGCAGGTGGAAGCGGGCGGCTTCGCTTCGCTGGTGCCCGACGAGGTGCAGCCGGGGAGTCCCTGAAGCCTTACCGCGCCGATGCGCAGCGCCGGATCAGGCGTTGCCCGTCAGCACCCGCTCCCTGGCCTTGCTCGGCGTCTCGCCGCTCCAGCGCCGGAACGCGCGCGTGAAATGCGCGGGGTCGGTGTAGCCGAGGATCGCGGCGATCTGGCCGACGTCCAGGTCGGGGTTGGCCATCAGCCGCAGCGCATCGCGATGGCGCTGCTCGTCGAGGATCTTCTGGAACGAGGTACCGGCCTCGGCGAGCTTGCGCTTGAGCGTGCGGCTGGACATGTGCAGCTTCTCCGCCACGGCCTCCAGCGTCGGATAGGCCTCGCGGCCGACGGTCAGCTCCGCCCGCACCCGGGCCAGCGCCTGGTCCACCGGCGGCCCGAGCTGCGCCAGCTGCAGCTCGCATTGCTCGACCAGCGACCGGGCTGCCACCGGATCGCCCATCGGCAGCCGCTGCCCGAGAAAGGCGGCCGGAAACAGGATGCGGTTGGAGGGCTGCCGGAACAGGGACTGCGGCAGCCGATCGCGATACTGCTCAAAGTACGGCGGCTCCGGCCATTCGAAATGGAACACCACACCCTCTGGCGTGGTGCCGAGCATCGCCGTGAGCAGCGTATGGAAGCCGCCCATCGTGCCCTCGTAGAGCGTGCGGCGTAGCGGGCCCAGCGAATGGGTCTCGGTGACGTCGATCCACGCGGTCTCGCCGTCGATGCCGTGGATGAACGCGAAATCGCTGGAACGTAGTCGCAGGTAACGCCCGAAGGTGTTGAAGGCATCCATCGCGGTGGGGCTCGACAGCGCCGCGTAGCCAAGGAAGCCGTGCACGGTCGGCTTCGCGCGCAGGCCGATCTCGAAGCCGATGCCCTGGCAGTTGGTCAGCTGCATCACGTTGATGGTCAGCGCCGAGGCCTGCGCCGCGGTGACGCGGCCCTCCGGTTGCTGCAGCAGTTCGGCGCGGATCTGCGTGCCTTCGAGGATCTGCTCCAGCTTCAGGCCGCGCTCCTGCGCGAACTCGATCAGCAGGCGCGCGTAGGCGATAGGCACCGAGTTGCGCAGCGAAGGCTTCTTCTTGCGGGGCGTGGCAGTGCTCATCCGGCGTCTTGTCCTGATATGGCAAGGATCATTGCACAGGCTGCTTGCATCGCGGAACCGCGTAAGTCCGCGGAATCGAAGGATGTCTTGAAATCACAATATTTGGACCGCGTCTCGAATAGCGCAATGTCGAGGCTGCCGCCAAAACTACCGAGTCGCCATACGCGGGAAGAACCGGCGTAGGGCGGCAGATGTCGCGGTGAAACAGAAACATATAAGGGAACGCCCAGGCAGCGAGGAGGATCGCGGCCCGGCGCTCCTAAAAATTCAAAGATAGAGGTGAGTGCGATGTGGAGCGAGAAGTGGTACTCCTGCGGTGCGCAGGGGTTGCGGGTGCATGCCGCGCGATTGTCCCCGTTGTCTGTGCTGAGTCGCCTGGCGGGATGCTGGTTGCTGGCCATGCTGGCTGCCTGCGGTAGTAGCGAAGGCATGTCGAACGATGATCCGGCACCGAAGAAAACCCTGGAACCGATCGAGCTGAGCCGGGTACCGCTGCCGCCGGACGTGCTCGGCATGTCCGAGTCCAACTGGGCGACCGACAACCAGCACCTGATCGTGGCCTTCGTCTCGCGGGCCGCCGAGGGCGGGGATCGCCCGCCCGGCGAACTGGGCTTGGTCAATCCACAGACCGGCGAGTTGCGCTGCCTGACCTGCGACCTGCCGATCCCCGGCATCGCCGACAACCGGCGCCCCAATCTTGGCAAGCCGCAGACCGTCAGCGACGGCAAGCGCGTGCTGTTCCGTACCGGCGAGCGGCCGGACAGCGACAGCGAGAATCCGCTGGCGCTGTTCACCGGCGATGCTGGCATGTTCCGCTACTACCTGCTGGAGTGCGAACCCAGTGTCGTGCAGTGCGATCAGGGCCGGATCGTGCCGATCAAGCTGCCGTCGGAGGGCCTGGGTTCGCTGACGCAGAATCGCGAGGCCCGGATCTCGCCGGATCCGAACTGGTTCGCGTGGACCGAGGTCAAGAGCGACGGCACGCGCATGGTGATGGGCCAGCTCAAGCGCGAGGCGGATCGCTACGTGCTGGAGGACACCTGGGTCATCAACCCACAGTTCGACCTGCGCCGCGGCACTTCCGACGACTGGCGTCGCGCGATGCCGCTGTACGAGTTCAAGAACTTCGCCGAGGGCGGCCGCATCGCCTACTACGCAAGCTTCCACGACGCGCAGAACTACGATGTGTTCCGCGTGGACCTCACCACCGGCGAACACCGGCGCGTGACCTTCGACATCGAATGGAACGAGGGCACGGTGACCAGTCCGGACGGCTCCTCCTTCGTCAACGGCAGCTCGCGTGGACGCGACCGCATGGCCTCCTATGCCCAGGTGCCGCGCCCGCCGTTCGTGGACTTCGGCGTCTATGTGCTGACCGGCCGCCACGCGCTCGGCGGCAAGAATCGCCGCTGCCTGCTGGAGCCCTGGCTGCTCGATGCGGACGGCCAGTCCGGCGAGTACTTCGGCCAGCCGATCAATCCCGAGAACGATCCGGGCTGGGGCAGCCACGGCCCGGGCAGCTGGAGCCCGGACGGCACGCGCTACACCTTCTGGGAGCGCAACTACGCCGAAGGCCCGGATCCGGAATCGCGCATCGCAGTGGCGACGCTGCCCGCGCGCAGCCCTTCGCCGGCGAAGCAGCCGCCGTTCACGCCGCGCCCGACCTGGGCGATCCCGCGGGACGAGTGGAATGGCGCGCTCGACAAGATCGGCGTGTTCCTGGTGCGCGGCAAGCATTCGGGCACTGCGCTGTTGACGTTGGTCGGCATCAATCCGAACAGCACAGGCGCCTCGGCCGTGTACGTGGACTATTCCGACGACGGCGAGTACGTGCTCAACGGCAGCGAGACCTCGATCAACCCGTTCACGCTGGTGCATGGGGAGTGGCTGACCAATCTCCGTGTCGGCGGCCAGCACGAGGGATCGCTGCAGACGCTGGTGATCTCCACGCAGAAATCGCTGTACGGCAGCGTGCAGAGTACGCTCGATGGCGTCAGCTACAACGGCATTCCGGATGCACAGTGCAACCCTGAATCGCTACCGGCGCCGCAGCTGCAGATCACGCGCGAGGCGGACGATTCGCAGGGCCGCGCGGTGCTGCTGATCACCGCCAGGCCGACGCGGGACGACACCGACCGGCCGGTGCGCCATGTGCGCGTCACCGCCGGCAACATGACGGCCTACAGCGACAGCAGCGGCCGTGTCCGGCTGCCGCCGGGTCAGATCTCGACGGTCACGGCGGAGGCCGGGGGCTTCCATCCGGCCTCGGCCAGCTTCTGAAGCCGTCCAACGGGTGTCACGGCGATTCGCTCTGCGATCGCCGTGACACCCTCCTGCCGTCGGTGCGACTGGCGCTTGGTCCTTCGTGGCTCAGTGCTCCTCAAGCTGGAGTTTCCTGGATGAAAACCTTGTTACGCATGACCCTGGTCGCTGCCTTCGCGATGCTGGGTGCCTGCTCCGGCGGTCGCTCCGATCCGGCGGCAGACCCGCTGGCGCTGGACGCGCAGACCGTGCCGCTGCCGCCGGAGATCTCGTTCGTCTATCCACGGACGCCGACCTTCATCGCGCGCGATGGCAGCGACCTGGTGTTCACCTACAACACCACGGAAAGCGAGAAGCGCGAGCTGGGCTACATCCGCATCGACGGCAGCGGCTTCCGCTGCCTGACCTGCGGCACCGACATCGTCGGCGAGACGCCGTATTCCTTCGGCGACGGGCGGCGCCTGCTGTTGCAGCAGGCCAGCAACCAGAGCAGCGGCCAGCAAAGCCATGTGGTGTTCGACTGCCGGCCGTCGATCGCCGACTGCCGCGAATTCACCGCCAAGCCGGTGATCGGCATCGCTGCCGACAATCGTCTGCAAAGCCTGCAGGATCGGGTGGTCGAGGTGGCACCGGCCGGCGACGCGCTGGTGTGGTCGCGCATCCGCATGGACGGCTACTTCATGCTGCTCGGCCGGTTGACCGAGCAGGCGGACCACTACCAGGTCCACGACGTGCGGATGGTCAATCCGCCCGCCGATCCGGCACTGGGCGAGATCGGTGAGCCGCTGGCGCAGGCTGCCTGGTACGAGGCCAAGGGCATCGGCAGCGATGGCCGCACGCTGACCTTCACTGCGACGCTGGGCGAGTCGCTGAATTTCGACTGGTACGCGATGGACCTGGTGACCGGCCGGACCCAGCGCCAGACCACCGATCCCGATTGGGATGAGGGCGGCGTGCCCTCGCCGGACCTCTCCATGTACAAGGGCGCGCGAGCCCTGAGCCACGAGATCGCCGTCTTCGCCAACCTGCCGCGGCCCGGGCTGATCGACCTGGCCATCGTCGGACCGCTGTCCAACTACTACCTGCCTCGGCACCTGCCGCTGCCGTTGCCGGCACGGGAGCGCAAGGTGCGGCACGGCCTGCATGTGTTCGATGCCCAGGGCGAGCGCCCGGGCTACTCGGGACTCGCGGTCAGCGCCGCCGACGATGCCGAGGGCTGGATCAACAGCGGACAGGCCGACGTCGCTGCCTGGTCGCTGGACGGCCGCCGGCTGACCGTGGGTCAGCGCAAGCCGGAGGATGGCATCAATACGCGGCTGCGGGTGTTCACCTTCCGCAACCGCGCACCGGTGCAGGTGACGCCGCAGCCGACGGTCTTCCCGGACTGGGCGCCGCGGATCGAAGAATTCCCGCTGCGCCAGCGGCTGACAGCACGCGTCCTCCGGGGGCCGGCAGGCGGCACCGCGACGCTGCTGATGCAGGGGAACCTGCTGGAAGGCGTATTCAGCGTGACCTACATCAACTACAGCACGGACGGCTGCTCCTTCCTCAACGGCAGCCAGTCGATGATCGGTGCGGTGGCGATCAATGCGGTGTACCGCGAGAGCCTGCGCATCAACGGGTGCCGCAGCGGCGAGAGCGAGGCCAATGTGCTGTTCGCCGATCTGCTCACGCGCGGCCGCGCAAGAAGCATCTACGAAGGACGCGCATACGAGATCGACTATGGCGAAGAGTAGCTGGAAGCTCGCGGCGCTTGGCGCAGGACTCTGGTTGGCCGGCTGTTCCGGCCCCGGCGGCGACGGAGATCAGCAGCGTGATACGGCGCCGCCGATGCCTGCGTTGTCGGCTACCACGGACGCCGTGGTCGATGAACTGGGGCGCGAGGTGATCCTGCGCGGCTTCAACATGCCGGCACTGCGCTCGGACCGCACGCATCCACCGTACCGCGTCGATGGGCGCGTCACGCCGGACGCCGAGCTGTTCGAGTTGCAGGACCTGGAGGACGCCGACTTCGATGCGATGGCGCGCACCGGGCTCAATGTCATCCGCCTGCGCATGGCCTGGGAATTCGCCCAGCCCGATCCACCGCCTGCGGCCTACAACGAGGCCTATTTTCGCCATGTCGATGCGGCGCTGGACAAGGCCCGTGCGCGCGGCATCTACGTGGTGCTGGACTTCGCGCAGTTCGGCTGGAGCCGTGACCTCGGCGGCAATGCCGGCGCACCGCGATGGACCTCGCTGCCGCGATGCAAGGCGATTCCCGAGCCACCGGTGAACCTGCCGCCGCATGCCTCGCCGCCGGTGCTCTGCCAGTGGACCGGCTTCTGGCAGAACGCCGAGGTCGGCGGGCGCGGCCTGCAGGATCATTACTTCGATCTCTGGCGCCACGTGGTGAAGCGCTATCGCGGCCGCAGCGAGATCGCCGGCTACGACGTGCTGAACGAGCCGCTGGGCGGTGCGCTGCCGCCGGTCCTGCTTGAAGTCGGCTATCTCTACCCGTTCTACCGCGAGCTGGCGGCGGCGATCCGCGACATCGATCCGCCGCGCCTGATCGGTTTCCAGCCCCAGGCCTATCACTCGGCTGGCGTCCCGCTGCCGTATTTGCAGGCCATTGGCATCGACAACGCGATCTACATGCCGCACGAGTACACGCTGGCGTACACGCTGCAGCGCGCCACGGTGCAGTGGCTACCGGTCTACGGGCCGCTGACGCAGCTGCATGTGACGCTGGCGCAGGAGGATGCGCGAGGCTTCGGCACGCCGCAGGCCTGGGGCGAGGTCGGCTGGAGCCGGACCACGAGTGCGGATGGTGTCGGTGCCCCGTCGGACAACGTGGACTACGCCTCGACCACGTCCTTCGCCCAGGCATTCGCGCCCGCAGCCGATGCGGTGAAGCTCAACTGGATGTGGGCAAACTGGTCCTCGATCAGCGCGACTTATGGCGTCAATTACCAGGACCGTCTCGACGAGCCGCTGCTGGCAGTGCTGGTGCGCCCGTTCCCGCGCGCGACGGCAGGACGCCTGCTGGACTTCTCCTACGACGATGCTGCGCGTGTCTATGTGCAGCACAGCGAGGCGATCTTCGACGCACCAAGCGAGATTCTGCTGCCGCTGGAGCGGCTGTATCCCGAAGGCGCCTGCATCCGCGGCGACGGCCGACCGCTGGGCGTGCTGACGGCCGCGGGCGCGTTGCAGGAGCTAGGCGCGGCGAGGCTGCAATTCGATGCCGCTCGCCAGCGGCTCAGCCTGCAGCCGCTGCCGGCCGAGCTGCGCATCGAACCGGGGACACGCTGCGACTGAACCGCCGCGCCAGCCGAAGAAGCCCCGCGAGCCTTGCATCCACCGTCGGCTGGGTCGAGCTCCGAGCAGATGGGGATCGTTGGCTGTGCGGCTGCGGCCTGCCCGGAGATGCCGAAGCGGCTTATGGCTTTTTTTAGGCCCCGATCAAGGCCGATCCCATGTCCAGACCGAGCATCGTTTCGCGCACCCGTGTAATCCGCCTGGCGGAATCGGTTGGCCCGATATGGCAACGATCATGGCACTGCAGGGTCTCACGGCGCAGCCGGCACGGAACCAGACTGCTCGCCATCGCAAACGATCACCGAGGAGTGTCCCGAATGATTCCAAGAACCTTGTTCAGTGCCGAGCATGAGGAGTTCCGCAAGAACGTGCGGCGCTTCCTGCAGGAAGAGATCATGCCTCACCACGAGGAGTGGGAAGAGAAGAACTGCATCGACCGCAAGATGTGGAACCGCGCCGGCGAGCTGGGAATGCTTTGCATGACCATGCCGGAGGAGTACGGCGGCGCCGGTGCCGATCGCCTCTACAGCGTGGTGTTCTTCGAGGAGCAGACCCGTGCCGGTGCCTCCGGCGTTGGCTTCTCGCTGCATTCCGACATCGTCGCGAACTACATCAAC
>SXGT01877760.1_pt1 | contig 19548 bp, 21 predicted proteins | sample 3176221 | NCBI WGS metagenome assembly SXGT01 (sample SAMN11356862, study PRJNA531348) | freshwater metagenome | isolation source: freshwater sample F1-120 | place: China: Fuxian Lake, Yuxi | collected 2017-12-25
AGAGTTTATATATTTAACTATAGTTGAAGTTATTATATTTAGTTTTAGATCATATATCGTTGGGTCAATTTTTACATTAAGATATCTTGAATCAACTAGATCAATTAATGACTTATCTGAAATTATTTCAGAACTTACTTGATGTGTTTCTAGATAATAAATAATAGAGTTTATATATTTAACTATAGTTGAAGTTATTATATTTAGTTTTAGATCATATATCGTTGGGTCAATTTTTACATTAAGATATCTTGAATCAACTAGATCAATTAATGACTTATCTGAAATATTATCAATTGATATATTACTAGTTAATATATTGAGCCAATGTTCATTATTCATCCAGATAGAATCAAATTTATCATACATAAATAAATTATCATAAAAATCATTTAATACTACTTCAACATGATATGGCTTAAAATGATTTATTAATATATAAGATGTTGTTGTTTCTAATGATATATTTATTAATGGTAACTGAGATATAAAAATTTGTAAAAATTCTCTATATTCATCATAGATTGATTGTAAAGAATACATCCAAGTAATTAATGAATTATAAAGTTCACTCAAAACAATATTATTACTTTCTCTATCTCCAAGTCTATTATCAATATAAGTTAATAACCCAGATGGAATATCTAACTGATAAGACGCAATTAAGTCCACACTTGTATATGAATTGGCTATTAAAAATGTCTTAAACTTATCAATATATTCAGATTGGAACCGAACCAACCCATCCTTATTATTTATATTTGTATACGAACTTTTTATATCAAATAGATCTAATAATGTAAAAGGGAAAGGAGATTTATTAAAATTAAAATTAATAAACGTATTATTAAATTCAATAAAATTAACATTATATAATTTAAAAAAAATATAATACCACAACTTATAAAATGTTTTTAACGAAGTTTTATATAATCCATCTTTTAAATATAGTATAATTGTATATTCTTTAAAGTGATTTAATATAGTAGATGTATATAATGGAACTAAAGTTGAATGTTGAGAAAACCCTTTATAATCTAACATTATTAAATTTGTTTTAATTGGTAATAATATATTTTGGCTTAATCGTAATGATTCTAAAGTTTCTTTAGATATTAAAAAGTGGGTAGCTTTAGATATAATTTCTTCAAAATTAAAAGTTGTACCTGTAACTGAATCAACTAATGCTGGATTTTGGTAAATTAGAATAGGTACAAATACCCATTCATATGCTATACCTGTATCAATATAGTTAATATATAATTCATAAATATTAAATCTATCATCAAAAGAATCAGATACTTTTCTAATAGATTCTAATGTTCCTTTATATCTATTAAAATCCATAAATGATTGGATAAGGGTATATTTTTCATTTAATAATAAATTAGAAACTATATAATCTGGGAATCCATTTGACAATAAAAAACTATCATACATTTCGACTGGAATTATATGATCTTCAAATATAGCTTTAAATGATGAAGGAATACCACTATATGATTGTGGTAAATAATAATCCAATAAATAATTTGATAGAGTTTGGTAAATATCCTTATCTTTGAATGGTAGGTATTCTATAACAAATAAATTAAAATATTCTTGAAGATCTTCTAGTTTCATATAACTTGTAAATTGATAGTTATTGGAGAAATATAGTCTATAATCTTACCAGTTTTAATATCTAACCCTTTATTTACAAAATCTATATTGTAGTTTTTAACACCAAAAGGCTTTTTAGCTAGATCAAAAAATCTATCCTGATATGTTTCATGACATAAAAAATTATATATTTGATTATTTATTTCTAGTGGTGCAATATTGTCACTAAAATAATACAACTCATATTTATCGCTAAAATTATTTTTTATTGATTCTATAACGCTTTTATTTTGTTCAATTATACTCAACATTTCAATATACTCTTTTTGTAATATATTTTTTTCTTTAGATAATAAATAAACATAACTATTTAATATATTTAATTTACTAAGATCTTTTATAGGAGCGTATTCTAATGTTAATTTATGATAAACTACACCAAATTGCCTAACATGTAAAGATGTGTCTAATTGAATAACTCTAAAAACCTCATCAGTTTTACTTGGACCATATGGAAACGCTATAAGATCACCCATCCTTGGCTCATTAATCGTATATATTGTAATATCGCCTAATGCATCATAGGTCATACCAGACATATCACTCTTATCTGTTGAGGTATTTGTTATAGATGCAAAATTAAAGGCTGGAGTATAATCATATATATTATAAACAACTCCACTATTATAATGATCAAATGTACCCTTACTATTTTCATCTTTATATGTAGAAGCTGTTTTATTAATATTAAAATATCTAATAAATAAACTTGGTCTCTTTATATTTTTATATTTAATAATCTTAGTTAAATATTCTTCAAAATATAAATTAGTTTGAATCGGTTCAAATAATATGTTTTCCATTTTTTTATATAGATATTATATAATGTATAAATTAATTTTTTGGAGAATAGACAATGCAAAATAATATAGAAAACGAACTATTGATGGAATTAAAAAAAACAAGATCAATTTTAATTAATCCATCAACTAAAGAATTTATTAGTTATAATAATGGTAGGATAACAACACCAATTAATATATATAATAGATCAATTAACCCATCTTTATATCTAAATCGAAATGATACAACATTAAGGATATGTCAAGAATTTCAAAATACGGCTTTATATTTAGATCAGAATAAAGATAAATGTGGTAGTTTAGAATATGGCTTTACTGATAACGGAGAAAAGATCTTTTGTAAGATTACTGATTTTTCTGGAGTTATAAATCCAGAAACTCCGGATATGCAAAGAATTATACAATTCGATCAGAATTCAGATAATTCAGACCCAATACAATGGGATAAACTTAAACAATATATAAAATGGAGCTACCAAATTAAAAACAATAGTAAAATTCCAGATATTCTAAATTATAAAATATTTTGGACTAATTTAGAACCAGAAGGGTTTATTATATGTGCAGTTAACCCATCGGAAAAAACTTTGATTGTTAGTATTACTAATCAATTCAATAGATTAATTGGTAATGTTCAAAAACAAGATAATAATAACAATAACATTAATATGATCTCTGCTTTTTGGCCAGAACTAAAAATTCGTAAAGAATTTAGATCTGATCAAATATCAATATTAAGTGATGAATTATTAAATAAATTTCCAGAAATACAACCTGGAATAATTAAAATCACTAAATATCATTCAAGTGATTTATTAATTACATCTCAGACACATATTAGCTGCTGTTAATATAATTGGCGGGAAAAACTCCCGCCAATTTTACTTTACTTTAATGTAAATGTTACAGATACTTCATCAATCATAAAATTAATTTCCATTAAATAATCAATTCGATCTCCAGAATTAATTGGAGTTAATCTACTTCCCGTGACTGTTATATTAATAGAAAAAGAAAATCTTATAATATCAACAAATGTCTTTAACTCATTATCTAACAAAATTTTACGTAATGATGAATCTTTTGTTTGTAAATGCTTCTTTAATTCATTTCCAAATGAAGGATCAAATGGATAACTACCTTTAGGTGTTAATAAATAGTTATAGATATATTCTATTACAGCAGAACGTTTAGTAGTTAATACCTTAATATCATTATATATAGATTTTTCAAAAGAAACATCTATAATATTAGTAGGAGTATAGGGAGGTGAAACTTCTGCCTTTATTTTATTTTCGGTTATTAAATATTGTATATATGGAGGAAGGTCTGTTAGTAAAATAGAATCTGTTGATAATTGTAAACTTATTGGTAGTTGATTCTTAATACTTACATCCAAAGAACTAATATCTATTTGCATTATCGTCTAGATGTTTGTTTTCTTTGTTGTTTCATTTTATCATCCCTTTCTTTAATCTCTTTTTTCTTCATTTTAACTTGTTGTATTATTAAATCATTATATAAACAATATGGCATAGATAATATCGATTCAATAGTACCACTATACTCAAATAACCTTTGATAATATAAAAATGTTTCAATAAAAAAGTTATAACTTTTTAAAGCGTGACCAAAATCGCTAAATAAATCAGAGCCTAAGAAAAGACCTGAATAATGCAACTTCCATATCAACAGGAAAGTCGAACTGATGTCCACAATTTTTACATTTTATTTCTTTTCTAAATACAGGGTTATAATTCCCAAATTCTTTATCAAATGCATCAATAACATCATTAATCACATCAAGTGTAACATAATTTTGAATTAACGCATGTACTTCAAATACATTACTAATTGTCTCTTCTGGGATTTCTAAATCTGGTCCATAAACCGCTACATTTTTAGTAATTAAACACAATTCTTCAGTTTTAGATACGATTGAATTAAACTTGTTGAAATTATCTTTCATATCATCAACGGATATTAATTTTAGTACTTCTAAATGCTTACTAATTGATGGAATAGCAATGTTAAATTCAAATTTTGTAAGATCTTCTTCCATTCCAGTAATTGGAATATTAACTGAGAAGAAATAATCTAAGAAACTTTCTTCTTTATCCCACTGAGATTTAATTGAATCTCCATGTAATAAATCTCTAGAAAAGATTTCTGTATCTTGTTTATTTTTACACTTAGGACAAGTGATTGTATTTTTACCCAAGGTTGCATATGTTGCATCATAGATACCCCAAAGCAAAGACTTTTTATCAAAGTCGGAGATTGCTTCTAGAAATTGATCAAAATTTGGTTTTGATCCTTTTATATCTGGGAAATCTGTATGGTTGTATATTAGGATTGCTAATTCCCTATCATATAGGTCTGGGCTTGAAATCATTGTCTTAAGAGACAAATCATCAGACACAGTTAAAGGTGAAACTATAGCTCTTAACTTAGCAACTGGGCAAAGTACTTGCCGAGAACGAATAGTTTTAAGTTTTTCTAGCTTGGATACAAGAGTGGATGTTGCCATTTTAAATGAGCTCCAAAAAAATAAAAGAACTAATCCATCGAGATGATGGATTAGTTTAAAAATTAACCCAAATAACGCTCGTAGTTTCTGAGTTCAATATAACCCATAGCTTCAATATTTGTGAATTCAAGTGTAGTTCTGCTCTTCACAAAAGTTCTCTTTAAGCTGTTCGTTATCTCATCAATCATGTACAATGGTTTGTACACTAAATCAATAATCGTAGCTCTACTTAAATCATCAGATGGTGCTTTATAGATATTATAAATCTTACCTTCTGGTAATGAAGCACTAGCTAAAATAGTTTGCTTACGGAAACTAATAGGTCCTGACATGCCTAAATGTGAAGAGTTAGATTGGAAACCAGCCTCACCATTACGCATATCTGGGAAGTTTACTGTAAAGTTTTGCAAAGACTCCAACATAGACGCAGTTTTTAATCCACAAAGCAAATATTGTGGATCTGCTCTGAAATTACGACGAATAGTTCTAGAAACAGAACTAATCATTGGAATTACAGATTTGAAAATATCCATTACACTGTTAGGTTGAATAGTAGAATTTAGAGATCTAAACTCATCTAAGTCCAATAGACGACTTGCACCGTTAGAGCTCATTTCTGGCTCATAAGCACCTAAGTAATAACTTAATTCAAAGTCTTTATTTAGGAGCATTTGTTGTTTGATCGCAAGTGACAATGTTCTTACTAAATCAATATTGTATATATCTCTGTACATTTATATTACATAAGGTATACTAAACCTATATGTATGATTGCTTATAATTACTTATAAGATTAGACTATATCTTTATCCTAATACCAAGTATCTTTACGAATTATTCTATCTATCGCACTATTAGAGCAATTTTTTTCTTTTGCAATTGATGCGACAGATTTACCATTATGATAAGCAATTCTTACTTCTTCCGCTTCTTGCATACTATGGACAACATTATTTGTTCGATTTCTTTGTTGATCAACTAAAGTTGCCCAAGTAACATTTCCTGGATAATACCCATCATATACATTAATTCGTTCTAAAGTATATTCTGGTCCAGGTTTAGGTGGGAGGTCTGTAATAAATTGAATGAATCCATTTTTGGGATCTAACCAGTCAGGACAAATTGTAATACCTTGTTCTCCATAATCCTTATATGATGGATTATTTGGATTAGTGCATCTCATTATCATATTATGATAAGTTGGATATAATTGATGATATGAGCCACCATGAACTGTAGCTTTTTCAATCTTAAAACATCCACAAGACTTGGTATTACCATTTTTTAAACAATAAGCTGGAACCTCAATAATTTTTCCACATCTACATACACATTCATAGATAACCGATCCATTATTAGTTCTCTTATCTGTCTTATTGATAACGGTTAGATAATTAAAAACTTGGTTAACTAAACTTATAAATTTACCCATTATAACATTCTCCTACTAGAAAAATTAAAATGGTTAAATTAATGTAAGATATATGCGTAGGGTAATATCAACTTCGGCCGAAGCTGTCCATTAATTAACCAAAAAACAGTTGTGATCTTACTTAGTTTAGGATATTTCATATTTTCACTCATTTGAGTGTACTCCATTTCTGGATAGTCGTTACAATAATAAATAATTTAAAAATTAAATTATTTATTATCTCGGTATTGTTCTATTTAAACTAGAAGATTCACCGAATTAAAGAAATTTTCATCAAGAATTACTCCTTGATGCGACTATTGGAGATAATCGTCAATTGTTTCTGCAGCCAACTCAATTTCAAAATCCATTAACATTTAAAAATATTAATAAAATATTTGCTTATAATTACTTATAAGATTAGATCATATCATCATCATAAAGAGATTTTCATTTCAAAGTATTATACTTCTACGTCTTTCGACTGATCGTTGAGCTTATTACATAAGCTGCTGATTGCCCATATTGGGTGTTCCAGCAATTAGAAAATTTTTACAAGGACCATTTTGATAATCCTTCACATCAACATTTACCATTTTATATTATTAATATTTATTTAAATATTAATTCTTATAGTTACCTATAAGATTAGACTATATCTTCAAGTTATGCATTTCCGCTATAATTATAGCGTACGGTATATACCTAGTCGTTGAGCTTTTTATAAGCTGCTGATTACCTATAAGGGTTTCCAGCAATTAACATAATTTTTAACGTGGGACATATAATGTTTATCCCAACCTTGTACATCTAATGACACTTTTACACGACCAATATCTGATCTTTTAGGTGAGAATACAACAGAAGTAGTAGCTGAAGTAGTAGTATAGCTAACGCCAACCAATGCAGCTGGAACAGTATAATTTACAGCAAATTGAACACTACCAGTATTAAAATCAATATTACCAATCATTGATCCTTCAATTTGAGTGTTTGCATTGTTTACATCTACAAATGAAAATTTAGTAGATATCTGTCCACGCGCATCAGCACGAATAGAAATTGGAACTACATGATTATTAGGAACTGTAGCATTATCTTGAAGATGAACACTAGTAATCATAAAGTATCGTTTATTAACTGTTGCTTCATCATTAGAATTAGTAACAGAACCCAATACAAATAAATTATTAGAGATATTTGGAGTAAGGGTAATAGTTTGTGATTGACCACGAACTAAATAAGTATCTCTTGGAATTACCCAATTAGAGATTGAGCCATTTGTGTTAGTTACAGATGCACGAACCTTAATTTTAGGGATCGTAATCATTGACTTACCAATAGGATAAGTTGTAGCTATTTGAGAGATAATTGGATCGCTATATATCATTAATGTTAGCTTATAATTTCTTATAAGATCAGACTATATCATCTTTGAATAATCAAAGTTGAGTATTTCGGTTATTGAATAACCTACGGTAAATTACCTAGTCGTTGAACTATATTTTATAATAGTTGCTGATTGCCATATTAAGGTGTTCCAGCAATTAACTCAATTTGCAATAAATCTTACAATTTAAAGGGACTATATAGTTAATCCGTTAAAATGGGGAAGTATGTAACATTATAACCAACTACTGAAGCTGATGGTCCAAAGTTCAAACTTTCCTCTAAAAGCATTTCTCTTTCACGTTGGGCAACTGACATGACCACTGATTTAGTGTTTGGATCAAGCCCTTCAGTTAAAGTGTTCATATAAGCACGGAATGCACCATCTGAGCTAAGCATTTCTAATGCACCTGCTGGAGTTGACATTTCATCCCGATGTTCTTTTAAAAACATTTCATAATTTTCGAAAATTACATCTGTATAATCATGTTGCATTATTAAAAATCCTCTTTAAATATTAAATCTTAAGTTACGGACATTATTAAAACTTTCAACAAATAGAGATCTTAAATGTGATTGACACTCATCTTTGCAAGTACCAGGTAGGCAGATCTCATTTTCAAGCATTAATTCATCTAATGATTCCGTAACATACTCTTCACTCTCTTGTATAAATGAATCATAATTATTAGATTCCGTTAGGAAACTCATAACCCTAGCCGAACTATGACTGGGATTTGTAACTACGTCATAAGTAATCGCCTTTAATGGAGTAGTGACTTCCATTACGCCGTTCATTGTATCGTGTGGTTTTACGCGTCCAAACATCCTCAAACTAAAACCAATTGGTATCTTATCTTCTACCAATACGTTTCTCAAGTCTGGTCCTCTAAATCCACTCAATGTCTCTATTTCCGCAATTACATCTTTACCTTCAATATATAAATTACGAATAATTGAGCCACAATTTTTTAGTTCTACTATTACAGCTCTTTTCTTAAAACTATCATCATTACCACCGTTTGAAGCGACAAACGGATGCATTATATTTTATTTAAATTATTAAATCAAATACCTTTATATCACTATAAAGATTAGACTATATCTTTAATGTTTTATATTTCCACTTATTTAAGTGTACGTTTAGTCGTTAGTGTAATAAATATTTCATGGAGTGAAATATTTATACATCGGTATTGTCTCCTAGAGAGGTTCACCGAGTTAATAAAATTTTAAATCAACCAAAGTAATTAATCGATTTCTTGTAGTAATGATCTATTCTTTACCTTCGGGGCTAGGCCATTCACAATTTCATTAATAACATTACGGCTATAGTATCTACCATTACCATTTTGCTCTTCCATTGTTTGTAGCTTTGCTCTAAAAATTGCTTTATGTGCTCTTTGATCACCAATATTTATCGCTTCTTCATGTAGTACATAATAACCAGATTCTGGGCGACAAATAGAAGTATTCTCAAAAATGATTACATCTCTATATTTTTGATTGTTGTGCATTCACTTGTTTTCCCGCTTGTTGTACAATTTTTGGATCTATTTGCCCAGCCTTAACAGCCGTGTCTACTTGTTTTGGATCTATTTGCCCAGATTGGATAGCTTGAGCTAATTGATTGGGGTCAGTTAGTAGCTCGATATTTGGTTGACCTAAATTAGTAGTTTTTATAATATTATCTAATATATAATTAATACTAACAGTTAGGTCATTTAAACTAAAACTATCAAAAAAGTTGATAACAACATTTAAAAAATACATCGATTCAGAAAATAACTTATAATCACTTTTCTGTAATTCTGAGTTTTCTAATTGATATTTTAATGACAAAACTTTATTAAATAAAACATACTTTTGAACATTTTCAATATTTGCTGCTGTTATCTGAGCTTGTACTTGTTCAGGTGTGGGCGGGGCAGGTTCTTGTTGCGGTTGTTTAGCTTCAATTATATAATCTAAATATAATAAAGTTTGCATAATTCAACTAAAATGTTGGTGTTCCACTAAATTGAGTAGCTGCTTGAGCTGCTTGATCAGTAGTAACTACTTTATTTTGAATATCTAATATATTTCCTTCTTTAAGCATTACCATTAATATTAAAAATAATAAATTACATTATTTTAGTCTCAATATTTATATTGAGTTTAGACTATATCATCATTGTTATGCGTTTCCACTTATTTAAATGTACGTACTAGTCGTTGAACCATATTTAATAATAATTAAATCTTGGCTGCTGATTATCAATAAAGACTTTCCAGCAATTAACATAATTGTATATGGGACATAATAGTCTATCCCAATCAATATATGGAACATATCGTTTTAATAAAGATATAGGGTTAATAGTAACCCCAGGCACATCTTTAAATATAGAAAATATATTACCAACTGATACTAATGAAGCTTCAATTAATTGTAACATTAATTGAGTTGGAGGTGTTAATTGTAAAGTTATAAAGTTTGATGGTAGATCGGCGAAGCCAGTTTTCATTGCAATCTTATCTATTAAAACCGCAATTTGTTCGTTAAATATTGCTTGATATGAAGAAATCTCATGAGCCATATTTACGTTTACATTTACTAATTGCTCTCGCATATCTACTGCTTCTGGTATATTTAAATGTGAAGATGGTATACCTGATAAAGAAACTAATTCCTGTTTAAGATTATCTAAGTCATTAGTTTTTATATTAGGGTCTCCCATGTTCATCATCTCCATATCTATAAACCGTTGGCCATGTTTGCTGAAGTGATTATATTATTTATTATTTATTATTTAATAACGGCAAAATATTACTATTTTGTCTAGACTATATCTTCTTATATTTACGCTTCCACTTATCTAAGTGTACATTTAGTCGTTAAACGGTTAATTTTTAAATATTAATCCGATTGGTATTGTCTATAAAGATATCTACCAAGTTCATAAATTTAGGTCGCCTCTATAACGACCACGTCACGAAAATCTGCATCATGTTTTATTAGAATTATTACATCTAAAACTCTATATATTACTATATAGATCAGACTATCTCTTCTTCCTAAATATAGGAGTTTTGTACTTCTAACTTATTTAAGCTATACTTCCAAAATGGAATAGTCGTTACAGTTACAAATGTAACCTCGGTATTATCCTATAAGAATGTTCACCGAATCCACAAAATTCTCAACATAAGTTACCCTATGAAGTTGCCTAATTTAACAATATGTTTGGAAGATCCTTAGTATTTCCTAAGTCACTAGCAGTAATTCTCATGTTTCTAAAGTTACGTTTTAGCTTCTGAAGAAGTACTGAGTGATCCTGCTTGGAGCCTGTTTCACGTACAATTAAAGATAAAATTGTTATTTTTTATTTTTACTTATAATTACTTATAAGATTAGACTATATCATATTATTTTTATATTTCCACTTACATAAGTGTACTTCCAGAAGGAATAGTCGTTACTGTAATAAATATTTCATGGAATGAAATATTTATACATCGGTATTGCCTTAAAGGTATTCACCGATTTTATAAAATTTAAAGATCGCTGAAATTTAACGATCCACTTACGCACCTGAGATGCTTTCGATAGCTTATAAACTGTGTTCGCCAAATTGGTGAACATAAAGAGTTTACCGGGGAATACTACTTAAATATTTATAGATCGTTAATATCAATCTGCTTATAATTACTTATAAGAATAGACTATATCATATTACTTTTACACTTCCACTCTTTTGAGTGTACTTCCTAAAGGAATAGTCGTTACTGTAATAATTGTTTCATGGAATGAAACAATTATACATCGGTATTGTCTCTTAGAGATATTCACCGAGTTCATAAAATTTTTCATTATCCGCCTATATAACGGATCGATTACTGATGTTCCAAATGGATAAAAATCTGCATTTATGTTAGCTTTATTTTACAATAAAGATCAGACTATATCTTACTAGTATAATACTAGAACTCCTGTTTAGTCGTTAATGGTTAAATTAATATTCCATTGGTATTATCTATAAGACGTTCACCAAATTTAAGAGTTATAGGGCTAGATTTAACCCGCTTGTTCTAAACCAAAGCATATTATCTGGACGTATAAATCTAATCCTTAACTTCTTTCGAAATAAAGAATTGTCTTGAGATGCTATTAAAACTCTTTTTAGAGAGTAGTATAGATCTGGATCTAATGTCTTTTGAATAGCTTCAGCATATTCCTCATTTGAGCTATTATCACCTTTAGTAACTTTATATTTTACTAGAACTTTCTTTACTATTAAATCAGAAAATTTCTTTATTACTTCATCATACTTCTCAGTACTATTTGGAGTTTTAGAACCAATCTTATCAATAATATCTGTAAATTGTTTCAATATATTTACAGAAGTTGCTGATTTTTCAGATTCTTTTATCTCAACGTAACCTAAAATATTATCATATGGACTAATTAATGGGATAATTTTATGGGGTCTATGATAATTTAATAATATTCTTTTTAGATTATATTTAGCAACATCAGCAGATTCTTCATCAAAAGAATTTTCTTGAATGGGCAATAAGCTTTCATCTATATAAAGTGGAGTATCAAAATCAACTAAACACTCTAAAAATTGTTCCATATTATCCAATACCATATTATTACGATATTGATTCTTGGAATTTAATTGATTAAATGTTTCTGTTATAATACCTTCATCTCTACTACTGTTTGTTACAACTGGAAATTTTACATCAATTTCATCTAAATCAATAATTTCAAGAAATGAATCCCCATACTTTAATAAATTAAATGCTACTGTATATTTTAATTTTTCCTCTAATTTATAGAAAGTTAAAATATCTCGCACCATCTTTTTTATAGTGTCTAGTTTTTCATAATTTTTATTTTTTTCAGATTCTTTGATTAAAATCATAGTATTAGTAACCGGATCTTTTTGGAATATATTATTAATATATACTTTCAAAACCCGTTTCACTAGCTGTATACTTTTGTATATATCATCATAAGTGTCGTATCTTCGAAGCCGATTCTCAGGGACTGTAATTCCTTGAAGCATTTGCTCGATTTCATCCACATTAGTTTTTGCAAACTTTACATCTTTTTCATTTTTACCATTTGTATCAACAATATCCTTTAAAGCTCCATTAACCATAGAATCATAATGTTGTACTGGAGGTTTTAAAGGCAAATTATCGATAATTGAATCTATTTTATCCAATACACTATCTGTAGCTTTATTTCCAAATAAATCTGCAATAAATCCCATAATAGCTACTCATCTCTGGCTTCTAACGTTAACTTATATAATGCTGTAAAGATATACATATTAAATCCATCATCTGAGAAATATAATTGCTTTAACTTATTTATATATAATTTAGATAATAAATTTTGAACAGCTCCTACAGCAGGCTTTATTGTTTCGGTAAAACTTTTTTTAGAGCTATCAGATCTCAAAAAATCCTCTTTGTATTTGAGTTTTTCAGAAGTAATAAAAGGAATTAGATCAGTTTGGAATGTAATATCAATACAATCTAATAGAGGTTCTAAGTCTTGCTCATATGTGGACATAAATTATTGTTGTGCCTCAGCTTCATTAATTAAATATTGCAAGTAATTTACAGCTGAACCGGCTTCGGTTAAGATGACGTCTTGTTTGAGAGCTGATTCGAGCTGCTCCATGTACACAATTGGAGCTAAAGCGATACCTTCTTTAATAGCTTCGCTAATAAAATCTTGGACTGAAATTGCCATGTTTTGTTCCTCATTAAAAAATTAAAAAATTACTCAAATAAAAACAGCCATTATTAAAATGGCTGTTCTATATAACAGTTAAACTAACATATTGTCTATATCATTCTCTATATCTTCTGAGACAACCTCAAAGATAATATCTTCATTAATGACTAATCCTATTGATTCTATATCTTTCATTAAATCATCATTATTTATTTTATATTTTTCCATATCATCACATACATCATTAAATGAATCATATATGCGTAAATTTAAAGGGTTAAATATATGATATTTATCACTATTTTTAGATCCCTCTTTAGCTTTTGTTATTTTTAAATACATTGGTATTAATTGGGAATGATAATCTACCATTGTTAAATTAGCTAGATTATAATTCGGGTCAAATACATCTTTCATTACAGCTGGATCAGTTATCGACTTAGTTGTATCTTGACGTAACATTATGACCGTTTCACTATAACGTATTTTTAAATCTTTTTTATTTTTTAAAATTTGTTAAATTTACAACTATATATTACTATATAGAATAGACTATATCTTTATAATTTTACTTTTCCACCTACATAGGTGTACTCCTTCTAACAGGATAGTCGTTAGTGTATAGATATTGTGAAATATTTATACATTGGTATTGTCTCTTAGAGATATTCACCAAGTTAATAAAAATTCAGCTATATAATAGCCGCGCTATAAAATAACGAGTCTCCTATAACACTATTGTCTAAAATTTGCATCGCATTCTCTGAAGCTTTGCCATTTTGAGTTCTTTTATGTTTATTAAAATTTATTAAATTTTACTATATATTACTATATAGAACAGACTATATCATATTATCTTTACGCTTCCACTCACTTGAGTGTACTCCCATTGGGGATAGTCGTTACACCTTTATTAGTTATTTGCTAAACTAAAACTTGGCTCGGTATTGTCTCTTAGAGATATTCACCAAATTCATAAAATTTTACAACTGCTTAAGCAACAGTTATGACCGGAATGCCATATTCACGAGCAACTAACTTCATCTCCTTAGTAATTTCACCTTGAGAATTATAAGAAGATCCATCTTTATCTTTTATTCCTGCTGAGCTTGGAGCCATATAATCTAAATAATCAATAAAAACTGCCTTAACATTAAATCCTTCAGCTTTCTTTTTATCAATAAAATTAGATACATCGGTCATAGAATAATCATGAGTATTTGAGTATATTAAGCCCAATCTACATCTACCTTTAGTAGTAGAATATATCGCTTTTTGTGTTATGCTGCTAATTAACCTGTTAATCTCTTGCTCTACATTCTTGGACTTTATATCTATATCTTTTGTTTCCCGAATTATGGAAGAGCAATGAACAAATAGTTGTTTCGCTAATTTAGTGCTAATATTACCAAAAATACTTAAAAGTCTTCGATATACTCTATAAATATCATCTTCTAACGTAATAAACAGAATGATATCATTTGGTTCAAATTTATTTAATGGACAAAGTATAACATTTCTCATTAAATTAATCATGAATAAACTTTTACCATGATTAGATGCAGCCGATATCATATATACACTACCAGATTCAATACCCTCTAGGTTATCATCTAATAATTTATATCCTGATTTAAAAAAGTTAAATGCTCTAGATAAATATTTAAATAGATTACTACATACAGCTGGATTAGATGATTCATCATAAAATTCTAAATATTTTTCTATATCTTCATCATCAGCTACTGACTTTAAAGTACTGAATATAGAATATGCTTTTTGTATTACAGTTTTATAATTCTTTAATAGATTTAATGCACTAGCATCTGCATTAGAAGATTCTTGTTTTAGAAAATCTAATTCATTGGAAACTAATTTAATATGCTTTAATTCTGAATATATATGTATTAATCTATGTATATCTTCTAATTCAGATTTAAATTGTTGGAAATTAGAAAGTCTTGTATTTTTTACATTTTCAATTACTTTTGAACAATATATGTCAACATTATGAAAATGTTTATCTACTGTATCATATGTTAATAGTCTAGCGGCGGGATCTTCTTTTATTTCTAATATCTTTTTAAATGTTGAAATTGTACTTAAAATTGGTTTTTGTTGAATATTAGCAGAACTACTGGCTCGTATATCTTCAGCCAACGCAGTTAAGAAATGTTTAAAATATTTAATAACTTCTGAATTTTTATTTATACCGGCAACTACACTAAAATCTGCTTGATATAGACAAACATTTAAAAACTTAGATAAAAAGTCTTTATTACTATATTTAATTAAAAATGAATCATATATATTACTTTCTTCAGTGTTAAATGATGCAGCGATATTACTTAAATTTAAGTTCCCAACCATCGATGCTAAATCAGCCATACTATAATTACCTCTTGTCAAAAATTAAAAAGAATGGTAATATATTATATCTATATCAAAGAGACAAAAACATCAAACCATATATTCGGCAAGTAAAGAATCTACAATGCTATGTGAAACTGAATTAAAAAAGAAATTAAATATTTCATCATCATAATATTGAGAATTGTAACTTGTAATTACTTTAGCTTTTATTATCTTTTGAGATATATCATTAGATGTTATTGGAGTTGGAGTATTACTATATAATTGAATAAATTCAGAAACTATACTATTAAATAAAATATCATTTGTTATATATTGAAAAAGTAGCATTTTAAAATATTGTTGGACTGGGTATAAATATGTTGGTGCTTGTAAATTATATTTAATTAATTTATTTAATAAACTTAAAATGAATTCTGTAAAATTTGGATTTAATATATATGCATTAATAACCCCTAATAAATATTTATTTATACATGACTTAATCAAAGAACTCTCATTATTTCTATAATTAGATATATCGATACTAGTATTTAAATTATCAAATATTAGTTTTAATATATCATTTGTAAAATTAGGAGGTAGAAATTGCTCTGTAAAATTTGATTTTAATGAATCTAAAGCAAGATTATATACTACTGAAAATGAATTTAGAAAAAACTCTGGATTATTTTTAAATTGTCCAATTATAGTTTGTAAATTTAATGAAGTTTCATTATTTGTTGATAATATATTATTGGCTATTTGATTGTTAAATTGCTTTAAATAAAAATTTAAAATTCCTTCATTTGTTAAATAAGGATTATTTGATTTATAATCTAAAAATAATTCAATTGAATTAATCGGCAGATTTATATTATTTATAGAATTTAGAGTTAATTCATTTGTTTGTTGTATACTTATTAGATTGGTTATTTTCTCCTTATTTATTTTTATAGTTAACGGCGGAATTTCATTAATATGATTAAGTACTATATTATCAATAATTAACTTTAGATCGTTAGAATAATATGGGGTTAAAGTTATTGTGTTTGTTATTAAATATGTACTTAGTTTATCTACAATACTTGATTTATTAGCTATTATAAATTCATTAAAGCTACTTTCTAAATTTACATGAACATTTGATAGATTAAGGTTTATTATATTTGTTAATAAACTTATATTATCTGGTATTATTAATGGTATTATTTTTTGTAAATATGGGACTAAAATTGGATGTGGTAAGCTTGGTATATTATTAGTACCAGCAATAGACCCAATTCCAACAAAATCTGTATTAAAACTATTCAAATACCAATTAAACCTAGAATAATAATATAAACTATCAAAGTCTAAATTAGTTAGTTTAGTAAATATATATCTATAATTCTGGAGTATTGTTTTTTTAAGTGTATGTACTTGATTAAATTTTTGTATTATTTGAACCTTATTAATTCCGTTTAATTGAATAATATTTTTTATTAATGGTAAATTTAAAAGCTCATATTCAACAGTCATTGATGATTTGGGTAATGTAAATTTCAATTTTTCTAAATCATAAATCAATTCATCAATAATTGGCTTATATATAATATACTTAAATATATTGATCAAGTAATTAGAACTATACTGGTTGTATGTTTTCATGACATTAACACACTACTTAATGCTCCACTTAAAGAACCAGTCAACCCACCTTTTATACTATTTACTTTGCTACCAAAACTAGATAAACCTCCTTGAACGTCAGATGCAAGTTCACCAAGAAGACCTGTACCATAATCTCCATTATTGGTATTTTTTTTACTACCTGGTGAAGGTTGGAATGATTTAATAATATTATCAATAGTAGATAGACCATAATCTCCTTCGATTGGATCAAATCCAAGAACAGAATCATCTTGAACAATCCCAACATTAGCACCAGTTAATTTATCTGAATTACCATTAATACAAGCAAAGCCTTCAATAGCAGTTTGAACTGTAAAAGTTACAGTTACAGTTAAAGGTTGGCCTCGTTTATTAGTTGGTACATCTTGACCTCCCCTAGTAATATTTAAATTTGATAAATACCCTAAATTAATATCTGTAATACCATAGGCTTTAATTTTTAAAAAAGTATAACCACCATAAGTTAGGCCGTCATTTGTATCTGGACAAGTCATCAATAATAGATATATTATTGGTTCAACTATAAACTTTTGTATTGCTTTAGGACTACCATATGGACTTACTAATTTTATAGATGCGTTAAATTGAGGAGTATATCCTGACCCAGTATATATTTTAGGTAAACTCATCCGGCGACCTTTTAACAATATATTTTCAATCATAGTTGCTGTATCCCCAGCATATCCAGATTTAGCCCTTTCTAATGCTGCTGCTGTTTGACTATTGCCCTTTGTAATACTATCTACCATAACATCAGCACTACCACCAAATGACTTAATAGTATTTCTAACGTCATCAAAAGTAGAGGCTATCGCGTTTGCTGCCTGATTGATTTTATTTGGACCAAATTCATTATTAAATGTATCAGTATAAGAACTATCCGCATTAGTTAGAAGTCTTAAACATCCAGCTGGTTCTAATCCATATTTAGCACACCTTTTTTCATATCTAACCATAGCATCATTAAATGAATATGAAATAACTCCCTTTTGATTTTGTTCCTGTTTTTCTTTATCACTATTTAAAAATCTTTTTAAATCCATCTTCCAATCAACTGGAACTAAATCAATAACTGTTAAGAATTGTTCCATTTTTAAGCTTACTCTATGGTAAGGATCACATATTGTATTAAGTTTAACTGGGTTTCCAATTTTTTGTATTCTATTACTAGAAGACTGTGGATTATTAGAAGATGGGCTTTCACCAGCAACGGATATTGCCATATATATAACCTCTCAGAAAAAATGGGAGCTATTAACTCCCATGTAAATTTTAAACAAACATACTTGATTGACCTACTGCAAAATTTTCAACTTGTTGTTGGAACACAGCTGGGCTCAAAGAAAATAACTTATCAATATAATCAGAAACTGTCTGATCTATTAATGGTTGAGAACCTACTGAATTATTAATTGTAGTTGGGGCAGATGTAGTAGTATTAATAGAAGTAGAAGGATTAGTAGAAGGATTAGTACCCTTAGCTATAGATTGCGATTGTTGTTTACTAGGAGTCAAAGAATCAATACTATTATTCTGAATAGTATCTCTTAATTGAGTACTTGTATCTGCAACAGCGGCCATACCTTTAATATTATAATTTTGATTTGTTGAATAAACCGATTCTGGAGGTTGACTATCTTTATACTTATCAGCTAAATCTTTTAAGCTAGTTGGGGTTAATTTATCTTTTATAGTGGATGCAGCCGAAGCATTAAGTGAATTAATATTAGCATTTTGCTGAACTCCAGCTAATTCTTTATTGCCACTAAGATCTACTTTTGGTATACTTAGATTACCAGAAACTGGATTTGAATTAGCAGCAGCTTTTTGCTTCAATTCTTCAATCTTAGCATTAGCCTTTACTTTAGACTTATTCTCAGTAATTTGCTTAGCTTGTTGTTGAATATCAGCTATAGTCTTTTGCTTAGTATATTCATTCTCAGATATTTCTTTACCAGAACTATCTTTAAACTTAGTACTTCCAAAC
>SXGT01725245.1_pt1 | contig 19545 bp, 20 predicted proteins | sample 3176221 | NCBI WGS metagenome assembly SXGT01 (sample SAMN11356862, study PRJNA531348) | freshwater metagenome | isolation source: freshwater sample F1-120 | place: China: Fuxian Lake, Yuxi | collected 2017-12-25
AAGTTCGAAGCGGTCGACATCTTCCGCAAGTTCGACATTCCTTGCGCACCGGTATTGTCGATGAAAGAACTGCTGCACGACAAGTCGCTGCGCGCCAGTGGTTCGATCGTTGAAGTGCCGCACAAAGAGCGTGGCAGCTACTTCACGGTCGGCAGCCCGATCAAGTTCTCCGACATGAAGCCGGAAGTCACCTCATCGCCTCTGCTGGGCGAGCACACCGACGATGTGTTGGCCGAACTGGGCTACAACAAGGAGCAGATTGCGGCCATGCACGCGGCCAAGGCGGTCTGATCACAAGAGCTAAGGCCGGAGCCGTGCCACACTCCGGTTTTGGCATTGTCAGCGTCCAAAGCGGCGCCCTTCGGGGCGCCGCTTTTGTTTGGATGCGTTAGTGTTCGGGTGCGTTGGTTTGACGCCCCCGTCAAGGAAGGAGTACCAGCATGTCCCTCACCATCGATTATGCGGCCCTGGTTGGCGCCGTCGGCGATGCGGTTGTGGTGTGCGCCGCCGCCGGCGCCATCATTGTCTGGAACCCTGCGGCCGAGCGCATGTTCGGCTACCCGCAAGCGGAGGCGCTCGGGCAGTCACTGGACCTGATCATCCCCGAGCGGCTGCGCAAGCGCCACTGGGATGGTTATCACAAGACCATGGAAACCGGCACTACGCGCTACGGCAACGATGTGCTGCGCGTACCGGCGATCAACAAGGCCGGTGCGTCGCTGTCGATCTCATTCACCGTTGCGATGTTGTATCACCCGGATGGCAAGGTGGCAGCGATTGTGTCGGTGATTCGCGACGAGACCGCCAAGTTCAACGAGGAGCGTGCCTTGAAGAAGCGCCTCGCAGAACTCGAAGCGCAGGTTGGCGCGGCAAAGGCATAGCGCGCCGCTTTACTTTTTGGTCTGGCGTGCGGCGCCACGCCGTCGAGGGTTTGGTGCAGGCCGTTACGCCAGTCAGGGCTTCATTCTTTTGTCAGCGCCATCAGAATATCGGCATACCAGGCGCAGTTGAGCCCGAGCGCCTCGTCGACGTCGATGTCACGCGAGCCGACGTCCAGCCGCGCCGAATGCACGCCCAGCAGCATCCAGGGCAGGTCCCGCATGAGAGGGTCCGGTGCCGCCACCCGCATCACCACCGGCGCGCCACTGGTGCCGCGATGCGTCCGCGCATCGGTCAGGAAATAGCCCTCGCCCTGAAAGCGCAAGCCGAACGAAGAAGCTACGGTGGCCTGACGAACCACCGGCATGTGGTGCAAGGTGTCGTGAAAGCCGAGCGGGAAGCCGACAATCAGGAGTGAGGCCCCCACTTCAACCTGGTCAGCCGGATGGTTGAGATGGGAGGGCGTAAAGGCCCGATACACCGTGCCCTTGGGCAGTGCCGACCGTTCCACCTCGATCACCGCGACATCAATGCCACCGGCGGTGTCTTCGCCCTGACGCCACACTCTCTTGCCAGAGCGATAGAGCGGCATCGAAAAGCCGGTCGACTGGGTGAGATTGACGGCGTCGATGTGCAACTCGATCTCGATGCGATTGGGGAAGTGCTTGCTTTTCTCATCGATCATCACATGCCGGCCGGTCACCAGGAACAGCCGGTTGTTGCGCTCGAAAAAAACCCGCTGGCGTTGGTCAGGTGCGCCTTCTCTTCGAAGGTGGAGACCCGGGCGGCTGCCAGCAGAATGGATTCAATCATCGTGGGAAACTCCGCCGCGCCCGATTCCGGGCCGGCCTCCAGGCAGCCAGCGGCGTCGGCTGGCGGTACCGATCGTGAAGGTCAGGCGAAAGTGCGCAGGGAGCGCGAGAGTTCAGCCAGTGGCGCAACGCCGCTGGCTTCGGCGCGGTGGCACCAGCCCCGCAGCTTCTCGAGCAGTTGCTCGCGTGTGGCCAGTGAACGTTCCCACAGGTTGGTCAGTTCGCCGCGCATGGTCTTCATGGTGGCGAGCGCCGTGGCATCGGTAGCGGGCACTTTCTTCATCGAATGGTCATACTGGGCAAGCACCTGATAGCGGTTCTCGAGAATCGCCATCAGCATCAGCACGTCAATTGCCTCCCGTGGCGGAACATGCGCAGGCACTGGCGCCAGATGACGCACGGTGGCCAGACCCAGCGCCTGCAAGACCTTGATGTAGAACCAGCCCAGATCGAACTCAAAGGGACGGATGGAGAATTTGGCCGAAGTGGAATAGGCATGGTGATTGTTGTGCAATTCCTCGCCACCGATCCACAGCCCCCAGGGGGAAAGGTTGGTGCTGGCGTCTGCGGTGCTCCAGTTGCGGTAACCCCAGAAGTGGCCCACGCCGTTGATCACACCGGCGGCCCAGAACGGGATCCAGACCAGTTGCACCGCCAGGATCAACAGGCCCGGGATGATGCCGAACAAGATCACGTTGATCAGGCCGGTCACCGTCAGGCCGAACAGCACATAGCGCGAGTAGAGGTGGCGCTCGATCCAGTCATCCGGTGTGCCGGCGCCGTAGCGCGCCAGCACGGATTCGTCGTTGGAAGTCTTGACGTACAGGAAGACGCCGCCCCAGAGCACCCGGTTCAGACCCAGGACCTGCGGGCTGTGCGGGTCATCCGGCGTTTCGCACTTGGCGTGGTGCTTGCGATGCACGGCGACCCATTCGCGCGTTTTCATGCCGGTGGTGAGCCACAGCCAGAGCCGGAAGAAGTGGTTGATTGCCGGGTGGAAATCCACCGCGCGATGGGTCTGGCTGCGATGCAGGAACAGGGTAACGGCGGCAATCGTGATCTGCGTCACCACCACGGCAACCAGAACGTAACCCCACCAGGGCAGATCAAATACACCTGAAAACAGCATTTTCTTTTCCTTTGCGGATGAGCGATGGAAGCGCCCAGAATATGCGGCGGTGCGTGGCTAAGCAATGCCCCCGATTATGCTCTCAAATCGACCCTTGTTCAGCTCAGCGCGGGCAAACTTTCTGATCTGGATCAAGCGATGAATCAAGTCATGATCTTGGCACCCATTCCGATGCATCTGGACCACGAGGACGCGCCATGAGATTCCGCTCGATTGCCACCTTTGTTGCCCTGTTGTGCACGTTGGTACCGCTGCTGGGCCAAGCGCAGGGCTTTCCCTCCAAACCGATTCGCCTGATTGTGCCGTATCCGGCCGGTGGTGCTACCGACATGATGGCCCGCCTGGTGGCGCAAAAACTCACCGACAGCTTCAAGCAGCAGGTGGTGGTGGACAACAAGCCCGGCGCCGGCGGCAACATCGGGGTCGAGATGGTCGCCAAGGCCCCGGCGGACGGATACACCATCGGCATTTCGGCGACCAACAGTTTTGCGATCAACCCGCACCTGACCAAGAAGCTGCCCTGCGATGCCCTGAAGGACCTGACGCAGATTTCGATGGTCGGTGTCATCCCCAACGTGATCGTGGTCAACGCCGAGTTTCCGGCCAGGAACATCGCCGAACTGGTGGCGCAGGCGAAAAAGCAGCCGCTGGCCTACGCCTCACCCGGCCGGGGTACGTCGCTGCACCTTGCCTGTGAACTGCTCAACGCCGCCGCCGGCATCAGCATGACGCATATACCGTACAAAGGCGACGTGCCGGCGTTGCAGGACGTAATTGGTGGGCGCGTGCCGGTGATGACCTCGAACCTGGCGGGGGTGTTGCCGCACATTCGCGCGGGCAAGCTGCGTGCCCTGGCTGTCACGACGGCGAAGCGCGCCACTCAATTGCCAGATGTCCCCACCATGGTCGAAGCTGGCTACAAGGACTTTGACATCAGCGTCTGGTTCACCATCTTCGCCGCATCAGGGGTGCCGCGCGACGTACTGGAAACCCTGAACCGCGAGATCCAGCGCGCACTCAATGCAGCCGACGTGCAACAGCGCCTGCGCGATGCCAACATCGAGCCGGCGCCAACCTCGCTTGAGCAGATTCGCGTTTACACCCTGGCCGAACATGAGCGCTGGGGGCGGATCGTCAAGAAGACCGGCGCAACATGGGACTGAAGCACCGGTCTGAACCAAGGGATGGCAATGCGGGGATCGACATGCGGCGCGTGACATGAAATACGAGATTCAGGCGATCGATGCGGTGGTCAATATCCGCACCGCTGAAGCGCTGGCGCTGCAACCGGACCGGCGCAAGTTTTATGTCGACAAGATGCGCGTCAAGGAAGAGACGTTTGACGGTATCAGCCTGGAAGTGATGCTCGCGCGCATGGACGCGGCCGGCATCGAGCGTTTGTTCCTGATTGCTGCCCGGGTGGGTGTGAAGCACCATCCGGCCTGCTATCACGTGCCCTATGCGCTGGTGGCCGATGCGGTGCAAAAGTACCCGGCGCGCTTTTCCGGGCTGGCGGGGGTCGACCCCACCGAAGGCATGGAGGGCGTGCGCGCGCTTGAGAAAGCGGTGCGCGAATACGGTTTCATTGGCGCCCACACCTATCCGCACTGGTATGAGCTCGCGCCCGACCACGCGAAGTATTACCCGTTCTATGCCAAGTGCGTCGAGCTCGACATTCCGATCCAGATGCAGGTTGGCCAGTCGATGGTCTACGACCCGACCTATCCGCGCCGTAGCGTCGGCCGACCGATCTGTATCGACGCCATCGCTTGCGACTTTCCCGAACTGAAGGTGGTCGGGATCCATGTCGGCATTCCGTGGACGGACGAGATGATCGCAATGGCCTGGAAGCACGCCAATGTTTACATCGGGTGTGACGCGCACCGCCCCACCTACTGGCCGGAATCGTTCATCAAGTTCATGAACAGCTACGGCCAGGACTAGGTGATCTTCGGCACCGATTTTCCGGTGCTCGATTTTGAGCGCACGCGCGCCGACTTCGAGGCCATCTCCCTTAAGCCCGAGGTCAAGCGCAAGGTCTTGCGCGAGAACGCGCTGCGCCTGTACCGCTTGTGAATCCGGGCATCAATCTCGCGGCGGCACAGGACGAGCACGCGCGCCTGCGGCCTGATGCCGAAGCGTTGATCGATGGCGCACTGCGCCTGACGCATGCACAACTGGCCGATCGCATTGCCTGCACCGCCGCACACATGCGCGCCCAAGGTGTGAAAGCGGGCGTGTTGGTGGGGGTCGCATTGGGTGACCATGCCACCCACGTCATCATCATGCTGGCGCTGGCGCGCATCGGCGCGGTGATGCTGCCGCTCGACCACCGTTGGACCGCCGGCGAACGCGAACGCGTGGCACAGCACTTCAGTGCGGCACTGATTCTGGTTGAGCCCGGCTTTCCGGTGGCCGGTGCGCGGAACATCGAAGTCGATGCAGCATGGGGCCATGCCGTGGCGGCCGCCGAACCCGACCGGCTGATCGCTCCCGGCGGCGCCGCGCCGCTGCTGGTGTCCTTGTCGTCCGGCACCACCGGCCGCCCGAAAGGGCCACGCATCACGCACGACCACTTTCTGGCGCGCTTTCGCACTCACTGGGTCAACCTGGGGTTTGTGGCGTCGGATTGCTTTGCCTGTGCCACGCCTTTGTACTTCGGCGGGGGCCGCACCTTTGTCTGGTCCACGCTCTACCTTGGCGGCAAGGTGGTGCTGGCGCCGCCGCCCTTTGACCCGCCGGCCTTGTTGGTCACGCTGGCGCGCGAACGGGTATCGACGCTGTTTGTGGTGCCGACGCAACTACGGCGCTTGCTGGCCGAGCATGCCGATGCGCCGGAACTGCGGGCGCTGCGACTGTTGTTTTCGAGCGGAGCACCACTCAACGCCGAGGAACGCATCGCCATCCGGGCGCATCTGAACCCGCGCTTTTGCGAGTACTACGCCTCGACCGAAGGTGGCGGCGTCACGCTGCTCACGGCGCCGGATATTGATGATCACGCCGAATCGGTCGGGCACCCGGTGCATGCCGTAGAGGTACAGGTGGTGGATGCGGAGCATCAGCCGTTACCTGCTGGTGAAGTGGGGCGTCTGCGCTACCGCAGCCCCGGCTGCGCAACCGGGTTTTATCTGGATGAGGACGCGTCGCACGACGCCTTTCATGGCGGTTGGTTCTATCCCGGTGATCTCGCGCAGCTCGACGCGCAGGGGTTTCTGACCCTCGCCGGGCGTGCCAAGGACATGATCATTCGCAGCGGCGTCAACATCTATCCGGAGGAAATAGAAACCGTCCTGCGTGCGCACCCCGATGTGCGCGACGCTGCCGTGGTGGGGGTGCCCCATCCTGAGCGGGGCGAGGAAGTCGTTGCCTTTGTGTTGCTTGCCCGTGCGGTATCCGATGTCGAATTGCGCGCCTGGTGCGCGCAGCACCTGGCACCGTACAAGCTGCCGCGCCAGTTTGAAGTGCTTGATGCGTTTCCCCTCAACTCCTCCGGAAAGGTGCTCAAGTCGGATCTCAAGGCGGCGTTCCGGGGGACTTGACCATAAGAATCTGCTGCGCAGGTTGTGTCTGATGCTGGAGGTTGGTATCGTTTCACCCTTGCCTTGATCGGCACGTATTGCTCCGTGTAAACGTATTGCGAGGAAGTCATGGAAAAGCTCAACCCTGCCCAATTGGTCGAACCCGATCGCGTCCATCGCCTGGCCTATACCAGCCAGGAAATCTTTGATCGTGAGGTCGAGAACATCTTCGAAAAGATCTGGGTGTATTGTGGCCACGAATCGCAGGTCAAGAAGCCGGGCGATTACTACACGCTGCAAATCGGCCGCCAGCCGATGGTGATGGTGCGCGGCAAGGACATGAAAGTGCGGGTGCTCTACAACCGCTGCCCGCATCGTGGTGTGGAACTGTGCGGCAACACGCATGGCAACACTGGCAGCAACTTTGTCTGTTCCTACCACGCGTGGAGCTTCCACCTCGATGGCAAGATCGAGAGCATTCCGCTGATGAAAGGCTACGATGGCACGCGCATGACGCGCGACAACCCGGACTGCAGCATGAAGGCGGCGGCGCGTGTGGATTCCTATCGCGGTTTCGTGTTCGCCAGCCTGTCGCCTACCGGCCCATCCCTGCTCGATTTCCTCGGCGAAGCCAAGATCGCCTTTGACGACATGTGTGATCGCTCGCCCGAGGGCGAAGTCGAAGTCGTGCCCACCTGCCACCGCGTGATGCAGCATTCGAACTGGAAATTCTTCATGGAGAACCAGCTTGACTCGCTGCACCCCTCGGTCACCCACCAATCTACCGGCGTTGCCGCAGGCCGAATCGAAAAGCAGATGAAGGCGGGCGGCACTACGCCGCCGCTCTACTACCACTACCTCTCGACCTTCGCTTCCTCGTTCGAACAGTGGGACAGCGTGCAAACCATCAATTTCCCGCGCGGCCACGGGGTGCTCAAGGCCTACATGGGCCTACGCCCGCAAGACCCTGACACCAAGGCCTACGAAAAGCTGATGGAAAAAGCCTACGGCAAGGACAAGATGGAGGAGTACCTGTCGCGCTCGATCCACCATGTGCTGGTGTACCCGTACCTGTCGGTGCAGTCGCCGTTGCAGCAGCTGCGTTGCCTGCGCCCGCTCGGCCCCAACAAGACCCTCTCCGAGATCTGGCACTTCCGCCTGAAAGGTGCAGCCGAAGCGATTTACCGGCGCTCGCTCTGGTATTACAACCTGGTCAACTCGCCGGCCACGATGATCAATGCCGACGACCTGGAAAACTGGACCAAGGGCCAGTGGGGCCTCGAATCGACCGGCAGCGATTGGGTCAGCTTCCATCGCGATTACGGCCGCGACACCATCGAGAATGGCGTCACTTATTCCAACAAGGGCACCTCGGAAGCCGTGATGCGCAGCCAGTTCAAGGCCTGGAGCGAATACATGGGAGGGAGCAAATAATGGCTGCCGCCAAGAAAGCCAAAGTGGCCAAGGCCGCCAAAACCGCCAAAGCCGTCAAGACTGCGCCACCGGCCAAACGTAAACCGGTGACCAAGGTGCCAGCGGGCAAGAACCCCAAGCAAAACGTCGTGATTCGCGCCGGCGCCGAAACCCGTCGCACCGGGGCCCAGCGCATTGCCCCAGATCACTCGCCGCGCGCAAAAGTGGCGGCAGTCAAGGCGCCGCGTGCGCTGGCGTCTGCGGCGTCCCGCCGCGGTGACCTGCAGCGCCGTGTCGAGCAGTTCCTGTACGCACAGTCGGAACTGCTCGACAACAAATACTGGCAGGACTACATCAATCTGTTCGCCACCGACGGCGTCTACTGGATGCCGGTCACCACTGAGCAGATCGATTGGGAGGGGCAGCCCTCCATCTTTGCCGAAGACAAGCTGTTGATGCAGGTGCGCATGGGGCGCATCACCCATCCGAACGCCTGGTCGCAGGCGCCAATGTGGGCTACCAACCACGTTGTGAGCAACGTTGTGATCGAGAAGGAAACGGCGAAGGAAGTGGTGGTGCGCTCGCGCTTTCACATGATGGAACTGCGCCGCGACAATTTGCGCCACTTCGGCGGTACCTATCGCCACACCCTGGTGAAGAAGGGGGAAGGCTTCGCCATCAAGCTGCAGCGAGTGGACATGTTCAACAGCCAGGCGACCTACGACTACGTTCTGCAGATCTGGGTGTGAGCAGTTCGCCGGTTGCAGCTTATTGCGCTTCTTCGCGCGCCAGACCCAGGAGTTCGTAGAGTGAGCGGTCGGTCACGATGAAAAAATCCGCGGCACCGTCTGCTGCCTGATGCGAGGCCCACTTCCAGTGGGGGATCGTGAACACGTCGTGCTGCTGCCAATCGAAGGTGTGGCTGCCCACCGTGCTGCGCCCGGAGCCGGACACCACCAGACAGATCTGATTCCAGGTGCCGCGCTGCGCCTGCGTGGCGGCGCCGGCGACAACGCGCATGGCATAACAGTCGAGCGCAGGCATCACCGCACCACCGGTTTCGGGATTGAGGTAGCGCAGGCGCCTGGAGCCATCGGCCGCAGGTTGGGCACCATCGAGCAGCGCGCGGGTTTGTACACCCGGGTAGTGGTACTTGGGCGACTGGGCACCGGCGGATTGCACTGTCGGTCTTGCTTCGGGCAAGGGCGTCAGCGCCGGCGCTGCCCAGCGGCGCTCCTCACCTTCATCGACCTCCCAGAACGCCTCGGCGCTGCGGCTGCCGGGTTCGAAGAAACTCGCATCCAGCCCGCACACCAGCGGCATGTTGGCGGCATCAAACCAGGTGGTGACTTGATCTGATTGATTGATGTGGCCGTGCCAGCACATCGAAGGCGTGAGCACCAGATCACCCTCACGCATCGCGCAGCGCCGGCCGTTGACGATCGTGAAGGCACCTTCGGCAAGGGTGGCAAAACGAATCGCCGCAGCGGTATGGCGATGCGGGGGAGCGCGATCGCCCGGGTTGAGCACGGTAAAGGCGCCCAGCAGGTTGGAGGTGGTGGTGGTAGCGCCACCGAACGCCGGGTTCACCATGATGATGGCGCGACGCTCGATGTCAGCTATGGGTACTTCAGTTGCCGCACGCGCCACGTAGGGTTCGAAATTGCGCCAGCGCCAGTGCATGGGCACGTCCGCGGCCTTCGGCAGCGGCGGGGTGATGCGCTGGTAGCGATCCCACAGCGGATGGTAGTGCGCGGCCTCCAGTGCCGCAATCAAGGCGGCGTCGGGGCGCGGGCCGGACGCTCTGGGGGGAGAAGCAGGGGAGGGGGAGGCGGCGCTCATGGCGGGAAACGTTTGAGTGATGAATCTCGCAGCCATCATGGCACGAAACCTGATAAATTCAAATACTCACGTCCACCGGCTTTTGGAGATTCGAATGAAACAGCGCTTTCTTGCCTCGCTCGCTGCTGCGGTCATCGCCGCCGTTTGTCTGCCTGCCCAGGCCGCCGATAAGCTGCGCATTGGCTTCATGACCACCTTGTCCGGCCCGGCCGGCGCCCTCGGCGTCGATATTCGAGACGGATTCAACCTTGCGGTCAAGCATGCCGGTGGCAACCTGGGAGGCATTCCCCTGGATCTTCAGATTGTTGATGACCAGCTTAAGCCCGACGTTGCCAAGCAGATCACCGACCGTTTCCTGCAGCAACACAAGTCGCACATCATCACCGGGGTGGTGTTCACCAACATTCTGTTGCCGGTGGTGCCTTCGATCCTGGACAGCAAGACGTTTTACATCAGCCCCAACACTGGCCCGAACGACTACGCCGGCGCCAAGTGCAATCCCTATTTTTTCGTGGCCTCCTGGCAAAGCGAAGACATTCCCAGCGCAATGGGCAAGTTCGTCAATGATCGCGGCATCAAGAATGTCTATCTGATCGGTGCCAACTATCCCGGTGGGCGCGAGAACCTCTCCGGCTTCAAGCGTTTGTACAAGGGCAAGATCGTTGACGAGATTTATACGCCGATGAACCAGCTGGACTTCTCGGTGGATCTTGCCACGATGCAGGCCAAGAAACCCGAAGCGGTGTTCATCTTCCTTCCCGGTGGCATGGGCATCAACTTCATCAAGCAGTTCGCCGCCGCCGGATTGAGCAAGGACATCCAGCTCTTCGTCCCCGGCTACTCGGCCGACGAAGACACGATCAAGCCGGTTGGCTCGGCGCTGCTCGGCGCCGTCAATACCTCCTTCTGGGGGCACGACCTTGACAACCCGCAAAACAAGAAATTCGTTGCTGATTTCGAGAAAGACTATGGCCGCCTGCCAACGCTGTATGCCGCACAAGGCTACGACACGGCGATGCTGATCGATTCGGCCGTGAAGAAGGTCAAGGGCAATGTTGAAGACAAGGTGGCGTTCCGCAAGGCGCTGCAGGCGGCGGATTTCAAATCGATTCGCGGCAACTTCAAGTTCAACAAGAACCAGTACCCGATCCAGGATTACTACCTGCGCGTGGTGCGCACCGACGAGAAGGGCCGCATTACCAACCGGCTGATGGGCAAAATCCTCTCCAACCACGAGGATTCATTCGCCAGTCAATGCAAGATGCCCGCTATGTGACTGTTGGCGTGGGCAGTGCCAGTGCCATGCGTTTGAGGGCCGTGCGGCTCGCGCGACGCTCTTAGGCGTCCCCGCCCCCGGAGGAGAGGTCCGTTGCCATTACCCGCCATTGATCCGGTACAAGCCAAACAAACCATCTTCGAGTATTGCAAGAAGAAAGGCGCGCTCGCGGTAGGCGTGGCCGACCTTGCCGCGATCGAACGCATCGCCCCCCCCGGCCATCGCCCGAGTGATTTGATGCCGCGTGTCAAATCGGTGATCTCGGTGGGTGTGGGTGGCCAAACCGCCGGTGTGTGGAGCCTGCCGGCCAAGGCGATGGCCTACTTCGGCTCGACCGAAACCCGCGCCTACGGCGTGGCCTACGGCGCCGCGTTCTTCATCGAGAGCAAATTCGGTGTGCCAAGCATCTATTGCCCGCCCGACATGGACCCCGACGGTGGCCCGCGCGTGCCCTTGCAGAGCCTCAAGCTGCATGCCGAGCTCGCCGGCATCGGCGCGCGCTCGCTGGCCGGCGACATCCTGTTGCACCCGCAGTTTGGCTACATGTACTTCGCGTCGATCTTCACCGAGCTGGAGCTGCCGCCGGACGCGCCGATGGCCGAAAACCCCTGCCCGGCACCTTCCTGCGTTGACATGTATCGCAAAATCGGTCAGACGCCCTGCATGAAATTTTGCCCGGTGCAGTGCCTGTCGGGTGAAGTGGATGACGCCGGCAAGCAGAAGGTGATGCGCTACGACATGGCCAAGTGCGCCGAGATGTCGCAGCAATACGAGAGCGTGCCGGCGATGTTGATGGAGGCGATGGCGGCCGAAACCACAGCGCAACGCGAGGATGCCCTGTTCGACCCGGACAACAAGATGCTTTGGTACAAGGTCTCGGCTGGCTCCGGCGGCTGGTTTGCGCAATGTTTTGAGTGCATGCGCGCCTGTCCGATTGCCACGCAGGCGCCCGCCTCCGATCCGATCCGCCGCACGCACCTGATGCGTCAGGTCAAGGCAGACCAGGCGTAACGGCGATGGCAAGGGGACTCACGCGCGAGCAGATCGGCATTACGCCGGCAATGCTGCAAACCTTCGGTGAAGTTGTATTTGATCTGAGCCATAACCACCAAACCCGGCATGGCGACCCGATTCGCCTGCAGGATTGGGCAGAGGTCGAGCGCCAGCGTGAAGACATGGGCCTCTCCGACGCTCAGATCGGTGCCAAGTTGGGGCTTACGCGCGACCAGGTGCTGTTCATTCGCACGTTTGAGGAGCGGCGGCGCTTTCGCACCGGGCACTACCAGCGCCTGCTGGAACTCGGTGGCGGCAAGCGCTTTCGCCCGGAAAAATTCACGCCCCACCTCGACCGTTTTCGCTATGGCGAGGCCGCGCTGATGTTGCGCGCCGCGCTGGCGTTCGATCCGCAGCGCGCGCGCCAATATGTGGCGCAGGGTTGGTGGGGCGATGACACGCTGGCGGGTTGGCTGGCGCGTCATGCCAAAGAACGCCCCGATGCAGCCGCGCTGGTGCAGGGCGAGAGTGTGATTACCTGGCGCGCCCTCTACGCACGCAGCGAGCGGCTCGCAGGTGCATTGTCTGCAGCCGGCATCGCCAAAGGCGACGTGGTCTCGGTGCAACTGCCCAACATCGCCGAGTTTGTCATCGCCTATCTGGCAATCTGCCGTTTGGGAGCGGTGTTGTCAACGCTGCACATGCCCTATCGCAAGAGTGAAATCGAGTCCTTGTTGCGCCACAACCGTGCCACCGCCGCGATTTGCCTGTCGGTCGCGAAAGACTGGAACCCGGCCGCAACCTTCCTCGAACTGCGCGCGTCCTTGCCCGATCTCAAGACGATCATTGCGCTTGGGGCCAGCGTCGCCGGCACTCTGTCGCTGGCGGAACTGATCGACACCGGTACGCCGCCCGACGCGCAAACGGTGCCGCTGCCGGTTGCGGCAGATCCCTTTTTGTTGCTCTACACCTCGGGCACCACGGCGGCCCCCAAGGCGGCGCTGCACAACTATCACACCATGTTGTCCAACGCGCGTCTGAGCGCACCGGAACACAAGGTTACGCGTGAAGACCGTCTGTTGTCGGCTGCGCCGTTCTCGCATTTGTTTGGCCTTTACTGCCTGCATGTGGCGATGACCACCGGCGCCGCCTCGGTGCTGCTGCCGGTATTCACCCCGCCGGATATGGCGGCCACGATTGCGCGTGACCAACCCACGGCACTCTGGACCGGCCCGGCGCACATTGCGGCATGCCGCGCGCTTGGCCTGTTTGACAAGTTCGATCTCTCGTCACTTAAGCTGGCCATCATGTCGGGTGCCGCCTGTCCGCCGGAGCTGGTGCGCTGGTTTGCCAGCCGGCTGCCCGGCTGCGCGGTGACCCAGCTTTGGGGCATGACCGAGACGCAGGCGGCCTTGTACACGCGGCCGGGCGATGCGCTTGACGTTGCTGCTGCAACGGCAGGCCGCGTGAGCCCTGGTACCGAGGCGCGTATCGCGAGCCCTGAAGGAGACGTGCTGTCGGCTGGCACCGAGGGCGAATTGCAGGTGCGCGGCTGCCTGCTCTTCCCGGGCTACTTCAATAACGAGGGCGCCAATGCCGATGCGTTTGCTCCGGATGGCTGGTTCCGCAGCGGCGACCTGGCCGTGATGGATGCCGCCGGCAATGTCACCATTACCGGACGCATCAAGGATGTCATCAACCGCGGAGGCATCAAGTTCAATCCGCGCGACATCGAAGACTTGCTCGACGCCCACCCGCAATTGCTGCAGTCTGCCATCGTGCCGATGCCCGACCCGGTGCTCGGCGAGCGCGCCTGCGCTTTCGTTACACTGCGGCCGGGCGTCACCGAAATGCCGACCCTGCAGATGCTGTGCGACTATCTCACTGGCTGCGGAGTTACTAAACAGCGCCTGCCCGAGCATGTGATGGTCGTGGCCGAAATGCCGCTCACGCCGACGCGCAAGATCATCAAGGCGCGTTTGCAGCGCCTCTTGCCCGCGTTGTCCTGACCAAGTCCAGCCCGAACTGCCCAACCCGAAATCCGCGACCTGATACTCTTCGCCCCATATCGACCCGCCATTCCTAGGAGCCTTTGATGTCCATTCGTGCATTGACCACTGTTACTTCGGCGAGCCGTCCAGTTGCCTTCGCGCTCGCGGTACTGCTTTCAACCTCCCTCCAGGCGCAGGAAGTGACACTGCGCATGGTCAGCGCCTTTGCCGAGAACAGCTATTACGTCACGCTGCTCAACAAGTGGATCACCAAGGTCAATGCCGAAGGCAAAGGCAATGTGCAGATCAACTTTATCGGTGGGCCGAAGGCGATCCCGACTTTTGAAGTGGGCAACGCCGTCAAAACAGGCGTGGTCGATCTGGGCTTGTCGACCGGCGCTTTTTACACCAACGTGATGCCGGAATCGGATTTTCTGAAGCTGACGCAAATCCCGATTGCCGAGCAGCGCAAGAATGGCGCGTTTGCCGCCATCAACGAAATGTGGAACAAGAAGGCCAACATGCAGTACCTGGGCCGCATGGTCGAGAATCAGCCCTTCCATGTGTATCTGACCAAGAAGGTTGACAAGCCCGACCTCACCGGCCTGAAGATCCGCATCACCCCGGTGTACCGAGATTTCTTCCAGGCAATTGGCGCCAACGTGGTGCAAACCCCGCCGGGCGAGGTGTACACCGCGCTTGAGCGCGGCGTGGTCGACGGCTATGGCTGGCCGATCGGCGGCATCTTTGATTTGAACTGGCAGGAAAAGACCAAGTTCCGCATCGACCCCGGCTTCTACGACGCCGAAGTCTCGATCATCATGAACCTGGACAAGTTCAAGGGTTTGAACCCCAAGCAGCGCGCTTATCTGGAGAAGCAGATCCTCGCGCTTGAGGCGCAGAACCCCGCCTTGTGGGCGGCCTATACCAAGGAAGAAACCGCGCGTCAGGAAAAGGCCGGCCTCCAGTCCATCAAGTTCGATGCCGCCGGCACCAAGAAATACGTGGACGCCGCGTATGACGCCGGCTGGGCCAGCGCTTACAAGGCCAACGCAGAGTTCGCCAAGAAGCTCAAGACCCTCACCTCCAAGTAAGCGTAGCCCGGGCCGCAGTGTGCAGCAACTCGACGCGGCCTTTGCAAGGTTGATTGAAGGCCTGGCGGTGCTCGCTAGCCTGGCGCTGCTGGCGATGCTGCTGATTATTTGCGGCGATGTGCTCACTCGCAACGTGGCCATACCCGGCATGGGCCGGGGGATTGGCTGGGCCAATGAAGTCTCCGAGATGCTGCTCTACCTCATGACCATGCTGGCGGCACCGTGGCTGCTGCGTCAGGGGCAGCACATCCGCGTTGACATCCTGTTGCGCGCCATCCCGAAAACCTGGGCCTGGGGCTGCGAATGGCTGGCAGACATCATCGGTTTTCTGTGCTGCTGTGGCATGGTCTGGTATGGCGCCCGCGTGGCGTTCAAGAGCCATGCCGACAACGCCATGTCGATCAAGACCCTGGTGACACCGGAATGGTGGATGCTGGCGCCTCTGCCACTGTGTTTCGCGCTGTTGGCGATCGAGTTCATCTTCCGCATGCGCCGCCTGGCGCAGGTTGAGAAAGCCCCGCGCAATGACGCGGTGAGCGCCGCGTGAGGATTGCAGCATGAAGGTTGCAGCTTGATGGGCTGGGAATTTGCCGCCTGGCTGCTACTGGGCGGCTCCACCGTTCTTCTGTTTCTCGGTTTGCCGGTGGCGTTCTCGTTCCTGGTGATCAACCTGGTGGGTGCGGTGCTCTACCTCGGCGGCGAGCCGGGGCTGATGCAGCTGGCGCGCAATAGCGTGAGTTCGGTGATGAGCTTTTCGCTGACCCCGATCCCCCTGTTTGTGCTGATGGGCGAGGTGCTTTTCCACACCGGCCTTGCGGTCAAGGTGATCGACGGCATCGAGCGGCTGATCAGCCAGGTGCCGGGGCGGCTCGCGGTCGTCGCTGTCGTCGCCGGCACGGTGTTCTCGGCAATCTCCGGTTCCACCATAGCCACCACCGCCATGCTCGGCAGCCTGATGCTGCCGGTGATGCTGGCGCGTGGATACCACCCGACCATTGCCGCCGGGCCGATCATGGCCATCGGCGCGGTCGACATGCTGATTCCGCCCTCGGCGCTTACCGTGTTGTTGGGCTCGCTCTCCGGCATTTCAATTTCCAAGCTGCTGATCGGCGGCGTCGTGCCGGGCCTTCTGCTGTCGGTGGCGTTCGTGGCCTACATCGTGATTCGCGTGAAGATGCGGCCGGATCTCGCGCCCAAATCGGAATTGGTCGAGCACCAGGGTTGGGACAAGCTGCGCCCGTTCTTCCAGTACGTCATTCCGCTGGTGTCAATCTTCGCCATCGTGGTGGCCTCGATGGCTGCCGGCTGGGCCACGCCGACTGAATCGGCCGCCATCGGTGCACTGGCCACGATCGTGCTGGCAGCGCTGTACCGTGCGCTCACTTGGAACGCGCTGATGAAATCCCTGCGCGGCACCGTCGGCATTTCCTGCATGATCCTCTTCATCATCGTGGGCGCCACCACGTTTGCGCAGATTCTTTCGTTCTCCGGCGCCTCCAACGGGCTGGTGCAGCTCATCACTGGCCAGGGCTATCCGCAATGGGTGGTCATCGCCGGCATGATGCTGATCCTGATTTTCCTTGGCATCTTTGTCGATCAGGTCAGCATGATGATGATCACCCTGCCGATCTTCATGCCGGTGGTGCAGGCGATGAACATTGACCTGGTGTGGTTCGGCGTGATGTTCCTGATCTGCATGCAGCTGGGCCTGCTGCTGCCACCGCATGGATTGTTGCTGATGACCATGAAAGGCGTGGCGCCGCCATCCGTCACCATGGCCGACATTTTCCGGGCGGTAGTGCCGTATGTCGCCATGAGCCTGGTGCTGCTGGCGCTGGTATTCTTTGTGCCCGCCGTGGCCACCTGGCTGCCGGCCCTGCTGGGCTGAGCCCGGCCCGATTCGTTTTCTTTTTCGAAAGTCGCATTGCAATGGCTGCTGCTCCCATCAAGATCCTCACGTCCATGGCCACGCGCGAAGCGCTGCAGGCGCTTGCCGATGCCTATCCGGATGCCGCAGCGCGGCCGATCGCCATCGAGAATATTGGCGGCGTCAAGGCGGCCGAACGCGTGCGCGCCGGTGAAGTGCTGGACGTGATCGTGTTGGCCGACAACGTGATTGATGGCCTCATCGCCGAAGGCAAGGTGCGCCCCGGGCGCTTCGACTTTGCCTCCTCCGGCGTCACGATGTGCGTGCCCAAGAGAAGGCCGCTGCCGAACATTAGCAATGGCGAGGCCGTCAAACAGGCGGTGCTGGCCGCCAACGCCGTGTGCTATTCCACCGGCCCTTCTGGCGTTTACCTCGAAAAGCTGTTCGCGCAGTGGGGGATTGCCGACGCCATCAAGTCCAAATTGGTGGTGGCAGCTCCCGGCGTGCCGGTGGGTGGCCTGGTGGCCGAAGGCAAGGCGGACCTGGGCTTCCAGCAACTCTCCGAGCTGATCCACCTTTCCGGCATCGAGATTGTTGGCGGCTTGCCGCCGGACATTCAGAAGCGCACCATGTTCTCCGCCGGCATTCCGGCGGCGAGCACCGATCCGGAAGGCGCACGCGCTGTGCTGGCCTACATGACAGCGCCGGCGGCTGCGGACTTGAAGCGCAAGAATGGCATGGAGCCTGCTTAGGTCTCCGAGGCAAGCCAGCACTCAACATGAAAATCACCCACGTCTTAGCTACACCCCTCAACGTGCCTGTCACGCTGGATGCGGCCGGCATCACGAAAACCACTTCGCTGTCGGTCTGTCTGGTGCGCGTCGAAACCGATACGGGGTTGGTGGGGCATGGGCTGACTGCGATCACTGAAGAAGAGATGATCGCGGCGATCGTGCGCGAGATCGCCGCGCCAGCCCTGATCGGCGCCGACCCATTGGCCCACGAGGCGCTCTGGGAGCGGCTCTACTGGCTGTTGGCGCCGCGCGGCCAGACCGGTTACGCGCTGCATGCGATTGCCGCCATCGATGTGGCGTTGTGGGATATCAAGGGCAAGCACTACAACACGCCGGTGTGGCGCCTGCTGGGCGCCGCCCGCGCGCGCGTGCCGGTCTACACCACCTTCGGCTTCGGCAGCTACTCGCTTGAGGAACTGGCCACCGCCGCCAAATGGTGGGTGGCACGCGGTCGATGTGCTGCAGCCGAATGTTGCCATCGGCGGCGGCTTCACCCAATGCATGAAAATTGCCAGCATGGCGGCTGCCTTCAACACGCCGATTGCCAATGGCGGCGCCTGGACCCACCACAACATGCACCTGCATGCCGGCGTGGCCAATGGTGGCATGGTCGAATACCACTACCCGGCCGTCAAGGTGTGCGAGCAGATTTACGGGCCGCTGCCGGTGCCCGAGAATGATTGGCTCACGTTGCCCGAAACACCGGGTCTGGGCTTTGAGCCCGATGTCGATCGCGTGAAAGCACTCGCAGAGCAGCCCACGTCGCATGGCAAAGGCAAGGCCTAAGGAGCTCCCTCGATGACGCGTACGCCCCAACTCTTGCGCCGCATTCTGCTTGGTGCTGCCACAGGCATCGCGCTGCTGGGGGCAGGCTCTGTCTTTGCGCAGGCCTACCCCAACAAGCCGATCCGCCTGGCCGTAGGCTACCCGGCCGGCGGTGGGGCAGACGCACTCGCGAGAATCATGGCACTGCGGCTTGGCGATACGCTCGGCCAGCAGGTGGTCGTCGACAACCGCCCCGGCGCTTCTTCGGCCATCGCTTCAGATACGGTTGCCAAGGCGGCGCCGGATGGCTACACGCTGTACTTTGCCGATTCGGCCATGCTGGTTACGCCCAGCCTTTCCCCCAAGGCCGGCTACGACCCGCTGAAGTCGTTCACGCCGATTGCGGGGGTGGTCACCTTGCCGCTGGTGCTGGTGGCCAACCCATCGATTGGCGCCACCAGCCTGGATGAGGTGATCAAGCTGATGCAGTCGAGTCCCGGCAAATACAACTACGGCTCACCCGGTGTTGGCACGATCCAGCACCTCGCGATGGAACTGCTCAAGCAGCGCGCCAATGCGTTTGTGGTGCACATCCCGTATCGTGGCGCTGCGCCAATTATTCCCGATCTGATTTCGGGCCAGATCTCGTTCGCGGTGATCAGCGCCGGCCCGGCGCTGGCGCAAGCCAAAAGCGGCAAGATCAATGCTGTCGCCGTGACCAGCCCGAACCGCCTTGCCAGTGCACCCGAATGGCCCACACTGGCGCAAAAGTACCCCGGCTTTGATGCCTCGCCCTATCTGTTTCTGGTCGGACCGGCGGGGTTACCCGAAGCGATTGTGACGCGCCTCAATCAAGCCACGCGCGAGCTTCTGGCGCGCCCTGAAACCCAAACCGCCTTGCTGGCCCAGGGCGCTACCGCCGTCCCCACCTCTCCCGCACAGCTTGGCCTGCAAATGGAAAACGAAGTCAAACGCTGGAGTACGCTGGTGCGCGAGCGCAAGATTGCTGCCGAATAGCCCGGAGAACACTGCATGGAACGTTCATTCAAGGAAGAAGTAAAACTCCTCAAGCTCGGCCGCGGCGACACCTTCCACGGTGAAGGCATTCTCGCCGTGACCAAGGCCCTCTTGCAATCGGGTGTCTCATATGTGGGCGGCTACCAGGGCGCGCC
>SXGT01341419.1_pt1 | contig 19544 bp, 16 predicted proteins | sample 3176221 | NCBI WGS metagenome assembly SXGT01 (sample SAMN11356862, study PRJNA531348) | freshwater metagenome | isolation source: freshwater sample F1-120 | place: China: Fuxian Lake, Yuxi | collected 2017-12-25
GAACAGCGTCCCGCCATCGGCCGCGCGGAAGAGGCCCGGCTGCGCGCGATCGGCGCCGGTGAACGCGCCCTTCTCGGGGCCGAAGAGTTGGCTCTCGACGAGCTCGCCGGTCAGCTCGGCGACGTTGGCGGCGATCAACGGACCGCGTCGCGCGCTCAGGCGATGAAGCTCGCGCGCGGCGAACTCTTTGCCGACGCCGGTCGCGCCGAGCAGGAGAACCGGTCCAGGATCGGACGCGGCCTGCTGGATGCGTGCCCGTAAGAGCCGCGTCTGAAGGGCCTCTCCGGGGATCGCGTCCTCGCGGACGGCGTGGGCGGGCGCCGGCGCGACGCCGCGCTCGTAGACCAAGACGACGTCGCCGACCATGACGACGTCGTTGTCGGCGAGCGCGTGCGGAGCGTGGGGAGCGAGCAGGGTGCCGTTGAGGCCGGTGCCGTTGCGACTCCCGAGGTCCTCGAGGACGTGCCCCTGACCGGCGCGCGCGACGCGGGCGTGCTGCCGCGAGACGGTGGCGTGATCGAGCGTCAGGTGGCCACTCCCGCTCATGCGCCCGAGGACGAGCGCCCCGTCGCCGACGTTCGCGCGGGCCACGAGCGCAGTTGGATGGACGATGAGGAGCCGTCCCTCGGGGACGGGTCCGGCGTCGCGGGCACGCGGCGGGCGCGACATCGTTTCGGCGAGCTCGTCGATCACGGCGCCACTATCGCTCGCCCCAGCCGGGGCCCGCAAGGGTGACCCGCCGATTCGTCGATCGGGGGGGGGTCCTCGAACCCCCACTCCGCGGGCGCAGCGTCAGTCGCTCTCGGCGGCTTCACGCGACCCCGACGGACCCGCCTGGCCGAGGTTGTCGAGGTCGAGGCCCTGGCTCTTGGCGTACGCCTTGGCCTTCTCGATACGCGCCTCGATCGCGCCCAGCACGCCGCTGTGCTTTTCCTTCTCGCACCCCGTGGTGGTGAACGTGGCGAGGCCGAGCGTGATGAGAGCGAGCGCCATGAAACGTGACATCATCGTGTGATCCCCAGAGTGCCGGACCGGGTTCATCCGCGGTCGGTGCTGCCTCTCAGAGCAACCGGCGGGCCAGCGGCGCGCGTGCGACGCTCTGAGCGCGCGCAAGCTTGTTCGAGGCGGCGCTCGTGGGTTTCATGCGTCGACATGCCCCCAGGCGCGCGCGCCCGACGCCGCCTTGTCTCATGGGACACCGGGTCGCGCCGCGCCAATCCCCCATGAGACGGCCGGAGCCTCGAGACCGAGTTCGAGTCCGAGTCCGAGTCCGAGTCCGCGAGCACCGGCGCAGCCGACTAGGCATCAGACTTTCAGCCGAGCTGAGCGAGCTTGGTGCGATCGAACTGAACCTCATTGCGCGTGACGAGCCCGTCACGCAGCTCGACGAGATCGATGCCGTCGATCGCGATCGGGGCGGTACCCGCTCCCTGGCTCGCCTTGACGAACGTCGCGCGCCACAGCACCGCCGCGCCGCTGCCGTCGCCGAACGGGCGCACCTCGCGGGCCGTCCAGGTCATCGACCACGCCGCGAAGAGCTTCGTGAGGTAGCGCCGGAACTCGTCTTTCGTCCGGATGGCGCCGCGCGTGTTCGGATCCGAGTACGCCAGCCCCGCGTCGGCGTAGCACGCGAGCACGCGATCCGCGTCCTGCGAGGTCCACGCGTCCAGAAACCGCACCGCCGTTCCCTGCCAGTCGAAGGTCGTCATCATCGTCGTGCTCCTGTCGCCCGTCGCGGGCTCTTGGTGGTCACCGGTGGCGGCGCGCCCAAAATGAGCGCGCCCAGCTTCTCGGTCAGGATTCGAATCGCCTGCGGCGGCGACGTCCCCGCGCGCCCCTCGACCCGCCCGCGCGCGTACGCGTCGAGCGGCCCGACCAGGAACGCCACGAGCAGGTCGTCCGGGAGCTCGGCGCTCGCCCCACCCCGCCGCAACTGGCTGACGACCGCGCTCACGAAGCGCGCGTTGCCAAGATGGATCGCGTCGGCGGCGTCGCGGCTCACACGAGCACGTCCGCGCCGCAGGAACTTCGCACGCTCCGGCTGACGCTCGCACCAGAGGACGTGACAGCGAATGAGCGCCGCGAGCGCACGCGCCGCCGTCCGGGTTGGCGCGATCGCCTCGAGGATGCCGTCCTGGTACGCGCCGATGATCGTCGCGTACGTCCCGTCGACCAGATGCGGCCACGACGGGAAGTGATAGTAGAGGCTGCCGTTGCTGACGCCGGCCTGCGTCCGCACCGCGTCGAGCGACAGCGTCTCGAACGTGCCCGCGTCGACCGCCGCCAAGGCCACGTCGAGGACGCGCTGACGAGAGGTGGACGGAGCGCTTTCGGGCTTCTCTCGGGTCATCGTGATTAGAGATTTACTCTAGAGCTTTACTCCAGTCAAGCGCGAACGGACCGATGGAGCAATGCGCCAAGTCGCGACGACGCACCTCACCGTTCAGGGGCAGGTCAGATCGATCGCGAGCGCCTTGCTGGCGAGCACGACGCTCGTCCCCGCCACACGCGCGCTCATGACGACCACGTGCCGACCGGGCTTGAGGCCGCTCTCGGCGTCCGTACCGCAGATGGTGTACACGCGGTCCTGGCCGCGCCCCGTCCAGCTCAGCCCGGGCGGCACCGCGTCGGGCAGGGAGTCGCTGGGGTGCCAGCGCCGGCCATCGACCTCGGTGGTCCATACGAGCAGCGCGGCCCACGGCAAGGCCTCCGGCGGCAGCTCGGCCGCGAGGTCGATTGCGGTCGCGGTGACCTCGCGCGAACACGACCCGTGCCACGTCATCACGCGCAGCGGCGCATGCACTGCCGGCGATACTTTGAGCACCAACGACTTCCCGGTGGGCAGCGGCGCCTCGGTCGCCGCGACCGTCACGAGCAGCGGCCCTTTGCGGCCCGCCCACGGCTTCTGGTACGGACAGGGCGCGTTCGGCGAAAGCCGGTAGGTCTTGCCCGCGGTCCATGGCCGCTTGCCCTTGGGCGCCGCGACGAGGAGCAGGCTCCGCTCGGCATCGCTCACGAGTTCGGCCGGCAGCTTCGTCCAGGTCGCGCCGTCCTGACGCTCGACGCGGACTGGCTCCGTGACCATGCCCGACGAAGGCCAGAATGGGACACCCGGGGCATTCGGGGGAATCGTCAGATCACCCGAGAGGAAGACCCCTCCCGCACACGGCGAGGGCTCGCACGCGCGCGCCGCAGCCTCGACGATAGCGCACGTGGATCCAATCGAAGCGGTGACGAGGAGGACGCGGCGAAGAAGTGTCGGCATGGTGCGCGCACCATAATCGCGCGCGGCGCTCAAGTCGCGCGCGATCGCTTCGGGCCCCAACCAGAGGCGGGCCCGAGCGGGATCGCCGGGCGGGTAACCCCATGTTACCCGCGCGTACTGGCGACGCCGCGAGCGCTCCATGAGGATGCCGATGCCGATGCCTACCGCCCGGCGCGACGCGAGAGAACGGCGTTCCCCACCCCACCATGGGATCGAGATTCGCCGGCCGGTAGAAGCCTTGCCACGCACTGACACTCGAGGTCCCCATGCTGCTCCACCGCACTGTCGCGCCCGCGTTTCTTGCCGCCTGCTTCCTGGCCGCGTGCAACGAACCCGACGGCACAGGCGTCGTCGCCACCCAGTCCGACACGCCCGACTCCCATGTCCCGAGCGACAGCGAAAGCAGCGAAGTCGTTGCGTCGGACGCTGCCAGCGATAGCGCCGCACCGAAGGATTCCGAAGGCCCCGCGGACACGCAGGGCCCAGGCGAAACGGAGGTCCAAAGCGGTTGCGCCGACAACGCCGACTGCCAGGCCGGCCCGTTCGCACCGTGCATGACTGCCATCTGCGGGGTCGACCGCGCCTGCCACGCGACGCCGGTCGACAACGGCAGCGCGTGCGAGGATGGCGACCCGTGTACCAACGGAACCTGCCACGGCGGGAGCTGCCAGCAAGCCGCGATCGAAGGATGTGGCTGCGGGGACGGCACCTGCAAGGGCAGCGAGGACTGCACGACCTGCACCGCCGACTGCGGCCCGTGCGCGGTCACCTGCGGCGACGGCCACTGCACGAACGAGACGTGCGCGACGTGCCCGAAGGACTGCGGCCCCTGCGGCCCGGTGTGCGGCGATCAGAAGTGCGAGGCGGGCGAGACGTGCGTCGGCTGCGCCGGCGATTGCGGGCCGTGTGCGCCGAGCTGCGGCGACCACGTGTGCAACGGGAGCGAGGACTGCACGAGCTGCGCGGGCGATTGCGGCGCGTGCCCGGCGGGCTGCGGCGACCACCACTGCGACGCGAACGAGTCGTGCGGGAACTGCCCCGGTGACTGCGGATTCTGTGCACCGAAATGCAACGATGGCGAATGCCAGGCCGGCGAGACGTGCTCGAGCTGCCCGGGGGACTGCGGCGCCTGCGTCAACGTCGGCGATTGCTGCTTCGAGCAATCGGGCCCCGGATGCGCAGACCAGGCGGTCCGCGAGTGCACCTGCGCGGTGTCGCCGATCTGCTGCAACGAGCGCTGGGACTCGATTTGCGCGTATACGGCGGCGGTCTTCGGATGTGCCACGACCTGCACGAACTTCTGCGGCGACGGTAACTGCTCGGAGTCGTTCGAGGACGCGGCGAGCTGCCCCGCGGACTGCAAGAGCCGCTGCGGCGATGCCACCTGCCAGAGCGACGAGAGCGAGGCGACGTGTGCGACCGACTGCGGCTATCCCTATGGATGCTGCACGGCGACGTACGAGGCCGGGTGCAATGTGCCATCGATTCGCGCGTGCGTGTGCGCCTACGACAGCTACTGCTGCACGAGCTGGGACTGGGCGTGTACGCAATACGTCGAGCTACAGATGTGCGGAGATTGCGGCTCCAACAGCTGCGGCGACGGCTATTGCGACGCCAACGAGAACTGCTCGCTCTGCGCGCGGGACTGCGGGGCCTGCACGGGCGAGTGCTTCCTCGACAGCGTCGCGTGCTCCACCGACGATGAATGCTGCTCGGGCTTCTGCGGCGGCCTGACCGGGTGCATCGGCAATGAGCCGTGCAAGTCCAATGGGCAGTCCTGCGATGGCCATATCGACTGCTGCTCGGCCGAGTGCGGCCCGAGCGGGACGTGCATCGCGCCGACGTGCAAGGCGCTCGGCGTGCCGTGCGGCGGCAACAGCGAGTGTTGCTCGGGCGCGTGCGACGAGTTCTGCCAGATGGCCGGCGGCGAGGTCTGCGGCAATCACACGTGCGCCGGCGGCGAGACGTGCGGATCGTGCCCGGCCGACTGCGGTGCGTGCGGCGCCGTGTGCGGCGATCATGCGTGCAATGGGACCGAGAGCTGCTCGAACTGCGCCGCCGATTGCGGCGCCTGCACCGGTCCCAAGTGCGGCGATCACGCGTGCAATAACGGCGAGACGTGCACCTCGTGCGCGGGCGACTGCGGCGCGTGCCCGACGCCCGAGTGCGAGGGCGACTGGACGCTCGGCAGCACGTTCTGGGTCGATCACTCGCAAGGGCTCGGGCAGGCGTGCGTCCCGAACAACGCGCCGAAGAACTGCTACGACGGGACCTACATCATGTTCCCGGTCGACCAGTGCTACTGCATCCTCAAGTGCCCGAATGGATTCGCGATTGGCGATTCGTGCAGCGATGACGGGTCGTGGACCTGCCAGCACATCCAGGCCACGAACCCGAACGCGAATCACATGCTGGCGTGCGTGCCCAAGGTTTGGAACCTCTGCACGCAGTGAGCTCGGGCGACCGGGTGCGACCCGCGGCTCAGCGCATGGAGCCGCATTCATCGGGGCAGAGGGTGGCGGCCCGCCCCAGCGTGGCCTCCAGCTTCCGAAGAGCAGTGGCGTCGAGGCAGCGCAGGCCGACGTCGGTCCACGCGCACTTCATGTCCGAGCAGCACGTGGCCTTGGCGCTGCAGGACGTGTTGGCAGCGCGGCACTGCCCCCCGGCAAGCGACAGCGCGGCTGTCGTCGCTTGCGGAGCGTCGGCGTCGGGGGACGCGTCCATGCAGGCAACGCAGGCGAGCGCTGCGCCGAACCCGAGGGTCCAGCGCGCGGCAAAACGAAGGCCCTGACCGACGTGCGCGACGGGAAACGGCGACATGTGCCCTCTCTGGATGGCCATGGAGACAGAGGCGCGACATCGACAGACGGAGCCGGGTCGCGTGGACGAATGCAAGAACGCCCACGCTACGATGGCCGACCCATGCAGCGCGGCGCAAGCTCCGAGCACGATGCCCGCGTCAGGCAGGACTGCCCGGGTGCGGGCCACGGCGCGGCGGAGGCCCGTCCGACGCGGCCGCTGTGCCGAGCACGCGAACGTGGGCAGGGCTGAGCGGGAGCCACGAACCGACAATCACCTGACAGCCGTCGACGTAATCCGCCTGTACGGCGCGCGCGCTGCCGGCGGGCAGGGTGGCGCGGCCGACGGGCGTGACGCGCACGTGGGTGAAATTTCGGAGTCCCGCCACGGGGCGCAGGTCGTCGTCCCAGGTGGGTGCCCAGGTGCCGCTGTTGGCGAACGTGACGTCGCTGGCGAGCGGGACGACGGCCGGGGCGTGGGTGTGGCCGAAGACGACGGCGCGCACGGGGATCATGCCGGCGATGGTGTGGGCGAAGTGCTGGGCGCGGTGCTCGGTCGTGAGGGCATTCTCGTTGCCGGCGACCCAGGCGTAGATGAACCAGACCAACGGAAAGACGATGAGCGGCACGACGAGCTTGACCCACAGCGGGGCGCCCGAGAGCCCGAGCGCGACGGTGCCGCCGGTCATGCCGACGGCGATGAGCAGGCGATCGATCCAGAACTCGCGGACGATCTTGTGGAAGCGGGCCGTGATGGGTTCCTTGCGGAGAGCGTAGAGCGCTTCGGCCGTCGCGGGGGCGAGCTGGTAGCGGGTGGCGGCCGCGTGAACGTGCCGGAGGTAGTCGGTCGGCGGATGGCGCTCGAGGCGCGCGCGCGTCCCGAGCAGGACGAAGAGCGCGCGGACGCTGCCGACGAGCCACGTCAGAATCAGGAAGTGGCGCGTGAAGGCGTAGTGGCGGACCCAATGGCGGATATAGCCGTAGGCGCTCAGGATGAAGTCGGTCGCGTGGGGATTGAAGTATCCGATATTACTGAGAAGAAACCGGTTCGAGAGGTTGCCGGTCGAGAGCGCGATTTGAGGCTCGCCGTGGCGCTCGACGATGGGCTCGAGGTTGTAGCGAAAGCTCGAGTAGAAGTCGTATTGGTGGCCGTGCTCGACGTAGATTTCGCCCGGGACGTGAAAGAACCAGGGCTCGATGACGAGCTCGCCGCGCGCGGGTGCGGGCTGCCCATCGGAGGGCGGAGCGGCGGCGTCGCAGGCGGCCGAGATGCGATCGCTCAGGACCGCTTGCACGGTCGGGAACCAGAGCTCGCGATCGTGGTTGCCGATGGTGACGACGACACGGTGACCAGCGCCGATGAGCCGCGCGAGGGTCGCAACGAAGCGCGGGTGGTCATCGAGGATGCAGCCGAACTTCCACGCCGACTTCGGGGCGGTCGCGTCGAGGCCGTAGCTGCGCTCGATGCGGCGCACGCGAAAGGGCGGTGGATCGGGGACCGCGGTGACGAGATCGAAGTCGAAGATGTCGCCGTTGAGGATGAGGGTCAGCGTTTCGCCTGGCATGACGCGGGCTTCGAAGCTGGCGACCATCGCGTCGAAGTCGTCGTCGAAGACCCAGCCCGAGCTCTTGTGACGCTTCCAGCCGTCGGCGTGATCCTCGACGTCGCAGAGGTGGAGATCGGACACGACGAGGTAGTGGTGCGCATTCATGCATGGGTATGCTGGGCGCCGCGTACGCTCGAGGCAAGGTGCTGACGCGAGGGCGCGCAATATTGACCCGGCCGTGACAGGTGGCGCGCGTGGGCGCGGACGCTCAGCGGGGATGGGGGCAGGCCACTGGGCGGGCCGGGCGGGTGGCGCTCGGGTCGGTGTCGGCGGCGCGCGGCACCCAAACCCATTGCGGGCGGATGACCCAGCCGGTGGTCGGGGTGGGCGCGAAGTCGAGGCGCTCCTTGAAGCAATAGGTCGGCATGAGCAGCTCGCGCAGGTGCTCTTCTTCCGAGAGAATGACCTGGGCAAAACGCCGCTCGGAGAGTGCCATGGCAATATCGGCAGTCAGCGCCTTCTTGCCGCGATCGTCGGGCGATTCGAGGCGCAGGAGATCGCGCGAGGCCATGCCCAGAGCGAATGAGCGCTTGCCTGCCCGGCGCGGGATGAAGTTGAAGTCGGGCAGGAGAACGTCGCCGTCGATGCGCGCGATGTACTCGACGAATTTGACGCCATTCTCGCGATCGCCGGGAACAGGGAGCGACGGGCCGCTCGACCAACCGAGCGCGAAGAGCTGGACCGCGGTGAAGGCGGCGAGGCCGATGCGGGTCGGGGAGCCGCCCCAGCGTGCGCGCTCGGCGGCGGCGTGGGCGGCGTCGAGAGTGCCGAGGCCGAGCGGCGCGACCAGCGCGAGGACGGCGCAGGCGGGCATGATGACGTTGAGGTAGCCGCCGGAGTGGAGGCGCGAGACCCAGGCGACCGCGAGGAAGCCGATGAGGAGGCCGACGTAGAACCAGGCGCGGCGGCCGACGCGCGCGGCGAAGAAGCCGATGCCGGCGACGCTCATGCAGAGGAGCGGTGCGACCGTCGCGAGATCGGAGATCCAAAAGCCGCGGTAGAGCGACTGCACGATGTCGTGTTGGCGAGGGACCTCGAAGACGTAATAGACGAACCAGCCGTCGGAGAGGGCGTTGGCGACGAGGACGGAGAGGAGCGTCGTCACGATGAAGACGCTGCCCGCGAGAAAGGTGCGGCGGCGCGCGGCCGGCTCGGCGAAGAAGAGGAGGCCGACCGGCGGCAGGAAGGCGATGGGGGCGGCCTGTTTGGTCATGAAGCAGGCGGTCATGAGGAGGCCGGCGACGAGGGCGGCGCGGGTGCTCGTGCGGAACCGGAGGACGTAGAGCGGGAGGAGGAGCAGGAGGAGGTTGAGGCTGTCGACGCGCGCGAGGTGGTACCAGCGGCCCGAGAGCGTGAACGTGGCGAAGAGGAGGCCGACGCCGACCAGCGCCCAGGGGCGGCTCTCGGTTTCGCGGCGGATGAAACGGTAGATGAGCCAGGCCGAGCCGAGGATGCTGAGGAAGGACACGAGACGCGCGGCGAGGAAGTCGACGCCGGTGACGAGCGACACGAGCCAGGTCGCGGCGATGTAGCCGGGGGTGTAGATGTACGGAACGTATTCGACGGTCGGTGGGCCGTAGATCGATTCGCCATCGGCGAGGCGCTGCACGGTCTCGACGACGCCGCTTTCCATCCACTCGAATTGGTAGGGATAGGCGAGCGTGTCGAGGGCGAGCGTGGCGTATTGAAGGGTGTAGGCGAGCGACCAGACGACGACGGCGGCGAGGGCGAGGCGCTCGAAGAGGAACAGCGGATCGAGGCGCGCGAAGAGGCGTGGGTGGTCGAGCGCGAGGTAGCGCATGGGGCGTGTTGCGCGAGCGAGGGCGAGCAGCGCGAGGGCGAGGACGACGCCGAGGGCGAGGCTCCAAGGCGGGTGGCGGGCGGCGAGCGTGTCGTCGTAGGCGAGCTTGGCTGGGTCCCAGACGACGGCAGCGTCGGTGGCGCTTCCGCGCACGGTGGTGGCGGTGCCGGCGTAGAGACGGCTGTCGCTGATGGGCGGGCGGAGGGCGCGCACGCGCTGGCCGTCGCGCTTGGCGTAGAGGCCGGTCTGGACCTTGAGGGCGAGGCCGGCGCCGCAGGAGGCCGGAATGGGGATGTGGACGCGGTGGGCGACGACGCCGTCTTGGGGGGCGGGCAGCGGGCGGTCGTGGACAACGCGGCAGTCGCCGCCGGACTCGACGTGGATGAAGGCGAGGAGATCGGGCGAGAAGGGCGTCGATGTGACATAATAGAGTGTCACATCGAGAGTGCCACCGAGTGCCACTTCGGCGGAGACCTCGGAGCCCACGAAGCGAGCGCCGTTCTCGAATTCGACGCCGACGGCGGGATCGAGGCCGGGCGGGAGCGCCGCGAGGAGGGCGGCTGCGAGGAGGCTCGACGTCAGCATGGGCGTTCACTGGCGCGATGGCGGGCGCCGTCGAGGAGGGCGTCGGTCTGCGCGTTCGGGTCGACGCAACCGCGGGCCGAGAGTGCCGCGCGGAGCTCGGGCTCGGTGACGCCGCTGGCGAGCTGGGCGGCGACGAAGCGGCGCACGGTCCGCGGGGTGCCGCGGCCGCGGTAGCCGCCGTAGGCGATGGTCGTGGCCCAGGCCGAGGCGGCGACCAGCAGCCATTGGGCGGCCAGGACGACGAGGTGACCGAGGACGCCGGGACGGAGGTCGCCGAGGACGGGCTCGCTCGAGAGCTTGAGCGAGACGAAGGCGCCGAGGCCGATCGGGCTCGGGGCGGCGCGCGTCACGGCGAACCAGTGGCCGACGACAAAGCCGATCATCACCCCACCAGAGGCCAGCGCGAGCACCATGCGTGGGACCTGCGGAGCGCGCAGGGCGACGACCAGACCGACCCCGAGGACGACGCCGCTCACGACCTCGGCGAACACCCAAGGCCACATCGCGCGCAGACCGAAGCCGACGACCGCGCCGAGCGCGAGACCGCACGCGACGGCGAGAACCGCCGCGAGGGGCATGGGACGCGGCGTCGCGGGGCGCCAAGCGGGAAGCGGCGATGGAGACGAAGTCACGTGACCTGGCAAGTTGAGAGGCTCCGTCGAGGGATCACGGACGGGGATCGAGGCCGTGCTCCCGCCGGGCCGTGATGCATTTGTCGCTGCCCGGCTCGAGGCGGCGACAGACGGAGGGTCTGAGGTCGTAGATGCCGCAGGTGGCATGATCGCCGATCTTGCCCTGCAGCGCCGAGCAGCGCCCGTCGGGCTCGAGCCGCATATGCCACTCGTCGTCGGAGTTGCGCACGGTCCACTGGGCGCGCAGCCCCTTCATGCTGAAGAGGATGTCGGTCGGGAAGACCTGGACGTACTCAGTGATGGCGCTCTTGCGGTTGTATTTCGGGTTCATGCAGCAGGCACCGCACGCCTGGCAGTCGTACTCTTTACGGCCCATGACGGCAGTATCGACCACGATCGGCCGAACGCCAAGTGGGTTGACGCGGGTTGGCGCGGGTTGACAGCTGCGATGCGCGGGGCGAGCGTCGTCGGGTGTCGTCGCCCCCCACGTCGAGTCCGTTCGAAGCGCACGCCGACGGCTGCCGCATCCAGCTGCATGTCGTGCCGCGCGCGAGCCGGACCCAGGCCGCCGGGCTGCACGACGGGCGCCTCCAGCTGCAGGTCGCGGCGCCGCCCGTCGACGGCGAGGCCAACGAGGCCATCGTGCGCTACCTGGCCAAGGCCCTCGGGGTCGGGCGCGACCAGGTCGCCATCGCGAGCGGCCAGACCGGCAAACGCAAGGCCGTCATCGTGAGCGGACTGGGGCCCGACGAGGTCCAGCGGCGGCTGGTGGGGTGAGCCGTGGCCGACGTCGCGTCCATCCTGCGCCTGCACATCATCGCCATCGCGGTCATGGCGGCGCTCGTGTTCGGCCGCGTCCTGACGGGGCACGCGGCGCTCGATGTCGCGCTGCTCGGCGGCCTCGATTGGCTGCTCATCAACCTCCTCAACCGCGTCTCGGACGTGCGCGAGGACCTCGCGAACGAGATCCGCGGCACCGAGCGCCTGGCCGGCCACCACCGCGCCGTCGTCCTCGGATGGAGCGCGCTGCTCGTCCTCTCGTTCGTCCTCGGGCACCTCGTCGCGCCGGCGCTGCTCCCCTATCGCCTCGCCGTGCAGCTCGTCGGCGTGGGGTACAGCTTCGCCATCGTCCCCAGCCCGCGCGGGCTCGTGCGATTCAAGGACCTGTACTTCTTCAAGAATTTCATGTCGGCCGCGCTCTTCGTGGTGACCGTCTTCCTCTACCCGCTCGTCGCCGCCGGCTTCGCGTTCGCGCCCGGTATGACGCCGTGGTCGCTCGTCGGCCTGGCGGTCTTCTTCGTCCTCTTCGAGCTGACGTACGAGATCCTCTATGACATGCGCGATCTCGTCGGCGACCGCCTCGCGAACATCCCGACCTACCCGGTCGTGCACGGCCTCGAGCGCTCGGCGCGGATCATCGACGCCCTCCTCGCGGGCGCTCTGGTGGCGCTCGCGGTGGCCTTCTTCGCGCGCTGGATTGGCGTGCGCGAGCTGCTGATGGCGACCGCGCCGGTCCTGCAGTGGGCGTTCTATCGGCCGCGTTTTCGTCGCGGCCTGACGAGCGCCGACTGCATCGGCCTGACCTGGATCGGGGCGGGCCTGCTGGGGGTATGGCTCGTCGGCACGACGCTCTGGGAGGCGGCCGGGCTCCCGGCGAATGTCTTCCTCTCGCTCGTCCCTATCTAATGATAGGAGCGCGCGACCACGGCCACGCGAGCGTCGCCAGGTAGGGCGCCGCGACCGCCCCGACGTGCACCCAGAGCAATAGCGGCGCCCGATCCCCACGTGCCGCGAGCTGAGCGACGAAGGCCGCAGCCGCACACATCCGAGGAGCGGCAATGAGAAGCGGCACGCGCTCGCGCCGCCGCACGAGTGCGATGACCAACGCGGCACTCACCACGACAAAGCCGACGACGCTGAGCTCGGGCCACGCGCTGCGACCTATCCAGCGAAACGCCAGCCACCAGAGGCCGACCATCAACGCGTGCGTCCCGCCGAGCGCGACCCACGGCGCCGCGAGCTTGGCGAGCCATGCGCGCTGAGGAACCCGCGGCCTCTCCCCTTCGAGCGCCCACTCCAACGCGAGCGTCGCGCTCGCCGCGAAGCACCCCCAGCCGAGGATCCCGATCGGTGGCACGCCGAAGTACCCGCCCTCGCGCCAACCCCAGAGCCCGCCATCGACAGCCACGATCTCGACCAGCGACGCATCCCAGACCACCGCGAGCCCCACCATCCAAGCCAGCCGCAGCCCGCGCGCCCGCGGAAAGAGCGCGCGCACAACCGAGCGCGCCGAGAGGATCACCATCGGCCAGATCGCCGCGACCAGAACCGGGACCTCGTCCAGCTTGCCCCACCAGGCGTCCGGATATGCGTACAGCTGGTACCGGAGGACGCTCGTCTCTTCGGCGGCCCAAGCACACGCGAAGAGAAACGCGATGACCCCCAGCTCGCGGACGCGGCTGCCGGGCGCGAGGCCGCGCAGATGGAGCGCGTACGCCAGGCCAATGATTGGTACACAAACTATTTGAAAGGTCGCGAGATCCAAACCGGCCTTTGCTCCCCTACCCGCCCGGGCCATACTGTGGCCGGAGGTCACCATGCGCAATCACCTCGTGGGCGGCGCGCTCGTCGCCCTGACGCTCGCCGCGTGTGCCGAGGACCCAGCCGCGGCCCCGACCCCGGCTGGACCCGAGCCGCTCGCCAGCCCCGCCGTTGGCGAATGGCCGACCTTCAAACGCGACCTCGCCCATACCGGCGTCGCGCCCGGAGTCGGCGCGATCACCGCGGCGAACCACTGCATCAAGTGGCATCCGAAGCTGACCTGCGGCGAGACGCGCGGGGCGAGCGGGCCGCTCATCGCGAAGATCGGCGCGCTGCCGACGGTCTTCTTCGTGGTCGATGGCCCCAAGGTCGGCTGCAACGAAGGGACGCCGGGCCGCGTCTTCGCGCTCGAGGGTCAGACCGGCACTGTCGGTTGGGAGCTCGAGTTGCCGGCCGGCGCCAAGTCCGATCCGTACGCGCCGACGCTGGCGGACATCGACGACGACGGCCTGCGCGAGCTCGTCTTCGCGTCGAACAACGGCGCGCAGGTGTTCGCGGTGCGCACGGCCAACGAGGGCGCGGACGCCGGCGCGGGCACCATCCAATGGACCTTCACGTTCCCGGAGCGCGACGCGCGCAGCGAGGGCGCGCCGATCGTCGCGAACTTCGACACGCGCGACGCGTGGCCCGAGGTCGTCGTCGGCACCGACTACAGCCGCGTCGCGGGGGCGACGGCGTCCAAGGTGTTCATCATCGACGGCAAGACCGGGCTGGCCAAAGGCAAGGCGTTCGAGGCCCCGAGCCGCAACAGCCTGAACGCCGCGTGTGACGGCCTCGGCAACAAGATCGACTCCTCGTCGCCGACGGTCGCGGACATCGACGGGCTCAAGATCTTCGTCGGGGCCTGGAACGGCAAGTTCTACGCGCTCGAGTGGCGCGCGAGCCCCGAGCCGGGGCTCTACGAGAAGTGGTCCGACACGCTGCCGGCGTTCGCGGGTGCATGTCCGATTCAGAAGGTGCGAAGCGGCGCCGCGGTCGCGCAGCTCGTGCCGGGCGGCGACCCCGAGGTCGTCTTCGGCTACATGGCCGAGAGCCCGGACGCCGCGCAATACGAGACGGCGATGCTGCGCGTCGTGTCGGCGCGCGGGCTGGGGCTCGTCGCCGAATTCGACGTGGACGCGTGGAAGTCCACCGTGTCGGTGGCCGATCTGGACCCGGCGACGCCGGGCCTGGAGATCACCGGCGGACGCTACCGTGGGATCTTTGGACTGCGCATGGACGGGACGGCCTTGGCGAGCGCATGGGACCACGGGATCGGCGATGGCAACGGCGGCTGGGGGGGCAATCGGGCCTCGCCCGCGGTGGCGGATCTCGACGGCGACGGGGACCTCGAGGTCGTCTTCGGTATCGAGGGCAGCGAGAGCCCGAAGCTGGTGGTGGTCGACGGCAAGACCGGCGAGGTCGCATGGGACATGGACCTGCCGGGCTCGGGCACCGACAGCTCGCCGGCCATTGGGGACATCGACGGGGACGGCAAGCTCGAGATCGTGTTCCTCGGGCGCGACGGGGTCGCCTACGCGATCGACTCGGTGTGTCCGGCCGAGTGAGTCATTCGGGGGTCAGGTCGACCCAATTTTCGAGCGTGCCTTCGCGCGTGAAGCGTTCGCCCTGGCAGTCGAGCGGATCGGCGTCACGCGCGTCCTTCGAGATGATAAGCTGGTCGCGGGTGGCGCCGCGGGCCGCAAACGCCTGCAGCAGCGAATCGTCCAGGGTGTCGAACCAGGAGACGAGGCGCCGACCGCCGGCGACGAAATGCTCGACGGCGATGTCCGACATCGTGGCGTTGCTGGCGTGATGACCGAGGAGCTGACCGGCGACGACAGGGCTCCCGACGGCCAACTCCGGGACCGGGGTGACATGGAAGATGCGCACGATCCAGCCATCGTAGCCTTGCACGGCGATGCGAACCTGGGTTCCAAACGTCTGTTCCGACTCGAGCGCGACGATGGTCCCGTCGACGGGCGCGTGGAGCGTGATCGACAGCCAATCGACCGGCCCGCCCGTGCAGCCGGTCATGCAGAGGTAGTGTTTCATGCTGCGGCACGACTCGAACGCGTCCGAGAAGTCGTGCCCGTAGCCCGATCGGAAGCGCGAGATGCGCTCGATGTCGGCGAGATCGAGGTAGAGCACCTTGGAGAACCGGGGCGGCGCGGCCGTGACGGCGACATCCGCGTCGATGCCGGACGTGTCGGTCGCGTCGGTCGTGTCGGTCGCGTCGAACGTCTCCGTCGCGTCCCCACCGACCTCGGTCCCAGCGCAGGCCCCCAGCCACATCCCGAGCCACCATCCACGCATCAGATCCGCCTCCGGAACGCCCGCGCAGTCTCGGCCCGCGAAGAATGATTGAGTCGGCCTCCGACCGCTGCTAGGGTCCGCCCCGTGACCCCTCGATCCACCTTCATTATTGCGGCCCTCGGCCTCGTCGCGTGCAACAGCGACGAGGGCGTTATCAAGGATACGTTCGTCCCGGGCGACACGCTCGGCGGAGAGGTCGCCGAGACCGTCGCGTCCGAGGTGTCGCCCGAAGTGACCTCCGAAGTCGAGGCCGAAGCCGAGGTCGGCCCGCCACCCGAGGGCCGTCTCGTCATCAACGAGATCGCGTGCCAGGCCGACCCCGAGGAATGGGTCGAGCTCGTCAACGTCGGCGATGCCGATGTCGAGCTGCGCGGCTTCCGCCTGGCCGACTCGCCGAACAAGCGCGGCGTCCATCTCGCACCTGGCACGTTGCGTCCCCTGGAGCACGTGGTCGTGCGGGGCGCGATCGGCATCGCGTGCGCGTCCGATCAGGTCGTGCTCCTCGATGGCCCGACGATCGCCGACACCGCGCCGGTGCGCGAGGGCGACCCGGCGACCACGACGTGGGGTCGGATCCCCAACGGGACGGGGCCCTTCACGACGACGCTGCCGACCCCGCAGAAAACCAACCGCGAGGCGGTCGACGACCGTGCGAGCCTGTTCATCGGCGACGGCCCGATGCCGATCATCGACCTCTACGTGAGCCCCGAGTCGGAGCAGCTCCTCGAGAACGACGCCACGCCGTTCGCCCCGGCGTTCTTCGCCTGGACGGACGCGCGCGGGACCTCGGCGCCGCTCAACGTCGACATTCGCCGCAAGGGCTCGATCACGCTCCGGCCCTGGTCGGCCAAGCCCTCGATCAAGCTCAGCTTCCAGCGACACGACACGCCCGGCGACCGTGCGTTTCGCGGGGTCAAGCGCCTGTCGCTCCACAACCTGGCCTACGATCCCTCGGTCATTCGCGAGTGGCTCTCGTACGAGATCATGCGCGGCATGGGCCAGGCGGCGCCGCGGGTCGGCTGGGCCGTCGTGCGTGTCAACGGCACGAACAAGGGGCTCTACGCGGTGGTCGAGACGTACGATGACGTCTTCCTCGGCGACTGGTTCCCGTCGACGGTCGCCCTCTATGAAGGTGAATCGGACTTCAACAGTGGCGGGATTTCCGCGTTCGAGACGGACATCGGCGACACCATGGAGCCGCTGGTGGCGCTCGCGGCGCGCGTGGACGCGCTCGGCGCGAGCATCGGCGGCGGCTTTGGCGGGCCGGTCGCGCCCGGTCAGCAGGTCGCCGCCGTGGCGACGATCCCGGAGATCGACTGGCGGCAGCTCGCGACCATGTTCGCGCTGGAGGACCTGCTCCAGCACACCGACGGCATGCGCTCGGCCTGCCACAATTACTTCATGCATGTCGACGCGGAAGGGCGCTGGTCGTTCCTGCCGTGGAGCGTGGATCTGGCGCTCCTGCCCGGGTACGGAACGCCGGGGCCGCTCGGCACCTGCAACCAGCTCGCGCGGCTCTGCGACGCCGACGTGCAGTGCCGGGCGTGGTTCGAGCGCGCGCGCGATGCGGCCGCGCAGCTCGTCCTGCGGACCGACTTTCACACGACGGCGACGGCGATTGCAGCGCGCGCCCAAGCGCACGCGGTTCCCACCGACGAACCCTGGTCCGGTGGCGGCTTCATCGGTGACGGCCTGCCGCCGTTCGATCTGGCGCTGGCGGCGGGGGTCGCGGTGGACCTCGCGCGCGAGCGAGCGCTGGCTATCCGCTGCGCGACCGGTGTGGCGCAGGGTGAACCGCTGCCCGAAGGCGACGAAGGCTGCGCGCTGTTCGCGACCGGCGAGCGCGGCGGCAAGCCGCAATGAAATGATGAGACGCCACGCGCGCGCCGGCCTTGGCGCGTGCGCGATTCGTTTGTGGTCCTATGAATGCGACGCGGCCATTCCGAATGGCTCTACTCCCAAGATCCCGGACGCACCCTGATGCTACTGACCTCCTCGCTTCTCTCGCTCATCGTGTCCGCGCCGCCGCTCGAGTGGCACTGCTACGACTACCAGTACGCCGACGGCTACAGCTGCGACTGCGGCTGCGGCATCGCAGACCCCGACTGCGGCCCGGGCGCGACACGCGCGAACTGCTCCGGCAGCATGTGCGGCAAGGACGAGGTCCCGCTCCTCGCAAATCCGGCGCTGTGCGCGCCGAACGTGTGCGGCGACGGGTTCGTCGGCGCCGGCGAGATATGCGATGACGGCGACGGCGAGGGCTGTGACGCGACCTGCATGGTGGTCGCGGAGGGTTACCGCTGTAGCGGCCTGGGAGGCGGCTGCTCGGTGCCGCGCTGCGGCGATCTGCGGGTCGATCTGGATCGCGGCGAGCGCTGCGACGACGGTAACGAGGACGCGGGCGATGGCTGCAATCTGTGCGTGCCCGAGCCGGGCTACGTCTGCCGCGCATTCGGCGGCTGCTACCCGACGTTCTGCGGGGACATGTCGATCGACTTCGACTGGGAGACGCAGACCGGCGAGACCTGCGAGGACGGCAACCAGGACCCGGACGACGGCTGCAGCGCCTTCTGCCAAGCCGAGCCCGGCTACGTCTGCAGCTGGGAAGGCTGCAAGTTGGTCGTCTGCGGCAATCGCGCGGTCGAGCGCGGCGAGTTCGGCACCGGCGAGCAGTGCGACGACGGCGGGGTCGAGCCGGGCGACGGCTGCGACGGCGACTGCCGGATGGAGGTCGGATGGTACTGCGACGACTTCATGGGGTGCAGCGAGGTCATCTGCGGCGACACCATCATGCAGCCGGGCGAGCAGTGCGACGACGGCAACACGGACGAGGGCGACGGGTGTAACGCGCGGTGCACCTCGGAGCCCGGTTGGAGCTGCCAGTGGCGAGCGGGGCCGTGCCACGAGGTCATCTGCGGCGACGGGGTCCAGCAGGGCGACGACATGGGCACGATCTACGAGGAGTGCGACGACCACAACACCGACGCGGGTGACGGATGCGACGGCCAGTGCCGGCGCGAGCCCGGGTTCGTGTGCGACTGGGAAGGCGCCTGCCACGCGGTCGTGTGCGGGGACGGCCGCGTCGACAACGAGTGGGGCGGCGGGCCGGGGCCGGGACCAGGCCCGAAGCCGGTGCCCAAGGATGGTGCGGACGCGGCCAAGATGCCGCCGCCGGGGGGCGGTCCGGGGACACCCTCGAGCGAGGTGTGCGACGACGGCAATATCGACGCGGGCGACGGATGCGACGCGGCGTGCCAAATCGAGGACGGATACATCTGCCCGACGCCGGGGGTCGCTTGCGAGAAGCCGGTGTGCGGCGACGGCAAGGTCGCGCTCACCGAGACGTGCGATGACGGCGACGCGGAGGCGGGCGATGGGTGCGATGCGGCGTGCCGGCGCGAGCCGGGGTTCGTGTGCAAGACGCCGGGGAGCCCGTGCGAGTCGATGCCGACGGCGTGGGTGTGCTCGGCGTTCTTGTACGGGGCGGGCGACGGGTGCGACTGCGGGTGCGGGACGCGCGACCCCGATTGCGCGGAGCCCTTCGAGGTGAGCGCGTGCACGTACAACCACTGCCTCGAAGCGGCGCCCTACCCGAGCGCGGCGGATCCGACGACGTGCACGACGGTCCCGCCGCCCCTGCCGGAGGTTGGGCCGGAGGCGGTCGAGACCACAGTGGAGGCGGGGCCCGAGGCGGTCGAGACGACGCCCGACGAAGCGCCGGCGGCGGAGACGGCGGCCGAGACGAGCGGGGCGGATACGGCGGTAGCGGAGGCCGAACCGACGGTGGTGCAGGCCACCGGGGCGGGCGGTTGTGAGGGCGGTGGTGCGGGTGGGCTCGCGCTCGGGCTCGCCGCGTTGCTGCTGATGGGACGCCGCGGCCGTCGCGCGCGCTGCGGGAGGGCACGGCGCCCGACGCCGCGCGCGCCTATGGAGAGTGCGGGCGCGCGCCCGGCGGGAGAC
>SXGT01546511.1_pt1 | contig 19542 bp, 15 predicted proteins | sample 3176221 | NCBI WGS metagenome assembly SXGT01 (sample SAMN11356862, study PRJNA531348) | freshwater metagenome | isolation source: freshwater sample F1-120 | place: China: Fuxian Lake, Yuxi | collected 2017-12-25
GCGGCGGCGACCGGCGGCGGTGCCGGTTCGGGCGCGGCGGCGACGGCGGGGCGGCGGACGTTGCGCTCGATCTCGGCCCGCACCTCGGGGCTGAGGTTCTCGGCGATCTCGCGAGCCAGGTCGGCCTGACCGGCGAGCAGGAAGGCCTGGTAGGCGTCGACGAAGCGGCCGCCGCGGGCGTAGGCGAGGCCGAGGTAGTTGACGGCGCGGTTCTGGCTGGGATCGACGTCGCGGCTCTTCTCCAGCGCGCCGATGGCGAGGTCAGCCTCGCCCAGCTTGAGGTACACGAGACCGAGGTTGAGCTGATAGCTGCCGTCGAGCGGCGCGGCCTGGACCAGGCGCTCGTAGACCGGCCGAGCCTGGTCGAACTTGCCGCCGCGGAAATAGGCCAGGCCGAGCAGCGCGAGCGCCTTGTTGCTCTCGGGCACCAGCGCAAGCGCCGCCTCGAGCTCCTGCTGTGCCTGGGACAGTCGGCTCTGGCGAAGGAGCTCGCCCCCGGCGATGAGGTGCTGATCGAAGCGGTCGGCTGCGCCCAGGGGGCTGCTGGCGGTCACTGCCAGATACTAACCCCAGAGTGGTCATGGGTTGACACTCGCAGGCTCCCGTCGCGACCGAGGATCACGGTGATGGCGCCGACCTGGTCGGTGCGTAACACCCGGGCGCCGGCCGCCTCCCAGCGCGTGACCACCGACGGCGACGGGAAGCCGAAGCGGTTGCCCCGGCCGAGCGAGATGACGGCCCAGTCCGGCCGCAGGGCGGCGACCAGGGCTGGGGTCGACGAGGTCGGGCTGCCGTGGTGAGCGACCTTGACCACATCGCAGGGGTGAGCGGCGGCCGCGACCAGCGCCTCCCCCTCGCCCTCGAGGTCGCCGAGGAAGAGCACGCAGCGGCCGGCGCGTTCGACGGCGATGACCAGCGAGTTGTCGTTGACCGACCGTACCGGATCGGCGCTGGCGCGGCGACGCGGGCCGTCGCCGGGATCGTAGGTCGGGGCGAGGACCGAGATGGTGACGTCGCCGAGCGTGTGGACGCCCAGCGCGGGTTGCTCGAGGACGGTTCCGCCGGTGGCGAGCCAGTCAGTGAGCCGGCGGAACTCGGGATCGGGATCGGGATCGGGTTCGGGTCCGGGTTCGGGTTCAGCGGCGGCCCAGAGGGTCGCGATCGGGAAGCGCGGCGCGAGCGCGACGAGGCCGAGGTAGTGATCGGGATGGGGATGGCTGATCACGGCGACGTCGATGCGATCGACGCGGCGGGTGCGCAGGAAGCGCGCGACCTCCTCACCGGGGCGGGCGACGGCGCGCAGATCGTCGGCGACGCCCGGCGCGCCACCGGCGTCGACCAGCCACACCGCACCACCCGGCAGTTCGATCACGGCGGCGTCGCCCTGCCCCACGTCGAGGAAGGTGATGCGCAGGGTGTCGTCGGCGACGCGGGCGCGCGCGTGGTGGCACCACGACGCGGTCAGCATCAGCGTGGCAGCGGCGGCCAGGGCGAGCGCGCGGGTGGGTCGAAGCCAGGCGGTGCGCGCCCCCGCCCATGCCGCGTAGATCGCCGCGCAGGCGACGAGCTCGAGATTCGACGGCGGCGGCACCACGATGCTCGGGGTGCGGGCGCCGATGGCGGCGACCAGCTCGGCGGTGAGCCCGGCGATGGCCACGGCGAGATCGAGCACGGCGCCGCCGAGCGCCGACGACACCAGCGACATGACCAGGCCGGCGAGGCCGATCGGGATGGTGACCAGCTCGATGAGCGGCGTCGCCACCAGGTTGCCGACCACGCCGCCGACGGCGATCTCGTGGAAGTGCCATGCGGTGATCGGCGCCGTCGCCAGCGTCACCGCCAGCGACGTGCGCACGGCCTTGACCAGGCCCGCGACGTAGCGTCGCCACCGAGCGAGGTCGTCTCCGGACGCGTCGAAGGACGCACGCCCATTACCCGCGATCACCAGCGTGGCTGCCGCCACGAACGAGAGCTGAAGACCGGGATCGCCGATGGCCAGCGGCGTCCAGGCCAGCACGACCAGGGCCGCGAACCCGATCGCGTCGGCGGCGCGCGCTCGCCGTCCGCACAGCTCGCCGACGAGCACGGCGACCACCACCACCAGCGCCCGCACGGTGGCGATCTGGGCGCCGGTGACCAGGGTGTAGAGCACCGCCAGCGGCAGGGCGGCCGCCGCCGCCGCGCGTCGTGGCGCCAGCCGCGCGCCGAGGCCGGTGAACGCCCACAACCAGCCGACGCCGACGAACGCGACCAGCGCGACGGCGGCCAGGTGCAGACCGCTCACGCTCAGGGCGTGGAAGACGCCGGCTGCGCGCCATGCCGCCTCGGTGTCGTCGTCGAGGCCGGAGCGATCCCCGAGCACCGCGGCGCGGACCAGGGCGTTGCCGACCCGATCGCCGCCGCGGGCGGCGACCGCGGCGCTCGACGCCCGCGCGATCACCGCCGGCGTGCGCCACAGGCTCGTCCGGTCCCCGGACACCACGACCTCGACGGTCCTGGCCCGCATCTCCCACGGCGCGCCGCGGGCCCGGGCCGCCGCGGCGCGGTCGAAGGCGCCGGGGTTGCGGTAGCCACGGGCGGCGAGCACGCGGCCGGTGACGCGCACGCGATCGCCGGGCAGCACCGCGGCGCGATCGGCCGAGACCCGCAGCCGCGCGCCGCCGGTCTCGACGTCGAAGCTCGCGCCCCAGCGAGTGGCGGCGATGGGGCCACTCACCCAGCCCTCGATCACGTCAGCGTCGCGATCGTCGACGCCGACGCCGGCCGGCGCCGGCTGCGGGACCCGGGCCCGCGCGCCCAGCGCGGCGGCGACCAGCGCCGTCACCAGGAGCCAGCGCGCCGCCGGGAACCGTCGCGTCATCAGCCACGCCGCAAGCGCCAGCACGAGCCAGGGCTGGTTCGCCGCGGCCCACGCAGTGTGCCCACCGAACCACACACCGGTCGCGGCGGCGATCGCGAGCGCCGGCAGTCGTACCGGCGGCCAGCGGGTCTCGTCGGGGCCGTCGATCACCACCACCAACCACCGACGCAGGTGCGGAACCGGTATCGCGGCTGCGAGGAACTGAGGCTGAACATGCCCCGCTCTATCGACGGCGAGCCGCGCCGGTTGCGGGTCGAATCGACCTCGCCCGAATAGCCAAGCGACCGCGCTGGCTTACGACCTATGAACCGACGATCACAGTCTCGGCCTCTTCAGGGCAAGCCAGGCCACGGCGCCGAAGAAGAGGGACTGGGCGACGAGGACGGCCCAGGCGACGAGGAGGACGCGCGGGGTGTGGGCGTACTGGGGCTCGTCGGGCATGGGGATGAGGAGCGGGAGGTGGTTGGTGTCGGCGGTGGCGCTGAGGGCGTCGACGGCGGCGCGGGCGGAGATGAGCCAGGAAACGGCGGCGGTCACGCCGTGGAGGGCGAACATGACGCCCGAGAGGACGACCTGGGGCACGAGCACGATGGGGATGAGGCTGGTGGCCTTGTCGGGGGTCGAGGCGACCGCCGAGACCGCGAGGCCGAGGCCCACGCCGGCGAGGCCGGCGAGCGCGATGGTGGCGTAGATCTCGAGCCAGGCCGGCGCGACGACGCCATCGGTGGGCATCTTCACGCGGAGGGCGAGGACGCCGAGGAGGAGCGCGGACTGGACGAGGACGAGGGCGAAGAGCACGAGGGCCTTGGACGCCAGGTACGGCCCGGCGCGCAGGCCGGCCAGCCGCTCGCGGCGCAGGATCGGCGCCTCCTTGCAGATCTCGCGCGCCGAGTTGATGACGCCAAACCACACGCCGGTGGTGGCCAGCATGAAGACGAGCTTCTTGGCGTCGATGCGGTTGCCGGTCAGGCCGTGGTCGTTGGAGACCAGCACGAGCAGGAGCCCGATCACCGGCGCCTGGATCAGGAGCAGCGCCAGGTTGCGACGATCGGCGGCGATGAGCTCGACGTAGCGGCGGCAGAGGATCGCGAGCTGGCGCCAGCGCGAGAGCGCAAAGGTCCGGGCCCGCCGCTCCTTCTCGGCCTTCTGCGCGTGCGACGGCGCGGCCGGAGCGCGGGCTGGTCGCGCCACCACGTAGCTCTCGTGCTGGAGCGAGCCCTGGTAGCGCTCCTGCCAGCGGGTGGCGGTGGCGGCCGGCGTGGCGCCAGGGGCGCTGCCGTCGGTGGCGGCGTAGATGTCGGCGAAGTCGTCGACGGCGAAGAAGTCCAGGGCCTGCGACGGCGGGCCGAAGTACACCAGCTTGCCGGCGACCAGGAAGGCGATGTGATCGCAGACCCGGATGTTGGCGGTGGCGTGGGTGATGAGGACGACGGTGCGGCCGCCGTCGGCGAGACGCCGGAGGGTGTGCATGAGCTTGCGCTCGAGGCCGGGATCGAGGCCCGAGGTCGGCTCGGCGAGAAACAGCAGCAGCGGATCGGCCAGGAGCTCGCACGCGATCGACACCCGCTTGCGTTGGCCCCCCGACAGATCGTCGACCCGCTTGTCGCGGTGGGCGGTCATCTCGACCGCGTCGAGGACGTGGGCGATGCGGGTCTCGATCTCGGGCTCGGCGGTGTCGGCGGGCAGGCGGAGGCGGGCGGCGTGGTGGAGCGCCCGCGCCACGGTCAGCGAGCGGTGCAGGATGTCGTCCTGCGGCACGTAGCCGACGATCGAACGGTAGGCGTCGTAGCCGGCGTAGAGGTCGTCGCCGTTGATCGCGACCCGCCCGCTCGAGGCGCGATGGAAACCGCACAGCGCCATCATCAGCGTCGACTTGCCCGAGCCGCTGGCGCCGACGATGCCGACGAACTCGCACGGCTCGATCGACAGCGTCGTGTCGTCGAGGATGACCTTGTCGCCGACGACCCGACGCAAGGCGCGGGCGTCGAGGCGGATGCAGCCGTGTTGATCGAACGAGTCGAGGCTGTCGCCGTCGTAGGTGAGGCGGAAGGTGCCGATCTGGACCTCGTCGCCGGGCGACAGCGGGCGCGGCGACCTCACCGGCGAGCCGTTCACCCACGTGCCGTGGCGCGAACCGCGGTCGCGCAACACGTGGCGGCCACCCTCCCAGACCAGCTCGGCGTGGCGGCGCGAAACCAGCGGTTGATCGAGCACGATGTCGGCGTCAGCGCGGCCGATGGTGAGCAGGGCCTTCCCCGGCGGGGTAGCGAAGTGGTGCATGGGCGCGATCGGCGGCGCCTGCGGGTTGCGATAGACCAGGGTGGCCAAGGCCGCGGTCGCCGGATCGGACAGGCGGACCACGTCACCATCGTGGAGCACGGCGTCGTCGACGATGGCGCCGCCCAGCAGCACGCGGGCGCCGCCCTCGGCGATCACGTGGTGGGCGCCGGCGACCAGCACCAGGCGGGCGTGGACTGGCGCGATCCAGCTCGGGGCCAGCACCACATCGCAGTCGGCGGCATGGCCGATGGTCAGCGCTTCGCCGCTGACGAACACGACGCGGGAGCTGGCGCCGTCCTGCACCTCCAGGCGCGCCGGCTGCACCAGAGGGTCGATGGTCTCCGTCTGCAACCCATCGACGGTATCACCGGCGTCGCGCGGCCACGGCCGTGGCGCCGACGATCAGCGCGGCGCCGGTCAGGGTGGTCCACGGCGGGACCTCGGCGAACAGGGCGGCGCCGACGGCGATCGCGAACACGACCTGGAGGTAGCCCACGGCCATGGCCCGCGCCGCCGGTTCGCGCGCCAGGCCGTAGGTCAGGCACACCTGTCCGATCTGCGTGGTCACGCCGATGCCGGCGAGGAGCAGCCACTCGCGCCCGCTCGGAGTCACCCACTGGGGCGCGGCCCAGACCAGCGACAGCGGCGTCGCCACCAGCGGGAAGTAGAAGACGATCACCAGCGGGTGCTCGCCGGGCCCCGGCTCGGGGTGCGCGGTCGTCGGCACCGGGTTGGTCAGGCGCCGCACGGTCACATACGCCGCGGCCGAGCAGAACGCGCCGCCGACGGCGACAGCGAGGCCCACCGGATCGAGGCCGAGGCCGCCGCCTCCAGATCGCGCCACCAGCACCACGCCGGCCATGCCGAGCGCGAGCGCGACGGCGGTACCGGCGCTCAGGCCCTCGCGCAGGAACAGCCAGGCCAGGACCGCCGTCCAGATCGGCGCGGTGTGGTGCACCGTCGTGGCCTCGGCCAGCGGCAGGCGGCCGAGCGTCCAGTAGTAACAGGCGAGGGCGATGAACCCGAGCGTGCCGCGAAGGACGAGCGACGGCCGACGATGGGGCGTGCCCCACGGCGAGCGCCCGATGCGCCACACCATCACATACGAGAGCGCCAGCGTGAGGGCAGCGCGGACGAAGACGATCTCGGCGGTGGGCAGGCCGTGCTCGGCCTCCTTGACCAGCGCGCTCATCGCCGAGAACGCGAACGCCGCGGCGACCATGAACGGCACGCCGCTGCGACTGCGAGACTCGGACACTCCGCCCAGGCTACTCCGGCTGCCAGCGCAAGCCGAGGCCGACGAACAGGGCCTGGCCCGAGAAGCTCGCGTCCATGCTCTCGATGCCGGTGGTGGAGCGCGAGGCCAGGTGCAGGTACTCGGCGAAGGCGTCGATCGTGAGCGCGCGCGTGGCGGCCACCGAGGTGCCGGCGGTCAGCGACGCGCGCGTCGCGTCGGGAGAGGAGGGTGACAGGGTGTCGTCGGGCGCGGGCGACGGATCGTAGGCGACGCCGGCGCGGGCCACGGCGCGGGCGCCGAGGCGAGCCTCGCCGCCGGCGCGGACGGCGAGCGTGGTGTGCCAGCGGGTGGCCTGGTGCACGTCGGGGGTCTGCTCCTGCGCGAAGTCGATGCCGAGCTCGTCGTAGGTGCCCCACAGGGTCAGCTCGAGATCGGCGAGCGCGGCCCAGCGGCCACGGGCCCAGCGGGAGCCGAGCACCACGCGATCGGGCAGCGTGATGGTCGCGCGCGCCTCCTGATCGGGCGCCTTCTCGCTGAAGGCGTCGGGTACGGTGAAGTCGGCGCCGCCTTCGAGCGGCAGGCGGGTGCGGCTCTTGTACGTGAGGCCGACCGCGACCTCGGGCGAGGGCTGGCTCCACGCGGCCAGGTGGAGGCCGATGCCGGTCCCGGCCATATCGATGGCGACGTCGCCTTCCATGTCGATGAAGTCCATCTGGCGCGCGACCCGCAAGCGACCGCGATCGATGTGGGGCCCGCCGGCGACGCGGACCTTGCCCAGGCGATACGCCACGAACGGCGCGATGCGGAACACCTCGAGACGCGAGCGCACGATCTCGAAGCGGCCCTGCCAGTCGACCGGCCACACCACACCACCGCCGAAGGGCACGCCGACCGCCACGCCGGCGCCGAGCTTGCCGTCGGACCAGGCCAGATCGATGTGGGGCGGCGTGGCCCACGGGTTCTGGGTCTGCGAGGTCCACGCGCCCGCGGCGTTCTCGCCGCTGGAGGTGATCGAAGGGCGGGCCAGCACCAGGCCGAAGCCCAGGCGCAGGCCGCCGCCGTCGGCGAGGGCGGCCGGGTTGGTCCACGCCGCGCCCGACTCGTCGTCGCGCGCGGCCCCGGCGCCGCCGGTGCCGGCGGCGGTGATGGTCTGCTCGGCGATGGCGAAGCCACCGGCGGCGGCGGTGCCGGTGGTCGCGGCCATGACGGCTGCGATCGCGAGAAGCCTGGCGACGGCGTTCACGGCAGCACCTCCCCGTTGAGATACGCAGCCAGGTCGCGGCCACCGCGCCCGGCCTCGGGTTCGACGGGAATGACCAGGAAGGCGTGCTCGGCGATGTAGTCGCGCCGCGGCGCGCCGGTCACTCGCTCGAGCGCGCGGGTGTAGTCGTTGGGGATGATGAAGTCGAGGGTCGCCATCTGCAGGAGCAGCGCACGCGCGCCGGTCGCTTCGCCCAGGTTGATGGGATCGACCGCGTCGACCACCCAGCGCGCGACATTCAGGAAGCGCTCGCCCTCGTAGGAGGTGCGCGGCACCTCGAGGCGGGTGAACAGGCCATCGACCTGCTGGCCGAAGACCGACGAGTCGTCGAACATGTCGACCAGATCGGCGCCGGGCACGTTGAGCACGGCGCGGCGGATGTCGGGCGCGCCGGCGAGGAAGCTGGCGCCGAGGATGGCTCCCAGCGACTGGCCGGCGTAGAAGACCTTGCTGGTGTCGACCGGCGCGCCCAGCACGCCGCGCCAGTCCGCGGTGCGCAGCGAGCGCTCGAGCGCCCCCAGATCGACCAGCGACTGGTCGAAGTGATCCTTGGTGTTGACGATGTGGTCGACCTCGAGGAAGGCCGCGCCCGACGCGACCGGGTAGTTGAGCACCGGCCACATGCTGAGGCGGTTGCCGTTGCCGCTGGCGTCGACGCAGCGGCCCTGCGGGTTGCACGTCGAGCCGCTCTGACACGGCGGCAACGACGTCACCTCGCCGGTCTGCGGGTTGACCACCGAGATCGGACCACCGGCGATGCACTGGGTCCGGGTGCCGTGGAACGGCAGATCGATCGCGACCGTGGCGAAGCCCTTGGCGCCGAGGGCGTCACCGACGGCGAGCACGAAGCGGCGCTCGGTCATGACGCCGTGACCGAAGATGACCACCGGCACCGGCCGGCCGGCAGGCAGGTTACGCGGCACGGTGACGGTGAACCCGACCTTGTCGACGCGGTGACCGCCGTCCTCGCGCAGGCCGCGGGTGGTGTCGTCGAGGTAGTACGGCGACTCGATGGCGCCGTGGACGACGCGCTCGACGTTGAAGAGGGCGGTGAAGCCGAGGGGGAAATCCGCCACCGCCTGGGCCGCGGTGCGGGTGACCAGGTCGGTCGGCGCCGGCGATACGCCGACGGCGGCCGCGCGGCGCACCATGTCGTCGATGCGCGGCTTGACCAGCATGGTGGTGAATGGCCACGCCGCCACCACGCGCTCGCGGCCGATCTGCCCCAGCAGCGGGCCGAGGCGGCCCCGCGCGTCCTCGATCCGGACCGCGTCCTCGTCGGGGACCACGCCCACCTTCGACGCGCCGGCCTCGAAGATGGCCGACTCGGCCTTGAGCAGCGCGCCGGCGGGCATGGCGATGATGGGCTGGCCGGTCAGGTCCTTCACGCCGTCGGTGACGACGACGGCGTAGCCGGTGCCGGCGGCCAGGGGCCTGCGATCGGGCCGGATGGCGACGCCCTGGCCGTCGGCCATCACGCGCACGGTCGCCGGCTCGCGCACCGGCGGGGCCGCCAGGCGCCAGAGCTGCACGGTGGAGGACGTCACCGACGCCGGCTGCACCGCGCCGGTGAGCTGGAAGATCAGCTCCGACGACAGAGCGAAGCCCTCGTAGGCGCGCAGGCGATACTTGACCTCGGCCTCGACGGCCGAGTCCCAGGGCGCCGCCGGCAGGTCGACCTTGCCGGTCGCGGGATCCATCACGAGCTGGATGGGCAGGGGCATGCGCTGCGAGGACTTGTCCATGGCGAGCTCGACGCGGGTGGTGACGGTGAAGCGCCACAGTGCCGCCACGTCCTTGCGGTGCACGCCGCGCGACTCGAGCCAGTCGAAGTGAGGCAGGAGCTCGAGGCGGAGTTCCTCGAGCTTGCGGGCGTTGTCGGCGCGGGTCGCGGCGTCGTTGCCGGGGAAGGCGCGGGCGTGCTCGGCGGTGTCGAGGGGCTCGGTCTGGCGCAGGAAGTAGAAGGCCGCGTCGCACTCGACTTTCTCGCCGAGCTTGCCCTCGACGCCGTCGGCTTGGCCGCGGAGGACGACGAGGTACTGCGCGCCGCGCTCCCAGCCGTGGCGGGGCGCGTCGATCTTCAAGGTGCCCTCGTCGGCTGAGAAGGAGACGCGGGCGTCGGTCACTCGCTGCGGCGTGCCGCCCCACTTCCAGACCTGCAGGGTCTCGTCGGTGATCGTGCCGGGCGCGATCGGCGCGGTGAACTCGACCTCCGCCGCCGACGCGCTCGACCAGCCGTCGAGCGTGTTGAGGTAGGTGTAGAGCTCGGCCTCGGCCGGTGTCAGGGTGTCGTCGATGGGGAGATCGAGATGACCGGCGGCGTCGTCTCGCAGGACGTCGGTCGGCATCGGGATCACCTTCGCGTCCGGATCGAACCGGGCGTGGATCACCGCTGGCGGATCGTCGGGCTCGAACGAGACGCAGCCGGCGAGCACAACCGCGGTTGCGGTGGTGCACGCAAGAAGACACAGACACGACGCGGGCGCGCGCACGTGGTGATACATGGCCGAAGCCTCCCTCGCCGAGCACCCTACATGAGGCTCGACCGGCCTGACCAGCGTTTTTGCGCAGTGCGTTAGCTACGTAAGAGCGCCCACAGCCACTACTTCTGCGTCGGAGCCACTGTGGGCGACGCGATGCGTCCAGATCACTATCGAATCTCGATCGATAGCGGCGAACGAGCGCGCCGAGCCTGGACCCAGCGCGCGATCGACCTCATCTCGACATCACTGGAGACCGCCACGCAACCGCGGGTCCATCCGAAGGTGACCGCGGCGCGACCGAGCGCGCGCAGGCGGCGATCGGGACCGTGAATGCCGATCGCGCCGCCGGTGATGCCGCGCTTCTGCTGCGCCGCGGTCGGGAAGGCGATCGGGATGAAGGTTCCGTAGTCGGAGGAGCGTCGCGGCGCGGCCAGCGCGTACCTGCCCAGCGGAGTCTTGCCGTCGCCCTCGCGCTGCTTGCCGGCGCCGTTGCCGCCGATGGCCACCGGGTACGACGCGACGGCGGCGCCGTGCTCGCACAGAGTGAGCACGCGCGCGGCGGTGTCGACGAGGATCTCGGTGCCGGCACCGACACAGGCGCTGCTGATCTCGCCGTCCTCGGCGCGAGCGTGGGGCGCTATCGCCGCGACGAGCGCGGCGGCGGCGACGATGGCGGCGACGGCGCGGCCCATTCCTCAACCCTACCCCACCAACACCACAAGTGACGTTGGTAGGGTGCCTCACATCGGGCATAGTAAGATGGATGCAGGGTAGTCCCCCGCCGCCGCACAGCCGGGCCACCCTCGTCATCGGGTTGTACGGCGCGCTCGCGCTCGGCGGGCTCCTGCTCTCGGCGGGGCGCGGCGATGCCGACGTCTACCGCGCCGTCGAGGTCCGTGCGATGTGGTGGCACCTGGTCTCGCCGTTGCTCGGCGTGGCCGTCGGGCTCGCCGTGGTCTACGGGAGCCGGGTCGTGACCCAGCGCTCGTCGTGGGGCCGCGCGCTCCACGACGACTTCTACGCGCTGCTCGGCGACCTGAGCGGGCGCGAGATCTTCATCCTCGCCGTCGCCAGCTCGGTCGGCGAAGAGGTCTTCTTTCGCGGCGCGCTGATGCCGTGGCTCGGGCTGGTGCCGCAGGCGGTGCTGTTCGGGCTGCTCCACGTCGGGCCCACCCGGCGGTTCCTGCCCTGGACGGCCTGGGCGCTGGTCATGGGCCTGGTCTTCGGCGGGCTGGTGACGCTGACCGGAGACCTGGGCGGGGCCATCGCCGCCCATTTCACGATCAACTTCATGAACCTGCACTTCATCGCGCGCGGGCCGGCGGCCGTCGCCGCCCCCGAATAGTCGGATTATTGCCCCCCGGGGCAGGCTTCCCTAGCCTCGGGGCATGCTGCGATCACTCGTCCGGGTGCTGGGTGCGACTCTCGTCGTGGGCGTCGTCGGGCTGGTGGTTCCGGCCCGGCCTGCTCACGCCGACGAGACCTCGACGGCTGACAAGCTGCGCATCCTCTACTCGAGCCGGTTCACGTTCACCGACGATGGCTTGCCCCTCGTCACCGTCGAAGTGATGAGCGGACAGGAACGGGTCACGCTGTCGGCGCCGGGCGGGCTCGTCATCCTGCCCGACGGAGACGGCGGCAGCGCCACGCGCATCGACGGCGCGAACAGCATCACCGTGACCAGCCAGGACGCCGCGCCCGCCGAGATCCGCGAGTGGACGGTGGTCGAGCGGCTCGCCCCCGACGACGCCAGCGGGATCGCGACCGGGATGGAGACCTGGCGCAGCCGCGGCCTCGATCCCCACAGCTTCGAGATCGGAACGCTGTTCGCCGTCGACGGCGAGGTCATCGATACCCGCGAGCACCTGGTCGCGGTCGCCCCGGTCGGCCCCGGCAAGGGCGCGGCCAAGGCCAAACAGATCGCCGACGTGCACGACGTGGTCACCACCGTGCACCGCGAGCTGGTGCGGCGACCGCGGGGCACGATCGTCGCGCGCGCAGGTGACGTGACGGTGATGAACCCCTCGGTTGTGTGGTTCCGGCCGGCGCGCGCGGGCGAAACCATCACGGTGAAGGACGTGCCGACCAACACCGGCGGGTCCCAGCTCGTCACGGGACACGAGGATCGGCGCTACTGGGGCGCGGTCTACGTGACGTTCGGCTCCGACGGCGCGCTCACCGCGGTCAACGCCGTCGGCGAGGACAAGCTGCTGGCCGGGCTGGTGCCGTCGGAAATCTTCGCCGACGCGCCCGAGGCCGCGCTCGAAGCCCAGGCGATCGCCGCGCGCACCGAGCTGCTGGAGAAGATCGGCCGCCGCAACCTGACCGAGCCGTACCTGCTGTGCTCGACCCAGCAGTGTCAGGTCTACGCCGGCGCCGGCAAGGAGCACCCGAGGACCACGCGGGCGGTCGAGAAGACCCGCGGCATCGTCATGCTGCGCGACGGCGGCGGGCTGGTCGATGCGCGCTACAGCGCGTCGGCCGGCGGACGTACGGAGGACAACGAGGCGATCTGGGGGGGCACGCCCGACCCGTCGCTGCGCGGGCGCGCCGATACGGTCGACAAGAAGCTGGCCGAGCGGTTCGCTGTGATCGACGACAAGAACCTGGACGCGTTCCTGGCGGCGTCGCCTGGCGCGTTCTGGAGCGGCTCGACGAAGTGGGGCAAGAAGCACTTCCGCTGGACGCTGGAGAGCAGCGCCAAGGAGCTGTCGGCGCACGTGGCGCGGGTGCACGCGTCGGTCGGCACGGTGACGGCGCTCGAGGTGGTGCGCCGCGGGCGGAGCGGCCGGATCCAGTCGATACGGATCCGCGGCACCAAGGGCGTGGCGGTGACGGATGGGGATCTGGCGATCCGGCGGCTGCTGGGCGGGCTCAAGTCGACGCTGTTCACCGTCGAGGCGCGCGGGCCGGCGGGGGCGCCGACGAAGTTCGTGTTCAGGGGTGCCGGCTTCGGTCACGGCGTGGGCATGGATCAGGTGGGCGCGATCGGCATGGCGGACGCGGGTAAACCGCACGAGGCGATCCTCGGCAACTACTACCGCGGCATGCACCTGCACCGGCTGTACTGATCAGTCGGTCCAGCGGCCGCTCACGGAGGCCGAACCGTCGAACGCGTTGACGTGCACCTGGCGCTTGGTACGATCGCCGACCGCCCACACGACCTGCCAGGCCGAGCCGCCGCCGCGCGCGGTGGGCGTGATGCCCGGGTGCGACGCGCGCCAGGTCTGGATCTCGCCGACGGCCTCGGCGATGGCGATCGCCTGATCGGGCGTGGTGACGGTCAGCATCGTCGCCGGCACCAGCGACGCGATGGTGCGCCGGGTCGGCTCGCGGCCGCGCCGGGGCACCTCGCGCACGAGCTCGTGGCAGGCCTGCGCGCCGAGCTGATAGGTCGAGGAGTAGTCGAGGTAGCCGGACGGGACGGGGCCGGAGACGTGGAACCCGTAGTCCAGGTCGGGCACCGCGAACGTGGCGCGGCCGCGCGCGTCGGTCTTCTTTGCCATCGCCAGCATGCCGGCGCGGTGGCGGTGGGTCGGCGTACATCCGGCGTCGCGCGTGCAGGTCTGGTCATGGGTGATCTGGACGGTCACACCGGGTAGCGGCTTGCCAGTCAGATAGTCGACGACTTCGACGATGATCCGGGGCTTGCGCGAAGGCGGCGGCGGCGCGGCGGCGGGATCGGGCACGGTCGGGCACGCGAAGGTGGTCGCGGCCGAGCCGCAGACGAGCGCGCCCAGCACCATGGCGACGCGTCTGGTCGGCATACCGACAGAGTCTAGCACCGCGATCAGGAACGCTCGAACAAGCGGATCGGAGCGCCCATGTACCGGGTCTCGGTCCACGCGCGGAAACCGAGCTTCTCGGCGACACGGATCGACGCGGCGTGATCGGGGTCGATCATGCACACGGTGCGCGTGCCCCGACCAAGGTCTGGGAGATTGGCGTCGCCCCACTGCGTGACCGCGCGCATGGCCTCGGTCGCCAGGCCACGACCGTGGGCCCACGCCGCCAGCGCCCAGCCGGCCTCGGGTGCGCCGTCAAAGCCGGGCGTGACCTCGCGGCGGAAGTCGGCAAGGCCGGCCTCGCCCACGAAGCGACCGCTCGCCTTGTCGCGCAGGACCCAGAAGCCGTACCCCATGACCGCCCAGTGCCCCAGGTACGCGAGCATCTTGGTCCAGACCTTCTCGGCTGGCTGGGTCGTGCCGCCGATGTGTTTGACCACCACCGGATCGGCCCACATCGCGGAGCATTCGTTGAAATCGCCGGTGGTGTGCCCGCGTAGGACCAAGCGCTCGGTCTCGAGGGTCGGCGCCGAACTTCGCAGCATCCGCTGGATCGTGACACCCATTCCGTCGATGGGTACAGGTCCATCGCCTCCCGGATTGCTCGACATGCAGGTGCCGTCGCTTCGCGCTGCGACGTTTGCAGCTTGAGCCCACGCCGAAAAACGGCTACGTCGGAGGCTCATGCGCAGGCGCGTCGCTCGCATCATCCTCAATCTGACCGTCGAGCTCACCGCCGGCGGTCGGTTGATGCGCGCGGTGTCGCAAGACGTGACGCCGTTCGGGATGTTTGTCCGGATGCAGACTCCGCTGCCAGTGGGCACCGTGGTGGAGCTGGCGATGTCTACGGGCGGGGTGAGGTTGAGCACGGTGGCCACGGTGGTCCATGCGCTCGATGAAGAGGAGGGCCGGCAACTCGGGCGCAAGCCGGGCGTCGGCGTGGTGTTCCGCGACGCGCTCCGCGACCAGGCCGACCTGGATTTCCAGACCGAGCTGATCCGCCTGATCGAAGCGAACCCGCAGATCAACCCGGTCACGGACGAGCTGCGCATCGTGGTCGCCGATCCGCAGACCCGGCTGCTCGAGCGCCTGTCGACGACGCTCGGCAACGCCGGCTTCGCGGTCTACACCGCCACCAATGGCATGGAGGCGCTGGGCGCCGCGCTCAGTCGCGATCCCGACGTGGTGGTCGCGGAGCGCGACATGCCGGTGATGGACGGCCTGCGCCTGCTGGAGGAGATGGGCCGTCACCCCGATCTGGCGCGCGTGCCGGTCGTCCTCATGTCAGAAAACGCGACTGACCTCGTGCGACTGCAGGCGATGCAGCTCGGCGCCTCCGAGGTGCTGCCCAAGCCGTTCACCGCCCTCGAGCTGATCCTGCGCGCCCGGCGCCTGGCCCGTGGTGGTCGCCGCGACGGCGAGCAGGTGCTGCTGCGCGGCGCGGTCGCGCAGCTGGGGCTACCGTCGCTGCTCACGATGCTCGAGCAGGAGCGCAAGACCGGGGTTCTGCGGTTGACACTGGACGATACGGTAGCGTGGCTCTCGTTCGTCGATGGCCGGCTGGTGCGGGCCCGCGCATCCGACAAGCGCGACGACTCGCGCTCGACGTTGATGCGAGTGTTGAGCTGGACGACCGGGCACTTCGAGCTGAGCGCGGGCGGCGCCGAGGGCGACGCCGAGCTCGATGATACGGTCACCCACCTCCTGCTCGAGCACGCACGTGTGACCGACGAGAACCGTGGCCGTGCGTAGTCGCATGGGGCCGCTAGGGCGCGGAGAGCGCCCGGTAGCCGCCCCCGTTGAAAACGCTGGTGAAGCCGGCGGCCTCGAGGCGTTGCTTGGCGACCGCGGCGCGCGGGCCGGTGCCGCAATAGACGACGATGGGTCGCCCCTTGTCGCCGACGGCCTGCTCGATCTCGGCCAGCCTCGTGCCGATCTCGTCGACCGGGATGTTGCGAGCCGTGGGGAGGTGGCCATCGGTGAACTCGTCAGCGGTGCGGACGTCGAGCGTGAGCGCGCCATCCGCGACGAGCTTCTTGGCGGCGGGTGTGTCGATGTCGCCTGACGCTGCCGAGCTCTGATGGGCGGAACCAGAGGCTGGGGAGGGCGACTTGTCGCCGCCGCAAGCGACGGTAGCGGTGAGCAGCGCGAACAAAGCGAGCTTGGCGAATCCGAGCGAGCGAGCCATGCTGCACGCTATCTTGCGGTTGGCATGACGTCGAGCCGCCTCGTGATGGAGCCGTATCTCGCCCAGTGCGCCCGCTGGCCGGCGCGCGGCCGCCACGTGATGGCGCAATTCGATGAGGACACGGTCGTGGTGTATCAAGCCTATCGTCCTTCGATCGGCCGGTTCGCCTCGGAAAACGGGTTCTTCGGTGGTGAGTTCTCGCTCTCCCGAATGAGCTGGGTGAAGCCCAACTTCCTGTGGATGATGTACCGGTCAGGATGGGGGTCGAAGGACGGGCAGGAGGTAGTGCTGGCGGTCTGGCTGAAGCGGACGGCGTTCGATCAGATTCTGGAAGCCGCGGTGCCGTCGAGCCACGACACCCGGCGCTGGGCGGACCGGACCGAGTGGCAGACCGCCGTGGCTGCGTCGGACGTTCGGTTGCAGTGGGACCCTGATCATGGGCCATCGGGCGCCCCTCTCGAGCGGCGCGCGGTGCAGATCGGCCTGCGCGGTCCGTGGCTGGCGAAGTACGCCAGGCCGTGGATCGTCGCGATCGAGGACGTGAGCGAAGTGTGCCGCGAGCAGCACACGCGCTGGCGGAAAGGCGGCGATGGCGACCTGGTGATGCCGCGCGAGGATGTCTATCCGGTGACGCCAGGAGGTGCCGCGTCCTTGGGATCGGATTGAGCAGGGTCTGGGGCGGGGAACTTCTGGGTGCGCGATCGCGAGATGGTCTGCAACGCCACGCGAACCAGCGTCTCCAGCGTCGCCTCGCGACCCACGTGAGTCAGCGCGCGGCCGACGGCTGCCGAAGCATCGCTGGATCGGAAGCCGAGCCCGACCAGCGCCAGCCGTGCTGCCGCGGCATGGTTGCCGTCATCACCGTCGCCATCGGCGCCCCCCGGTGGCAGTTGCGTTCCATATCGCCGCCCGTCGGCGTGGGCAACCTGCAACGAGCCCGGCGCGCCCGCGATCGTGATGCAGCCATCGTGATGCAGGCTGTGATGCAGCTCGCACAGCGTGATGAGGTTCAGCGCGACGTCCTCGCCGCCCAGCGCCCGCGGCTTGATGTGGTGAACGTCGACGAACTGCGACGACGTGCAGCCGGGCACGACACATCGGCGATGGTCGCGGGCGAGGACCAGGCGCCGCACGCGCGACGGTATCGTCCGCGTCGGTTCAGGTGGTATCGCCGCGCCGTCGTCGACTCGCCCGAGCACCACAGCGTCACAGTAGGCGCGCTCGATCGCCGAGGGCGGTAGCTCGATCGAGCGGCCCGGCGTGTCTTGCCAGCCGCGCTGGCAGTACTCGCAGACGACGATCGCGATCTGGTGGGGTGGCCGATTCGAATGCACCGCGGGCTCATCAGGACCGTCGCCCTTGGCCGGCGCCGTCTCGGTGGCTGGACCACCCAGTACGGCGCGACACGCGACCGCCATGAACTCCGCGTCGCTCATGCGCTGACCGACCTCGCGCTCCAGGTGCCTGCGCGCCTCCAGGAACAGGGCGTACGCCGCCGGGGGCAGCTCCATGCGCACGATCCGCGGATCGAGGTCGGGATCGGGTCGCTGGTCAGGACGATCGCCGCGCTTCCGGCCACGGACCGCCTGTTCGACCTCTCGTACGGTCAGACCGTCGACGTGCGCGAGCCAGACCTGCTCGATCTCCGGCGTCGCCACACGCACGAGCTCTCGCACCTTCGAGAACGAGACCTGCCCAGCCTCCAGCGCCGCCGCGGTCTCCGGCAACTCGGCCAGGGCCTCGGCGACGCGCATTCGATCGCGCCCTGTGGACGGCGCATACCCGAGCACCCGCTCGAGGTACTCGCCGAACGAGCCGAATCCCAGGTGCCGGTGGATCGCGGCCTTTCGCGCTGCCACCAGCAGCCGTGCTTCCTCTGCATCCAGCACCGCCCGACGGGCCGCGAGCCGGCGCATGCGTCGATCGATCTCTCGCCAGTCGCGACCCACGTGAGTCGCCGACTCCGCCGCCCCACCCGCCCCTGCCTCGTTCTCCAACACCTTGCCGCTGTCCTCGAACATCCACGCCTCCTCCACGCGGTCGTCAACCGCGGGCGCCCCTCTAGCACGGGTCACTGACGGTCGACCGCAGCTCCGTCAGGAACGAGGCGGTACCTCGATCTCCCATACGCCCTCGCTTCCAGCGATCTCCCGCACCGCGACCTCGACGCCGATGAACTGCTTCAACAGGTCGACCTGGGTCGTCGTGTGCAATGTTGGCTGCACCGTCCTGAACCGTCCCCCGCCGCCCAGCGCCAGCGGCACGAGCAGCTGATCAGCCAGGTGCGCGCCCACGGGCGGCACGACCGCCAACCATGCCGCGGCTTCCTCGGCCGCCGCCAGCGCCACCCGCTCCGCGGCCAGCCCGCGCTCGCCGAACGCGACGAACATCTCGGTCACGTACTCGCATTGGACCTCGATCGATACGACATTCCCCGGGCCCGGCGAGCGCGCCGCCTCGACGACGCCGCACGCCGACGCGTCCCAGCCCAGCCGGTCGCACGCGGTCGCGATCTCGCGTTCGGCCACGTGCCGTGGCAACGCGCTGATCAACGCGATCGCCAGCCGAGACCGCACCTCACCCCGCTCGCACAAGTCGAGCGGCGCCAGCCGCTGCGAGCCGCCACCTTCGATGACGATGCGCATCCGCCCGCCACCGGCCGGATAGAACCCGGGCCGATCCAGCCGCGCCTCGATCCGCGCGCCGAGCCGCCGCAGCATCGGCGCCAGCACACGCACGAAGTAGTCATACGTCGGCGCCGACGGGTTATGCGTGCCGCCCTCGATCGTGACCTCGAACCGGCCCTCCCCGACCAGCAACGCCGGCAACAGCGCCTGCACCACCAGCAGCGTGCTGCCGGCCGATCCGATCGAGAACGCGTGCTCGCCGGCCCGCATCGGCCCCGGCGTGAACACCAGCTCGCGCGAACCGAGCTCGGCACCAGACACCTCGGCGCCCGACAGCACCCGCGCCGCGTTGACCGCGGTGAGGTGCTGGCGCAAGAGCCCTGGCTTGGCGCGGCCGGCCCGGATCTTCACGACCCGGATCGGCCGCCCCGTCGCCAGGGCCAAGGCCAGCGAGGAGCGGAGGATCTGCCCTCCGCCCTCGCCGTGAGAGCCGTCGATCGTCAGCGTGTCCATCGCGCTCGTCGCACTCATGACGCCTTCATCATCCCTTCACGCACAAGACCTGACGCAGCGTGTGCACGACCTCGACCAGGTCGCGCTGCGCCTCCATCACCGCATCGATCGACTTGTAGGCCGCCGGGGTCTCGTCGATCACGTCGGCGTCCTTGCGGCATTCCACGCCCGCCGTCGCTGCGGCGTGGTCCTCGACCGTGAAGCGCCGCTTGGCCTCGGTCCGCGACATGGCGCGGCCGGCGCCGTGGCTACAGCTCTCGAACGACTCGGCGTTACCCGTGCCGCGCACGATGTAGCTCTTCGCCCCC
>SXGT01581615.1_pt1 | contig 19542 bp, 11 predicted proteins | sample 3176221 | NCBI WGS metagenome assembly SXGT01 (sample SAMN11356862, study PRJNA531348) | freshwater metagenome | isolation source: freshwater sample F1-120 | place: China: Fuxian Lake, Yuxi | collected 2017-12-25
GGTCCGCGTGCACCTGCGGATGCCACGCGAGAAACTCCTTGTGACGCGCGCGCGTTTCCGGCTGCGTCATCCAGCACCAGTCCCGGTTGAGGGCGCACGTCGATCTCGGCCAGCCTCGCGCGTGCGGCTGCCGCGGCGCCACCGCCGCTGAGCGCGTCGAGGCGCGCGGCCATGGCGCGCATCTCGGCCTCGCCGTCGAGCCAGACCGCGTCGCGCGCGGCGTCATCGAAAAGCGGCGGCACAAACCCGTCGACGTGCCAGCGCCCGCCCAGCATCCCCGAGAACCCGCGCAAGAAGCCGATCCGGCCGCCGTCCGCCGCGACGACCAGCACGCCGAACATCTTGCCGCCGCCAGCGGCGTCGAGCCCCCACGCCGCCGGCGCGGCGCCCAGCTCGGCCCGAACGATCGCCGCCGCTCGCCTGGCTAGCGGATGCGGCTCGCGCGTGAACGGGCTCGGCAATCGCTCGGGAAGCTCGTTCACCCCTGGCGGAGGATCGAAGTACGTGACGAGCCCGGGCACGTGTGCACCCTACCCTGCCACGCGCTTCATCAGCAGCCGAACAGCGCGATCACCGCGGTGATGTTGTAGCAGTAGTACCACTGGCCCTGACGGCACCAGGTGTCGTGGCGCGCGCAGCCATAGTGGTAGCAGCAGTCGCCGCACACCCACGACCAGCACGAGCAGCCCGGGCCGCACATGCCGTAGCACTCGTTGGCGGTCGGCCGCGAGCAGAAGGCGGTGTCGCCTTGCACCTGCACCGCCGGCACCTCGACGGAGAGCGCGTCCGCGCTCTGTCGCGCCATCTTGTGCAGCGCGAGGCTGGCGGGGAACGCGCTGCCGGTGATGCCGCGGACGCCGAGCGCGCGCGACATCCAGGGCAAGGACTTCATCTCCGGGACCAAGAGCGTCTCGTCGAGCACGGACATGTCGCCGTCCCAGCGCAGCGCACTGTCGTCCTGGGCGGCCGGCCCGTCCTCACCCTCGGTGCGCACGGCCTCGACCCACGCCCGATCGACGGTCATGGTGAGCCGCCCGCCGAGGTAGCTGAAGCGATAGGTGTCGCCGACGGTGTCGATGTCGACGAGCGCGCGTCCGTCGCCGGTCGAGAGGTGCATCGAGAGCACGTCGCCGGCGCGTACGGCGTCGAAGACGAGCGAGGCGCGGGTGGTCGGATCGACGTAGCTACCTGTGATGCGATCGGGGCGCACGTTGACCAGCGTGAGGCCGTCGTCCGGGCCGAGCGCACCGGGCGGAGAGATCTGTTCGGGGCGCGAGTCGGGCGCCGCATCGGTGGTACAGCCGGCAACAACGAACACGGTGACGAGAGCGATCGCGATCTTCACGTTGCACCTCCCTGGTTATGGAGGTGCGCCAGTTCACGGATCGTACCGAGGTTGGTTCCGCGCAATTCCGGTGAGTTGGCGTCCAGGTCCTGCAGAGGACCGGGCGTCGCTTGCGCTGATCGCTCAGAGCTTGGGCACCGCGCCCTGTCGTCAAGCGCTCCGAGTTTCCTTCACTGACCGACTGCTCACTGTTGTACGATGATCGACCGTTGTACCTGTGATGAGTCGTGAGGAATACAGGACTGACACAGGCTGGAGGGATCCACAGGATGCCTGACGTCGTGCGTCACGTCACGGGGGAGATCGATACGGACGTTGCCGGAGTCGTCGTCGACGACGAGGAGACCGAGCTGGTCTTGCTCGTCTCCGTCGATGGCCACCTGAGCTCGCATCCGCTGGGCTCGGCGGCGACCGTCCTGGGCCGCTCGAGCAAGAGCGACATCGTGGTCGATCACGCGTCGGTGTCACGCGCCCACGCCGAGCTGACCCTGGCGCCGCTCGCCATCCGCGATCTGACCAGCACCAACGGCGTGCGCGTCCGCGGCGAGCGTATCGAGCCCGGCCCGTCGGTGGTCATCGAGGTCGGCGAGGCAGTGCAGCTCGGCGACGTGGTGGTGCTGGTGCAGCGGCTGGCCGCGCGCGCCCCGGGTCGGCCGTGGCGCGGCCAGCTCCTCGACGGACGGCTGGCCGAGGAGTGCGCGCGTTCGGCGCGCAGCTCGGCGCCGTTCGCGTTTGCCCGCGTTCACGTCGACGCCGGCGGCAACCTCGATCTGGCCCGCGCCGAGATCGAGGCCACGCTGCGCGGCACCGACCTCTTCGCCGTCGCCGGCGAGGGCCGTTTCCAGATCCTCCTCATCGACACACCGGCCGGCGCGGCCCGCACGGTGATCGAGCGCCTGGTGGCGCGTCTGCGCGCGCGCGACGTCGGCGCCCGCTGGGGCGTGGCCCTGTGGCCGCGCGACGGCACCACCGCCGAGCAGCTCGCTGCCCACGCCTGGAATTCGCTGCGCACGCCGGGCGGCGTGATGAACCGCGTGCGTGCGCTGATCGAGCAGATCGCCGACTCCGCCCTGTCGGTGCTCATCCGCGGCGAGACCGGGGTCGGCAAGGAGTTGTGCGCCGAGTCCATCCACCGGCTGTCGGCGCGGTCGCGGAAGCCGTTCGTGCGCATCAACTGCGCCGCGCTCAGCGAGCAACTGCTCGAGAGCGAGCTATTCGGCCACGAGCGCGGGTCGTTCACCGGCGCTCACGCCGCCAAGCCCGGACTGATCGAGACCGCCGACGGCGGCACCCTGGTCCTCGACGAGGTCGGCGATCTGCCGCGCGCGTTGCAGGCCAAGCTCCTGCGCGTGCTCGAGGATCGCGTGGTCCAGCGGGTCGGCGCGGTCGAGGGCCGCACCGTCGACGTCCGCTTCGTGTCGGCGACCAATCGCTCGCTCGAGGCCGACATCTCGGCCAACCGCTTCCGGCGTGACCTCTACTTCCGCCTGGGCGGCGTGACCATCGAGATCCCGCCGCTGCGCGATCGCCTCGACGAGATGGACGGACTGATCGAGGCGTTCGTGGCCCGCGCGGCCACCGTCAGCGAGCGACGCGTACCCGTGGTCACCGAGGCGGCGCGGGCCGCGCTGCGCGGCCATGCCTGGCCGGGCAACGTGCGCGAGTTGCGCAACACCATCGATCGCGCCGTGCTCATGTGCGGCCATGGCCCGCTCGACGTCGACCACCTCGCCCTGTCGGCGCTCGACGGCACCACCACCGGCCGCGTGCCCGAATTCGGCCCCGAGGCCGACACCCTCCAGCGCGGCGAACGCGTCGGACGCACCACCGCCCCCATGGCCCCGCTGCTCCCCGGCCAGGCCCCCGACGAGTCCCTGCGCGGCGAAGTCGCCCGGGTCGAGTCACGTCGCATCGGCGACGCACTCCAGATCTGCGGCGGCAATCAGACCCGCGCCGCCCGCATGCTCGGCATCTCGCGCAACACCCTACAGGCGCGGATGGACCTGTTCGGCATCCCGCGCCCGCGCAAGGGCTCCCGCTAGCATCCCGCGCAGGCTGCGGCCCTCTTCGCCGAAGAGGATCTCGAGGGTGCGGCCGAGGCGGGTGACGCCGCGCTCGAGGGTCGCGCTGGCCTCGGGATCGTGCTCCACCGCGTCGGCGAAGCGCTGCCAGGTCTCCTGGCAGGCGACGAGCGGCTGCTGGATCCGGTCACGGGCCACGCGGGCGCGGCGATCGTGGGCGGCGTCGTCGTCGATGCGCTCGATCGTCACCAGGGTGGCGCCGAAGGCCTCGAGCATGTCGGGGCCGTGATCGCCGTAGTACTTCATCATCCGGCGCACGCCGGTGCGCGGATCGATGGCACCGTCGTCGGCGATCTCGCACAGCTTGTCGAGGTGCGCGGCCAGGCGCTGATCGGGCTCGACGCGTTCGGCGTTACACGCGCCGCACGCGCCACCGCGCACGATGACCACTCCGAGAACAGCGACCGACAGCAGCGTCCACCAGGTTGCGCGACGAGCCATGATTCCCTCCGGCCGGGAGCTTACGCCCCCGGCGCCCACGGTGCCGCCGGAATCTGCCAGCGGGTACAGTGGCGGCGTGACGGCCTGGATTTCATGCGGCGCTCCGCCCGGTGACCCGGTGCGCGAGCTCGTCGTCGACGAGGCCGGCCGGCTGGTCGCCAGAAGCCTGTCGGGCCGCTTCGCCTCGACGGACCAGGGCGTGAGCTGGACAGCGCTGGCCGCGGAGCCGGCGTCGCCGCCGCCCCCGCCCACGACCGAGCTCGACGCCGGCCCGAGCGAGCACCTGGCCACGGTCCGCGATGGCGAGAGCCGGTGGAGCCTGGTCCGGCACCACGGGATGAGCAGCTACGAGGCGCCCGGCGATCGCGGCATGCCGATCACGCACTGGGCGACGCGCGTGTCGACGTTCCTCGACGGCACCGTCGACGGCGGCGCCACGGCGACGCGGGTCGAGTGCCCCGGCGCCACCGCGCTCGCCCTCGATCGGAGCGGGCGACTGTGGCTGGCGTCGAACCAGGGTGTCGACGTCGCCGACGCGCGCCAGGTCGCCACCGGGGGCGCCACCTGGCGGCGCGCGCTCGATCGCGCCGTCACCGCCATCGTCGTCGATCTGGACGGCCGCGTCGTCGCCGGGGCCGGGGACACCGCCCTGCTCTCGATCGACGGCGTCGCCTTCACCGCGATCCCACCGCGCGCCACCGACCGCGGGTCGTGGGGCTCGCTCGACTGCGACGCCCGCGGCTTCACGCTGCTCACCTGCGCACCCGATGGCCGCATCTGGGCGGTGGTCGGCGGCGTCGGCGGTCCGCACCACATCGTCCGCCTCTCGGACGCGGTGGCCGGCGGCAAGCCGCGCTGGGAGGCGCTCGCCCTCGGCCTCAACGTGATCGCGGGCAGGGGATTGCGCGACGGCCACCTGGCCGTGACTGCCCTCGCCCTCACCGGCGATGGCACGGCGTTCGCGGCGACCCGAAGCCACGGTCTGTTCCGCCGCCCGCCGTGAGCCCGGTGCACGCGTGTCGCCGCGGATACACCCGCCCGGTCGAGATTCCCGTGACTTAGGCGCCCGGGACTCGACGCGCGGCTGGAATCGCGGTTGCAACGCTCCCGACCGTGCTCCGCCTCGCCGCCCTCCTCCTCGCCACCACGCTGGCCACCCTTGCCACCGGCTGTGATCGCCTCGACTGCTTCGACGGCGGTCCGCTCGAGATGTCGTACCGCGACGGTGAGGCCGCCGCGCGGATCGAGAACCAGGTCGCCTTCGAGCGCGGCCGGTCCGACGGCCTGGCGCTGACCCGCGAGGACGGCGAAGCCGAGGGCTGGGACGACGGCTACGGCGACGGCTACAGCGACGGTTACGCCCAGACCTACGCCATCGGCTACGCCGACGGCTGGGACGATGGAGGCGTCGGCGCAGTCGAGGCCGGCTGCAGCGCCGGCGGCGCCGCCGGTGACGCCGACGGCTGGAACCAGGGATGGAGCGCTGGCTACGACGCCGGCTGGGACAACGCGTGGTCCACCGGCTGGAACGCCGGCTGGGACGCGGGCAGCGCGAGCTGCACGCAGGGCGCGCGACGCGAAGACGAGCCGGAACCGCCCGATCCCGAAGACGTGCGCGAATGTCGCGCGCGTGGCCACGCGGTGGCCATCGATCCTGGCGCGTACGGCGCCGGCCACGCCGAGGGCAAGCGTCAGAACCCCGACTTCCAGGCCGGCTACCGCGCGAGGTACCCGCTGGGCTACAGCGCCGGCGTCGAGCCCGGCCGCGTCGCCGGCTATAGCGCAGGCTACGACGACGGCCACGACGACGGCTGGGCCTCGGGCTACGACGCCGGCTACGGCGACTGCTTCGAGCAGGCCTGGAGCGGCGCATACAGCGACGGCTACGACGGCGGCTGGGACCGGGGCTGGGCCGACGGGTACGACGACGGCTACGATGACGGCTACGACGACGGCGCCAATTGCTCGTGAGCGCGGTTGGGCAAGGGCATGCCCTGACCCCTGTTAGGATGCCGGCGTGGATTCGCCCTACCGGAGCGCGCCGCGTGGCGACGACGTCCAGGCACCGCGCGACACCGGCATCGTCGGCGAGGTCGTGTCCCAGTTCGCCGATCCGCTCGCCTTCTATCGGGAGCTGATCCAGAACTCGATCGACGCCGGCTCGGCGGCGATCGAGGTGGAGCTGTCGTACGACGCCGGCGCCGGCGCGGTCCGAGCCGTCGTGCGCGATCGCGGCGAGGGCATGGACCAGGACACGGTCGAGAACCAGCTCCTGGTCCTGTTCCGTTCGACCAAGGATCGCGACCCGACCAAGATCGGCAAGTTCGGCATCGGGTTCTCGTCGGTGCTTGCGCCCAAACCGCGGGTGGTGGTGGTGCAGACCACCCGCGCCGGCAAGCGCCTGACGCTGCACCTCCACCCCGATCTCAGCTACCAGCTCTTCGACGGCGGCAAGGGCACGCGCGACGGCACGTCGGTCGAGCTCGAGCTGCCGATGGAGCCCGGCGCCGTCGCCGGATTCGCGCGCCAGAGCCGGAACGCGCTGACCCGCTGGTGCCGGCACGCCACGGTGCCCATCCAGTTCTCGGCCCGCGGCGCGAGCGGCGAAGCGCTCGACGAGGCGCGCATCGACACGCCGCTGGCGATCGCAGGCGCGCTGGTCGAGGTGCGCGGCGTGTCGAGCGACGGCGCCGCCACCGCCGTGGTCGGCCTCCTGCCCGGAGCCGCGCCCTACTCGGGGTTCTTCAATCGCGGGCTCACGCTGTTCGAGACCGAGGAGGCGCTCGCCGGCCGGGTCGCCTTCAAGATTCTCGACCCTCGCCTCGGGCACACGCTCTCCCGCGACAACGTCCGCCGCGACGGCAACTTCGAACGCGCGGTGGCGATGGTGACCGAGCTGGCTCGCGGCGCGCTGACGCGGGCGGCGGCGCAGGCCCTGCGCGAGACCGCCGAGGGCGATCGAGTCCGCTGGCGCGCGCTGTTCGAGGCCCTCGACGCGGCGCACCTGCCGCTCGACGAGAAGGACTGGGTCGTGCCGCTGGCCGCGCCGATCGGCGACGCGACCGCGGTCGCGCCGGCAGCGCTACCCGGCCGGCGGGTGTGGTCGGCAGCGCACGTCACCCCCGTGGTCGAGGCCATGGCCGAGGCGGGCATCCCGGTCCTGGCCACGAGCGCGGCCGGCATCGGCGACGCCGTGGTCAGCACGCGGCTGTCGTCGAGCTGCAAGCGGCGGGTCCACGGGGTCGAGAGCGAGCTCACGCTGGCCGCCACCGTGCCGCCGTCGCCGGCCGACCTCGTGCTCCTCGACCACCTGGCCCACCTGCTCGATCGGGCCGCCCGCGAGCCGAGCACGATCGTGCTGGTCGCGCTCAGCGGACCGGCCGGCGCCGAACCGTTCGCCGCCGGCGGCCGCGAGCACGCGATGGTCGCGATCGACGCCCACCGCTGGGTGATCGAGCGCGACACCGCGCACAAGAACCCGCTCGCGTTCCTGGTCCGCCCGGCCCTGCTGGTGAACACCCACCACGCGCTGGTGATCGCCGCGCGCAGGCGCGCCGAGGACGACCCGGTCGGTGCGGCGTCGTTCCTGGCCCGCCTCCTCCTGCTCCGCCACCGCGCGCTCGACGACGATGCCTCGGAGGAGATCCTGGTCGGGACCCTCGAGCGGCTGGGAGCGCGCTGGTGACGGTCCGCCGCCCGCCGCCAGGCGTCGAGCTGTCGACCGGCCGCGTCCGCGTCGACGCCGCCAAGGCCATCGCCAAGCTGCGCGAGTACCGCCTCGCCGATCCCACGGCGTGGATCCTGGAGGCGATCCGGGCTGCGGTCGGATCGGGCGCCACTCGCATCGCGCTCGACGGCGACGCCGACGACGTGTGGTTGCGCTGGGACGGCCCGGTGTGGCCCGCCGCCGAGCTGCCCGCGCTCTTCGACGAGCTGGTCAGCCCCGAGCCGGTCGCCGACTTCTATCATCGGCGCCTCCTGGCCGCCGCGATCAACAGCGCGCTCGGCCTGGCGCCGGCGTGGGCCGATGTGATTGCGGTGGGCGACGGTTCCGCGGCGCGGGTGCGCTTCACGCCGGACACGATCACGCCCGGTGACGACGGCGCGGCGCCGCTGCGCGACCTGGCCGCCGAGCCGGCCGCGACGCCGCGGGGGATCGGCGACGCCGGCATGGCGCTGCACGTGCGCCGGCGCGTCAGCCTCCGCACCATCGGGCGTTTCCTCACCGGCGGGGAGGCGCCCGAGCTGGCGCTGGCGCGCTGGGCCTGCCGCGACCTCGCGCTGCCGATGACCATCGCCGGCAAGGCCGTGGGCCGCGACCACCACCAGGACGACCTGGTCCGGATGCCGCTCGACGAGGATCTCGACGGCTTCGTGGCGCTGGTCGACGCCGCGCTGGTGCGCGAGCGCGACCAGATGCCGGTCAACGACGTGGCCGAGCTGGGGGTGCGGGTGGTACGCGAGCACTGGACGCCGGCCGAACTGGCCGAGAGCCTGAACGTCAACCGCTGGCCCTTGCCGCTCCGGCTGGTGATCGATGGCCCGCGCATGCCGACCAACGCGTCCCGTTCGCAGGTGCGCGCCGATGCCCATCCGGTGGCGGCGGCGCGGCGGCGCGGCGCCGCGCTGGTGCCGGCGCTGATCGAGCGGCTGGCCGATCAGCTACGCCAGCCCGCCGACGACGACGCGCGTTCGGTCGCGTTCGCGGTCGACGGCGCGCTCGCCGCGCACCGCGCGGCCGCGCTCGCGCTCCTGGCCTCCACGGTCGCCGGCGTCGACTGGGACGGCGACGCGAGCGCGATCCAGGGTCCGCTGAAGCCGCTGGCCGCGGTGCCGCTGGTGCGCAACGCGGTCGGAGCGTGGCGCTCGCTGGTCGAGCTGTGGCAGGGCTCGGTCTACCGCGGCGACGAGGCGGTGTCGGCCGATCTGGCGCCGTGGCTCGCCCTGATGCCGTGGATGCCCCCCGGCGATCCGGCCACCGTGCTCCTGGGCGGGTCGACGCCCGATCAGCGGTCCGGGCAGCGCGCGATCCGCGCCGCGAAGCGCCGGCGGCGCGCGAAACGCGCCTTCCTGGCTCGTCCCCCGCACCCGGCGCGGGTGACGCCACATCCGGACATGCGCGTGCGTGCCAGCCTCGGCGCCGGACCGGCCGGCTGCGTCCCCGACGAGACCTTCACCGGACTCACCGGCGAGGTCGCGATCGTGGCGGCGGCCGGACCCGGCCGCCTGACCCTCTTGCTCGACGACCGCATCATCTCCAGCGCGAGGCTCGAGACGCCGCTGGCCATCGACGCGGTGATCGCCGGAGCGCCGATCACGCCCGACGAGCGCTACCTCGGGGCGGCGCGCGACGCCGGCTACGATGGCGCGGAACGGGCCGCACGGCTGGCGGCGATCCGCGCCATCGAGGCCCTGGCAGCGGGCGGCGCCCAGCCCGGCGTGGAGGTCAGCGCGCCCCGCCACGCCGACGGCGACGACGCGCTGGTGCGGCTGGCGCTCCACATCGCGGATGCCGAGGACCTGACCGTCCCCGACGAGAGTCCGCTCGCGCGCGCGCAGATCTGGCCCTCCCCCGACGGGACCCGCCACGGCCTGGCCGCGCTTCGCTGCGAGCGAGCCATCGGCGTGGCCGAACCCGCCGACGGGGTCGTACCGCCCCAGGGCCGCGTGCTGGTGGTGGCCGCTCCCGCCGATCAACGGTTGCTCGCCCGGCTGCTCGGACCCGGGACCCGCGTCGTCCCCTACACCGCCGAGACCGCGGTGGCACCGATCGACCCTGGGCTCATCGCGGCGCAGATCATGTCCGCGCGCACCGGCGCCGCTGCCCTGGTGATCCGCGAGGGTCAACTCCAGGGTGCGATCGGCTTCGATCGCTATGGCTCGACGCTGTCGATCTCGCACCGCGGCAAGAGCGTGGCGGTGATCGCCCGCGCCCACACCCACGTCGAGTGCGCCATCGTGGTCGACAGCGACGCCGTGGTGCCGTCCGACGACTGGTCCATGGCGATCGACGACGGCGGCGTGGCGGCCGCTGGCCTGGCGCGCTGGGAGCGGGAGCTCCTGGTCGCCACCGCCCACGCCTTGCTCGGCGACCCGGTGCCCGAGCTGGTGCTCCCGCAGCGGCCGGTGCGCCTCGACGACCCGAGCGCGCGCGCTCTGGGCACAGCGCTCCGCATGAACTCTCTCGAGATCCTCGGCGAGGATCTGGTCGCGCGCCTGCGCGCCTTTCCGCTCGTACACCGCCTCGGCATCGCCATGCCGTGCGCGATCGACGAGCTGTGCGGCGCCTTCGCCGACGACATCCCGGCCATCTCCCGGCCGGCCGCCGACGCCGCGATCGACCTCGACGGCTGGCAGCCGCTGGTCGGCGGCGACGATGTCCGCGCCTTCGTGGGCGCGCTGGCGCGCCGCCGGATCGTCGACGGCGCCGGCGAGATCGCCGAGCGCCGCACCAAGGCGGAGCGCCGCCGGCTCCTGACCGCCCATCGCGCCCGCCCGACCGAGCCGCTCGAGCTACCGCCGTCGTGCGCACCGGTGCCGCTCGGCGACGGCGTCCGCGGCGTCGCCGGCGTCGGCGACGGCGACCGCGTCGAGGCGGTGGTGCTGGTCGAGGGCCGGCGCTTCGCGCGGATGGTGTCGTCGCCCGATCTGCCGATACGCGCGGTGATCGAGGTCCCGGTCGAGGCCGTCGACCTCGTGCGCAACGAGGTGAGCGCGATCACCAACGGCCGTGCGCTCGCCGCGATCCGCGCGGCCGCCGGGCCGGTACTGGCCAGCATCGCCGCCACGCGACCGACCATGCTGGTCGACGACGATGGTGCCCGCGCTCTCCTGACCGCGTGGCTCGCCGCCAACAGCGAGGGCCACCACAAGACCCGTGACGCGCTCCGCTCGGCCCCGGCCTGGCCGTCGATCCAGGGCACGCGCGTGTCGCTCCTGGCGGCGGCGCGTGGCCCCTCGGTCCCCACCGCCGGCTGGAGCGGTGAGTGGCTGAGCGGCGAACCCGCCCACGCGCTCGACGGGCCAGTGCTCGCCGTGGCCGAAGGCGACGCCGGCAACGAACGGCGCACGCTCATCGACGCCATCGGGCCGTGGCCGTCGGACGACGTGACCACCGAGGTCCGCCGCCTCCAGGCCCAGCGCCGCGTCGCCCGCGGCATCGTGCCGTCGGCGACGGTGCCCGGCGCGTCGCCGGTGCTGACGCGCAAGCTTTCCGAGCTCGACGTCCACCACGCGCTCGGCGTCGGCGAGATCGCGCTGGACGACGCCGCGGTCTCCACGCTCTTGCTCCACGTCGACGGCGAGCTGGAAGCCGCGATCACCGTCGACGTGGTTCCGGCGGTGCGAGTGGCCATCGAGGCGCCCGAGCTGGTCGACGCCAGCGAGGAGGCCGGTGGTCTCTCCCGCGCCCGCCGCGAGGAGCTCGCCCGCCAGGTCCGGAACCTCTCCACCGCGCTGATCGGCGTCGTCAGCCAGACCCTCTCCCGCGAGGAAGTGCCCGACTGGTTGCGCCGGCGGCTGGGCTCGGCGTTGCTCGCCGGCCGTATCGACACGGCGCTGGTCGGCTCGCTACCGACGTTCGTCACGGTCACCGGCGACTGGGTGAGCTGGAACGACGTCGCGTCGCAGGACACGCTCCTGGGTGACGTCTGGTACGTGACCCACGCCGCCGGGCTCCCGCTCGACGCCCGCCGCCTGGTGCTGCGGCTCAACGAGACCGACGCGTTGATGGCGTCGCGCCTCGACGCCATCACGTTCCTCGACGGCGCCCGCGAGCTTGCCGCCGACGCGAGCGCGCGGCTCAACCAGCAGAAACCACCGCTGGCGCGCCTCGAGCTGCCGGCCGCGGTGCGCGGCGCCGCGCTCGCGGTCGTCGAGCTGACCACCCACGATACCCGGCGCCGCGGCGTGATCGCCATCCTGCGGCCCTCGGCCGCCGCCGCGCGAGGCGTGCACGCCTCGCGCAACATGGTGCCGTTCGAGCGCGTCGACGATCCGTGCCGGTGGCCGGCCGTCGCCGTCGTCGAGGACCCCGATCTGCAGGGCAACCGCACCTGGCGCCGCCCCGCCGAAGATCCGGTCTGGCACGCGCTCACCAAGGACATCCGCAACACCGTCGAGGCGGCCTGGCGCGACGTGGTCAAGGCGCCACCCGGCGCCACCGCGGCCCACGTCGTGACCCGCTGGCGCGTCGACGGCACCTCGTCGCCGTGGGACGAGCACCAGGTCCGCGGCCTGCTCTGGCTCGACGGTCGCGCCCGCGGCACCATCACCGTCTCCGCCTTCGACGGCGACTCCGAGCTCGATGCGCCCGTCGACGCACCCATCTCCGGCCACATCTACCTCGCCTCCGAGCCCAGCGGCCTCGTCGAGGCGGTGAACGCGCTCTGCAGATCGGTCCATGCCCACCTGCGCCCGATCCTGCGTCCGTTGCCGATCCCGCAGCCGCAGCCGCAGCCGCAGCCCCAGCCCCAGCCGCAGCCCGAATCTGCCGACCGTGCCCCGATCTCCGTCCCCCGTCCCCCGACCCCGACCCCGATCCCGAAACCCGACCCCGCTCCCCCGCCCCCGCCCCCGCCCCATCCCGTGACCGCCATCGCCCTTGCCGTCGCGGCCCGCCTCGACGCCGTCGCCCCCGTGGCTGGCGGCCACCGCGTCACGGTCGCGCCGTCGCGCCGCCATCCAGCCCTGGCCGCCACGGACGACCGCGTCGTCATGGCCGGCGAATCACCGCTCGTCCTCGCCATCGCCTCCGCCGAGCTCACGCGCGCACCCTGGGCCGACGCTGCCATCGACGCCCTGGCCGCCCATGCCATGACGATGCTCAATCGCGCCCGCACGCTCGTGCACGATCGCGATGAACGAGCGGCCCTCGCCCGCTGGCTCGAAGCCTGATCGGCGACCATGGCCAGGAGCACGGGCGTCACTCTCCAGATCGGCGGACGCGAGGTCACGATCTCCAGCCCCGACAAGCCGTACTTCCCCGAGGCCGGGCACACCAAGCTCGACGTGGTCCGCTACTACCAGGCCGTCGCCGACGGCGCGCTGCGCGGGATCAGCGGCCGCCCGCTCGTGCTCAAGCGCTTCCCTGGCGGCATCCACGGCGAGCCGTTCTTCCAGAAGCGCGCGCCCGCGAAGCGCCCGTCCTGGATCGAGACTGCGGTCTTCGCGTATCCGTCGGGCCGCACCGCCGAGGAGGTCGTGGTCCGCGACGGCGCGCAGCTGGCGTGGATCAACAACCTCGGCTGCATCGATCTCAACCCCCATCCGACGCGCGCGTCCGATCTCGTCCACCCCGACGAGCTGCGCATCGATCTCGATCCCGTGCCGGGCGTGCCCTGGCCGCAGGTGCTCGATGTCGCCGCCGTCGCACGCGCCGTGCTTGCCGACGTCGGCCTCACCGGCTGGCCCAAGACCAGCGGCTCGCGGGGTGTGCACATCCTCGTCCGCATCGCGCCGCGCTGGACGTTCGCCCAGGTCAAGCGCGCCGCCCAGACGGTGGCGCGCGAGGTCGAGCGCCGCGCGCCCGCGCTGGCCACCAGCAAGTGGTGGAAGGAGCAGCGGCACGGCGTGTTCCTCGACTACAACCAGAACGCGCGCGACCGGACCACCGCCAGCGCCTACTCGGTGCGGCCGACCTCGGACGCGCGCGTCTCGATGCCGCTGACCTGGGACGAGCTGGCCACCTGCGATCCGGCGATGTTCACACTCGCCACGGTCCCGGCCCGGGTCGCGCTGCGCGGCGACGCCCACGCCGCCATCGACGAGCATGCCGGCTCGCTCGACGCGCTGCTGGCCCTGGCCGCGTCGCTGGGCGAGCCCGAGAAGCAGGACCGCAACCTGCCGGTGATCCTGATCGGTCAGGCCAAACAGAAGGCCGATGCCCTGGCCGGGCTCGAGCGCTGGAAGGCGCGCCACCCCGACGTGGTGGCGCGGCTCGCGCCGGCCGCGTACCTGGTCGACGCCAACCGTGGACGTTCATCGGCCTGGTATCGAGTCCGCGTCAATCTCGACGCGGTGCCGCCCGAGCTGCGCCCCGACGAGGTCGCGCCCGATCCCGACTACGACGTGGCCAGCGAGTGGTCCGGCAGGTTCGATCCCGACGACGTTGCGTGACGCAACACCGGCGTGTCGACTGGCCACAGGCGGCCGCGACGGTTCCTCCATCGTCTCGCTGGGTTGCGTCGCGGCACATGGGTTGCTGTCGCAGGCTGCGATGCAATCCCCTCCCACCCCCGAGCTCTTCACGTCCGCTCTCGCCCGCCTGCGGCGCCGTGGCGCCGGTTTCGGCGGCGCGGCCCTCACCGGCTCCGTGTTGCTCCAGCTACCTGCGCAGATCGGCTGCACCGACACCCCCGAGCTGGGCGATGTCGATCAGGCCGACTGGGCCCAGTTCGAAGGCCAGCGCAACACCACCATGGTCAGCTACACCGGCACCGGCTGGTCGGTGTGCCGCTTCCCCAACACCCGCTTCGGCTGCGGCGCGGTCGAGATGGTCCTCAAGCTGCGCGTGCGCCCGGTGACCGGCGCCGACATCAACTGGAAGCGCGTCGGCGTGGTCTACAAGACCCCCGAGGACGCCAGCGAGCGCACCGCGATCGGCCGCTACTACGCCACCTGGGGCAACGGCGACGAGGAGTGGCACGTGCCGGTGACGCTGTCGTCGTCGCAGAAGACGGTCCTGTTCGACGCCTGGTACCAGGACGGCGCCGGCCACACCTACGTCGACGACAACAACGGCGAGCTGCACGTCTTCAACGACGGGCCCGCGTACCAGGTCGTGCGCGCCGAGCCGTGGCGCAACTCCGTCGTCGTCACCGACCACAAGGTGACCGGATCGCTCTCGGTCCAGCTCGCCGACCTCGACTTCGACAAGCAGATCGAGCTGTTCGCGACCACCGACGGCTGGAACACCGTGATCGAGCTCGGCATGGGCACGGCCGGCGACAAGAACCGCTGGTACTGGGCCGAGGACTATCAGTGGAGCGGCCGCGAGCGCTGGCAGATCGACCTCGACCTGGGCGAGGGCGGCGAGGCCCTCGAGTACGCAGTCGTCTATCGCCACGGCGTGGTCAACGGTGCCCGCACCTACGAGTTCTGGGACAACAACAACGGTTCGAACTACCAGGTCCGTCAGGTCGTCGAGCCGTGACCACCGGCGTCGTGACCACCGGCACCGTCCCCACCGATCTGCACGGCCACACCCGGTTCTCCGACGGGCGCGCCGAGCCCGAGGACTACGTCGCGTTCCGCGCCGGCCTCGGCATGGAGGTGATCGCGGTCTCGGATCACGACACGTTCGCGGCGGTGCCGCGCGCCGCCGAGGCCGCGCAGACCCTGGGCGTGACGCTCTTGCCGGCCATGGAGGTCACGTCCTTCATCCACCACGGCAGCGGGCGCGCCGAGCAGGTTCACATCCTGGCCTACTTCCCGCCCCGACGCGCCCTCGACGGCACCCTGGGCGAGACCCGGCTGGGCGCGCGCGCGGTCGCGGTGTGCGCGCGCTGGCGGACGCTGTGTCTGGCCTGGCTCGAGGGCCTGCCCGAGGACCAGCGCTGGTTCATCGATCCTGACGGCGCCCTGGCCGGCAAGCGCGGCACCGAGTTCCCCGCGCTCCAGGACTTCCTCGAGCTGATCGCAGCCAGGAACCGCCTGGTCTACGACGACTTCATCCGTCATCACCGCGGCTTCTGGGAGGACGATCGCGAGCTCTTCGGCTGGTCGCCCGAGGAGGCGATCGAGACCATCCGCGCCGACGGCGGGTTCGACGTCGTCGCCCATCCGGCCCGGGTCCGCGATCGGGCCCGCATGGATCGCGTGATCGACGAGGCCTCGGGCATCGAGGTCTACACCTCGCGCCACAAGGAACGGGTCGCCGCCGACTGGCGCGCGCGCGCCGAGGGCGCGGGCAAGCACTGGACGGCGTCGGCCGACGATCACGGCCACACCACCTATCTGCGTCCGCCCGACGGCACGCCGCGGCGAACCATCGAGCGCATCTGCGCCGGAGCCTGAAGGAAGCCGAGGACACCATGGCGCTACCGACCCTGCCCATCGCGTCGCTCCTACCCGCCGTCACCGTGCGGGCGCGGCCGACCGCGCCGACCGCGGCGCTCGAGCTGCGCGGCGAGCTGCCGTGCTGGTCGGTGGGCTACGCCATGAGCCCGGTCGGCGACGGCTTCGAGCTGACCCTGCCGCTGGGGCCGGGCGTCTACGCGGTCAAGGCGCAGGCCCCGGGCGGCGCGTGGTGGATCGATCCGGCGTGGCGCACCATGCACGACGGCGAGGTCGAGAACGGCGCCATCGTGGTCGGCGGCAGCGACGAGCCGGTCTTGCACGCACCGGCCGCGCCCTGGCTCGAGCGCAGCGACGACGGCGCGCTGCTGGTGCGAGCGGGCCTGCGCCGCAACGCCCGCAGCCGCGGCCTCACCGTCCGTTGCGACGACGGCGCCGGCGTGGTGGCGCGGGCGATGCGGCCGGTCGACGCCGACGCCTCGCACGTCTACTTCGAGGTCCGGCTGCCCGGCGCGGGCCGGCGCCTGACCTACGCCTTCACGCTCGACGATGGCCGCACCGTGGCCGGCGCGGGCGGCACCTGGCTGGGCGTGACCCTGGCCGACCTGCCGGCGCCGGCGCCGGCCTGGTGGCGCGACGCCGTGGTCTACACCGTGCTCGTCGATCGCTTCCGCCGCGGCGCCGAGCCCGGGCATCCGGCCGCGACCGTGCGCGGCGCCTGGCCGGCAGGGAGCGCGCACCGCTGGGATCGCGATCACCGCGCCGGCGGCGATCTGCGCGGCGTCACCGAGGCCCTGCCCTACCTCGCCGATCTCGGCGTCACGGTGGTGCACCTGACGCCGGTGTGCACCGCGCCGTCGCCGCACCGCTACGACGCCGTCGATCCGCGCGCGGTCGATCCGGCGCTAGGCGGCGAGGCGGCGTTCGCGCGCCTGTGCGAGGCGGCGCACGAGCGCGGGCTGCGCATCGTGTGCGACGTGGCCGCGACCCACGTGCACCGCGACTTCGCTCCGTTCCGCGACGTCCTGGCGCGGGGACCGGCGTCGCCGTACTGGCCGTGGTTCCACGTCGACCGCTGGCCGTGCAGCGACGGCCCCGATCCCGGCTACGCCCACTATCAGAAGGGCCAGTGGCAGGAGCCGCTGCTGCGCACCGGTGAGCCGGCGGTGGCCGACTGGCTGGTCGATACCTTCACCGCGTGGATCCGGCGCGGCGCTGACGGCGTTCGCGTCGACGCCGCCGCCGATCTGCCGCTGGCGCTGGTGGCGCGCGTGCGCACCGCGGTGCGGGCGGTGAAAGCCGACGCCATCGTCTTCGGTGAGGTCGTCCCGGCGTGCCTCGATCGCTTCGCGCCGGCGGCGCTCGACGCCGCCACTGACTTCGCGGGGCGCGAGGCGCTGGTCGACTGGCTGGCCGGGCGCGCCGCCGCCGCCGACGTGGCTCGAGTGTGGGCGCGGCAGAAGCGACGCGGCGCCGCCGGGCCCCGCGGCCTCGGCTTCGCAGGCACTCACGATCAGCCGCGAGTGGCGACCGTGGCCGGCGCCGAACGGGCGCGGCTGGCGATGGTGACGGTGGCGCTCGGCGCTCGCGTCCCGCTCCTCTACTACGGGGACGAGGTCGGCCTGTGCGCCGAGGGTGACTCCGCGACGCGCGCGTTCGAGGACTCGTGGCCGGATCGCCAGCCCATGCCGTGGGACGAAGCGGCCTGGGATCCGACCACGCGGGCGCTGGTGCGCGGCGCGCTGGCGCTCCGCCACGAGCGGGCGGTGTTGCGTCACGGAGACGAGGAGTTGTTCGCGCACGGCGACGCCGTCGTGATCCGCCGCCGGCGTGGCGACGAGGTGATCGATCTCGTGCTCCACGGCGGCCAGGCTCCGCTCACGCTGACGCTGCCAGCGCTCGACGCCGGCGGCGACGCCCGCGTGCTCCTCGCCGCCGGCGGCGCCCACCTCGACGGCGACCAGGTCGTCTTGCCGCCGGCCAGCGCGCTCGTGCTCGATCGCACGCCGCCGGCGCCCGCCCGCGCGATCGAGCTGCGCGAGCGCAACGCCGAGCTCGCCGCCCACGCCTGCGCCGAAGGTCACGTCGACCTGCCCAGCTATCCGACGCGGCTGTACGTCACCGTGACCGAGGCGTGCAACCTGCGCTGCCAGCACTGCATCACCGACGCGCCCGCCCGCACCCGCGAGGGACGAGCGCGCACGATCCAGCCCTGGCTGGTGAACGCCCTGGGCGAGGCCTTCGCCCACGCCGACTACGTCGCCTTCACCCACGGCGGCGAGGCGCTGGCGTCGCCGATGTTCGGCGAGGTCCTTCGCGCCATCCACGTGGCGCGCGGCGCTCGCCGCGGCCGCCTCGACATCCACCTCGCCTCCAACGGCATGCTCCTCGACGCCGACCGCGTGCGCGCGCTGGTCGAGCTGGGCGTGACCAGCGTGATGGTCTCGCTCGACGGCGCCACACCGGCGACCAACGACAAGATCCGCGTCCTCGGCGATCTCCACCGCGTCCTCGATCACCTCGCCGGCGCGATCGCGTGGCGCGAGCGCGAGCGCGTCGATCTCCGCCTCGGGATCTCGACCGTGGTCGGCCGCCACAACGTCGGCGAGCTCGCCGCCCTCGGCCGCACGTGCGCCGCGCTCGGCCTCGACTGGCTCAAGCTCGAAGAGACCTACCCCATCAACGGCTTCTCGCGCGCCGACTTCCTCGCCCCTGATTCGGTCGAGGTCCTGACCGCGATGGCCTCGCTGAAGGAGTCCGTCGCTGGAAGCGATCTCGTCCTCGTCGATCACCTGGCCCCGCCGGCGGGCTGCGTCTGCTCGGGCGACGCCGCTGCCCTCGCCTTCCGCGCCGCCGACGACTTCGCCAACCGCTTCGACTACCGTCCTTGCCGAGCCACCTGGGAACAGGCCGCCATCGACCCCGACGGCAACCTCCACCTCGTCGACTACGCCGGCCCCATCCTGGGCAACCTCCTCGACACGCCGATCCTCGATCTCTGGAACACCCCCGCTGCCACGTCGGCGCGCGCCGCCGCCCTGGCTGCCGGCGTCAGACCTTGTGGCCGAGGGTGACGAGGAGCGCGGGTAGCTCGGCGGCCTCGTCGACGCCGAGGAGCTCGACCAGCTCGTCGTCGAAGAAGGCGCCCACGCTGGAGACGCCGAGGCCCAGCGCGACGGCCTGGAGGTAGATGCGGCCGGCGGCGACGCCGGTGTCGAGCCAGGCGTAGCGGAAGCCGCGCGAGCCGTCGGGCCACGACAGCGTGGGCAGATCGGCGGTGAAGACCACGACCGCGGCGGCGCGCTCGACGACCTCCTGCGAGAGGGCGAGCTCGTAGGTGGCGGCGCCGACGTCGCCAGCGCGCACCAGGGCCAGCGCGCCGTCGGCACGGTGTTCGTAGATGCCGGGGGCCAGGCCGGTGACGCGCAGCGCGATCACGTGGACGCGCAGCGCGCGCTGGCGCTCGACGCCGCCGCCCCGAGCCCGGGCCAGGATGGTCGTGAGGCTGGCCAGCGCGATGGGATCGGCGGCGAAGCGTCGTTCGGACCGGCGCCGCTCGATCACGGGGCCCAGCGCGTCGCCGTCCCCGGCCGACGGCGGCGACGCCGTGATGGCGTCGTCGGGCACCGGCCGCGCCGCCAACGTCGGCGCCGGGGGCAC
>SXGT01220248.1_pt1 | contig 19540 bp, 17 predicted proteins | sample 3176221 | NCBI WGS metagenome assembly SXGT01 (sample SAMN11356862, study PRJNA531348) | freshwater metagenome | isolation source: freshwater sample F1-120 | place: China: Fuxian Lake, Yuxi | collected 2017-12-25
GAACCCCGAGCAGCTTTGGGAAACCACGATGGACCCGAAGGTGCGTCGCCTGCTCAAGGTGCAGATCGAGGATGCCATCGCGGCCGATGAAATCTTCACCACGCTGATGGGCGATGTGGGCGAGCCGCGCCGCAAGTTCATCGAAGATAACGCCCTCTACGCACGGAATATCGACGTTTAGTCTGTTTCCTTAGCCACGAAAAGTCGGCGCTGGCGGGACGGCGCAGGGGGTGTTCAAGCCATCTCTGGTACGTCAAAGATTACGCTCATCGGTTTGCTGCCTGTGTGGCTGACATAACGTACCGGGCCGCAATAGAGAAACGGCGCGCCCTTGCCGTTGGCAAGCTTGGTTTCGCGCACGAACAGATGAATGACAATATCGCGGCGCACGTGCTCGATCAGGCTGCGACCGCGAGAATCGTCCGGTCCGGTTTGGTTCTGACTTTGCCAATGGAACGTATGGTCGTCGATCCAGTGATCGACGTAGCGATGATCCGCTGCCTTGCCCTGCTTGTTGAGAGTCACGAGCAGGACATGCACTTTGCCGTCCTGAAGAACGATGTGGCCGGCGTTCCAGTTGCCGGGATTGAACGTTGTACCGAATAGCGGCGGGATGTCTTCGCGGAGGTAGTGCTGGCCAATGGCGAACTCCAGCGGATCAACGATGGATTTGAAACGCGCTAGCGTGCGCATCGAGTCATCCGCCGGCATGTCTGCGTAGTCGGGATTGTTGGCGCGCAACAAGTAACTGCCGTCAGCTTGTTTGACGACGACTCTTAACAAATACTGGTTGTCGCCTGCATCGTCCTGTCGCTCGATGGCGACGATGCTTCCCGTGATTGATCCAGCACGCGTTGGCGACATTAGCTCCAGTAAAAGATAATCGCCGTCACTGATCGACTGTTTGCCGCCGTTCATTGAATTGCCTGAAGCGCGCGCGATGAAATGGCGCTGCGGATCGAGTTTGCCGTAGCCCATACCGAGGCTGCGATACTCCTCGGCATCGGCTTGGCCCGTTTTGAAATGACCGCAGGCGATTTTGAGATTCGGAAAATACGGTACCTCGATTCGCGTTTTCGGCTTGGCTGCGGTAATCGGGATAACGTTGTTGCTTGGCGTCTCGCTGCTGACGCGCCGGGTTTCGTAGGCCGCCAGCCGGTAGTTAAGCAGTTCCTGCACCATCGCCTCGAAAGTCGGGTAGTCCGCTGTTGCAACAGCAAAAGCTGGAATCAAGCGCTCGTTTTCGATCACGAAATCGCTTGGGGCACCGGCTGCCAGATTGCCGCCGACCCAGGCGTTGACCGGATTTTTTCGCCAATAAAGCAACCACTCTGGGTTGTCGCCTACCGGCTGCGTGCGCAGTTCAGGCGGCAAATCCGCCAGTAGCGCGCGACGGCGCTGCATCACCTGCCAGGAACGCTCGGCAATCGCTTGCAGTGTTGCCGGCGTACGCCATCCGTCAATTTCGAACAGCGCTTCAAGTAGCACCATCTTGAAGCTCTTGGTCATTGCGGTGACTTCGAGCGCGCTCAAGAATGGCGCATGCTGACTCAACACCGCCTCTTCTCCGGCTTCGAGATCACCTGCATCACGCACCAGTTGGAGCCATGAGCCGAACTGCCGGCGCATCGCGGGAATGCTGGCGCCGGCGCGATAAAACTCGGATAGGGTGGGCCGACGGCCAAGGGTTTGCTTCAGTGCTTCGTATTCCTTGCGGGCGCCGTCGCTATCCAACGACTTGAGGAAGTTGATCAACTGCAGGTCGTAATTGACGTAACAACCTTTCGGTAGTTGAAACCTTCCCTGTTCCAGCGCTTTTGCAAAATGTGCCAAGGCTTTGAAGTTAGCGCCAATGCCGAACAGCGCCTGTGGTTTGTGCAGGAAACTTTGATGGTTGCCGACGAAGTCAAGGACGACCAACTTGTCCTTGTCTGGTGCCCGGCGAAGGCCGCGCCCCAGTTGCTGCAGGAACAGAATTTTCGATTCGGTCGGCCGCAGCATCATCACGGTGTCGATTTCCGGCAGGTCCACACCTTCATTGAATAGATCGACCGAAAACACTACGCCAAGCTGTTTGGTGGTCAAGCGGGAAAGCGCTTCGGCCCGACTCAGCGGCGAGCCGGCATAGACCGCCGCAGCGGCAATGCCGACCTTGCTAAATTGTTCGGCCATGAATTCCGCGTGGCGTATCGAAGCGCAAAACGCCAGGGTGCGTTGCTGGGCATGATGGCGCCACTGCGCCAGTACATGGCGAAAACGGCCCAGCGTCGCCAGTTTGTTGGACAGTGCCTCAGGGTCGAAACGTCCATTGCGCCATGGAATAGCCTGATAATCGACTTCGCTATCGAAGATGCCGTAGTAGTGAAACGGTGCCAGCAAGTCGGCATTGATCCCGGCAACCAGGTCTTGCGAGAAAACCAGATTCTCGTCACACAACGCCAGGATGTCGGATTGGTCGGTGCGATCCGGCGTAGCCGTAAGCCCGAGCATGAAGCGTGGCGCGAAGTAGTTGATGACGCGTCGATAGGTCGCTGCTGCCGCATGATGGAATTCATCGATTACGATGTAATCGAAGTGCTGCGGTGAAAAGCGCTCCAGATGAGCGGCGCGGCTCAGGGTCTGCACCGAAGCGCAAAGGATGTCGACTTCGACATCGCGAACCTGCCCCATGAAGAATCCCACCCGTGCCCTTGGCCGAATGCGCAGGAAAGTCTCGGCAGCCTGATTGAGGATTTCTTCGCGGTGGGCGACAAACAATACCCTGCGCCCGCCAGTCTGTTCGGTGTCGAATGCGGCCAGCCATGTTTTGCCCAAACCGGTAGCGAGTACCACCAGTCCCCGCTTGAAGCCATTGCGGCGCGTTTCTTCCAGCGCCTTAAGCGCTGCTTCCTGTACGGGGGTTGGATTTGGCGGCGGCTCTTTTTCGACACTGCCGGGTGCGATGGCCTGCGTAGGCGGCGCACGGCACGCTTCGTAGCGATCAATCCATGCATCGCTAAGTGTCTGGGTTCTGGGATGCCGAAACAGTTGTTCGAAACGGTTGCGTGTTTCGATGAACCCAGGATCGCCCGGGTAGCTGACGCGGTAATTCCACTCCAGCCCATCCTGCAGCGCCTGGCGACTGATATTGCTTGAGCCGATGAACGCCGTTCCAGAAAGGCGCCCGTTTTCCCCAAAACGGGCGAAGAGATACGCTTTGAGATGGAAACTGCCTTGCTCGGCCTGGAATATCCGCACCTGCGCGCCCTGAGCTTTTAGAAGCATCAACAACCGCAGGGCTTCCGGATCGGTCACATCGAGATAATCGCTGGTCAGAAAACGGATGCGCGGCAGTTGGCCAAGACCACCATTGGCTGATAACGCATCGTGCAGATCGGGCAGCAGCATACGAAGGCCGGTTACCTTGGTGAATGCGACGGCGATGTCGATTTCGTCAGCCTGCCGAATCGCTGCGCACAGATGGGGCAGAAATGGGTTGTCGCCACCGGTCACCAGTTTCTCGGAACGCACCGATGACTTAAGCGCGACTACGTTGAGCCAGGTTTCGTCGCGTTCAGGACGTTGATCTTGCGTGAGCCAGATGTCGTGACTAGCCATATCGGACAAAACGCCAAGCCAGTTCGCGACTGTTGTTTCATCAATATCGGTGAAATGGCGACCGTTGTGTTCCCGCTCTCCCCGACCATGCTTGAAGCTGAAATAGAAGCAACCACCGGGCTTCAGCGCTGCCCACAAGCGACCGATTGCCTCGGGAATGGCATTCACCGGCAGATGCAGCAGGCTGGCGCAGGCCCAGATGCCGTCATAACAGGCAATTTCTTCAATCTCGTGAAACGTGCGAACCGCTACGGACTGCCCGATATGTGCGCTTGCCAGTTTTGCCAAAGCAGGCGAAGCATCGAAGGCGGTAACGCGATACTCTTGGACAGCAAATATCTTTGCATCGCGTCCTGATCCACAGCCTGCATCAAGGATATGTCCGCCATCTGGTATTAGGGACAGGAATCGCTTGTGCAATTCACGCATGTCGACTGCTACAGTCGCATCGAAAAAGTCGACTGCATGCTGCTCGTAGTAGCGGAGGTTTTCGGCATGCATTGTGGTCATGGCCTGCCAGGATACGCCTCACGCATCACGCATCACGATATCCATTCGTCGTAGCCGTAGTACCGTCCCGTAATTTCAAGCGGATTCATTGCAATTTCGATCAGGCTTGCCGTGTACCTCATTGCCTCCCTCCTGTTCCATCCGCATCCCTGTTGCACGGACGGTCCGCGTGGCTACCGACTAGGCGAATGGGGAGTTTTCGTTAATCTCAAGCAGTTGCTTTGTTGCAAATAACACAGATGTATGCTCTAATTGCAACATAACTATGAGGGATGAGGACCATGCAAGCAGTTGAAACCCTGCGGACTGGTGATATTGATCGCCGAGCTATTTCCGGCATGTTGATGAAGCTATTTGATCACTGGAAGCTCACTACAGAGGAGCAACTCGATGCCTTGGGCTTTTCGACGACGAACAGGGCAATCTTGACTAAATATCGTCGTGGAGAGCCGATCTCGAATAGCCGGGATACATTGGAGCGAGCGGGTCACCTCTTGGGGATTCACAAAAATCTTCGGCTTTTGTTTCCGCACAACCGGGATCTCGCATATACATGGATGAAGGCCCGCAACAAGGCCTTCGAAAACTGTGCACCGATTGAGGTGATTCGTGAGTATGGATTCGCTGGTCTGCTAATGGTTCTTGCATATCTGGATCGGGCGCGCGGCCAGTGATCGAGAATGTCTTCGAACAGATAAGGCTTGCGGAAACGCATGGTGATCTCTTTCGCAATATTGTCTCGATGCGCATTTCACAAGATCTGTTTGATGATCTGAGTGATGATCCGGCTGCATGGGAGGCAGCGATCCAACTCGAACTCGAAACAAAACCAAAGACATTTAACTCGGCAATGCCAATCATTCATCGGCCTTTTGAAGAAGCCGAGTGGAATGATGCAATCGGATTTCCTTTCAAGAACTGGATGCGCAGCAGGTATTCGGATGGTTCATTTGGTGTCTGGTATGGAAGCGATGCTATTGAAACAACCGTGTATGAAACTGTCCATCACTGGCATTCACGCCTGCTTCAGGATGCTGGATTTATGCAGCCCGGTATCAAGATTGAAAGAAAGGTATATCGGGTTCGCGCCGACGCCGCGCTGGTTGATCTTCGATCGGCCGTGAAAAACTTTCAAGCCTTGATTGATCCAAATGACTACACGCTGACTCATCAGGTTGGCGCAAGGTTGCATCGAGAAGGACACCCTGGACTGATTACAAAATCGGCGAGATGCAATGGCGATGTGTATGCAGTTCTTAACCCGAAGGTTCTTTCAGCCCCCCGGCAGGCCTGTTACCTTACCTATATAACAACAGGACAAGGTATTGCGGTGGAGCGCGAACCCGGAAAAATCTGGTTAAACGTGTAACGTGCGAAAAATAATTGCAGCCATATGCAGAAGACAGTTGAGGATGTAAATCGAAACTCGCTTTACGCCGAAATCTGGGCCGATCCTGTCACCATCGTTGCCCAACGCTATGGCCTTTCCGATGTCGGTCTGGCCAAAATCTGTCGGAAGCTGTCCATACCGCTGCCCAGCCGGGGATACAGGGCCAAGGTCAAGGCCGGCAGGGTCATGAAGAAGATACCACTGCCGAAGTTAGAGCCGAAACAGGCAGCCACCATTTCCCTGAAAAAGCTTTCGCCCGAGGTAGTGCAGGCAAAGCAGGAAGCCAAGCAAAAAGCCGTCACCGCGCGGAAGGCATTTGGCGAGATAGTTGTTCCGGAGGAACTGACCGACCCCCATCCCTTGGTTAAGGCAGCCTCGAAGCGACTGAAGCAGCGGGATGGCTGGAATGATCCGAAGGGGTTACGTTCGGCCCCGGATGAAGTCCTGAACCTTCAGATTACGAAGGACGCCATCGATCGAACATTGCGGCTGGTCGATACCCTGATCAAGAAACTGGAAACGCTGGGGGTGACTGTCAGTGTTGATGCCAAAAGCAAAACCACATTGCTGGAAATTCAGGGCATCCGGGTTGCCTTCGTTCTCACTTAACATGTCGCCCGGTCACGCCATGAAGCAACACCGGCTGAAACCAAGGCGCGGGAAAGATATTGGAGTCAGACGCGCTGGGGTAATCCCCGTGACCTGCCCTTTCCTTCGATTCCTCAATACGACTACACCCCGAGCGGAATGCTGACTATCTCGGCGGGGCACTGGCCTGGCAGAAACTGGCGGGATACCGCGTGGACATCACTTGATGACCGTTTGGGCGAGGTCGTCAATGGGCTGTTTTCTCTTGGCGAGGAGATCCGGGCAAAGCAGGAGGAAGATCGCCGCCGGGAGGAAGCAAGACGGCTTGCTGAAGAACGCTATCAGTTTCTCAAGGAAAGGCTTGAGAAGGAGCCGGCGCGATTCAAACGCCTTGAGCAGGAGGCACAAAATTACAAGCGGGCCAGTCGCCTCCGGGTCTATGCTGATGCTGTCGAACAGAATGCGTTAGCGAGTCCCGATAGGCTGACAGAAGAAACTCGGAACTGGCTGGCTTGGGCGAGGGCCAAGGCTGACTGGCTGGATCCGCTGGTCCAGGTCAGTGATCCGATTCTGGATGCGCCTGAACCGAAGAAGCCGGGTTATAGCTACTGGTGAATGTAGGGAAATCCAGAGATATCGGACGCAGTTGCTTTACTATGCGCACTTCAAGTCTGGATTGCCATTGATTTATAAGAGATGAGATCCCGGATCGAAACGGTTCCTACAAAGAATGTAGGATCCCACGAGGATTTAGATTTTTCTCAAAAGATTAGATTTCTCTGAAAATGAATAACGGCTCCATTACGGAGCCGTTGTTATTTCTTCTGCAAGTCGGCCAACCCGGATGCTAAGGGTAGCCCAGAAGCAGGGCCAGTGTTGCTATAAAGCAGCCGATGAGTGTTGGCCTGATGTGTCGGTGGAATCACCTACTGATATCCGTGGTTGTCATGCAATTCAATGCTGGGGGATGCAATCGATCGCGTCCGTGCGCTGCCGCACCGGCGATTTGGTGTTGGCTGGGTATCATCAAAATGAGCATGCAAGAGGCCACTGAGTAAGGAGACAGGTATGACCACAAAACTCGACGTCATCATCATCGGGGCCGGTTCGGCCGGACTGGCTGCCGTGCGGCAGGTCAAAAAGAGCACCGATAAATTCGTCCTGATCAACGACGGTCCCTATGGCACGACATGCGCCCGGGTGGGCTGCATGCCGTCCAAGGCGCTGATTGAGGTCGCCAATGCGTTTCACGCACGCAAGAAGGCAGAAGCGTTCGGCATTCGAGGCAGTGAACACTTGTGCATCAACATCCCGGCAGTCATGCAGCGCGTGCGTGCACTACGCGACCGTTTTGTCGGCGGCGTGCTCAAATCGACCGAGGCAATGGGGGAGCGCAGCATAGCCGACCGGGCACGCCTGCTTGGCCCAAACGAAGTGGCGGTGGGCAATCAAGTATTCCTTACCCGCAGCATCATCATTGCCACCGGTTCGCGTCCGGTTGTGCCGCAGCCCTGGCAGGTTCTCGGCGATCGCGTGCTGACCACCGACACCCTCTTCGATCAGGAGGATCTACCGGCCCGCATGGCGGTGATCGGCCTTGGTGCCATCGGCATCGAAATGGCCCAGGCCCTCGCGCGCCTCGGGGTGGCGGTGCATGCCTTCGACAGCAGCGACGCACTCGCGGGAATTTCCGACCCGGTCGTGGCCGAAAGCGCACGCAAGGCCCTGGGTGAAGAATTTGCCATCCACACCGGACACGAAGTCGCGTTGTCCGGCACCACAAATGGCGTGCGCGTACAGGCCGGGCCAGTGGATATCGAGGTTGATCGCGTACTCACCGTCATTGGCCGCAAGCCGAATCTTGGCGATCTGGGCCTCGAATCCCTTGAAGCCCTCGGTGTGACGCTCGACCAGCACGGCCTGCCGCCTTTCGACCGCAGCACCCTGCAGATCGCCGATCTGCCGGTGTTCATCGCCGGCGATGCCAACGCCGACGTCAGCCTGCTCCATGAGGCGGCCGACGAAGGCTACATTGCGGGCGTCAATGCCATGACGGATAAGCCGATCTGCTTCCAGCGCCGCACGCCCCTGTCCATCGTATTCTCCGACCCCGGCATCGCTGCGGTCGGCCAGCGCTTAGACTCGTTAGACACAGACCAATGCCTGATCGGCAGCGTCAATTTCGGCTCGCAAGGGCGCGCACTGACCGCACAACGCAACCAGGGCGTGCTTCGTGTCTATGCCGCACGCGAGGACGCACGCATTCTCGGTGCCGAGATGTGCGCGCCCGCCGCCGAACATCTTTCCCACCTGCTCGCGCTGGCGATTCATCGCGGACTGAGCGCCCATGATATGCTGGCGATGCCGTTCTATCACCCGGTACTGGAGGAGGGCCTACGTACCGCCTTGCGTGATATCTCTCAACAATCACCTGGCGGGCGGCCCGACCTCAGCGCCTGCGGCAGTTACCAGGCTGAGGCGCTGGATTAAATGGCAGTGACTGTTGCTGGTCATCGGCCGCTCGGTCGAGTTAGGTGGTCGCCTGGGCCGCCGAGTCACGGGTCCCGTTGGAGATCATCAGCCCGGTCATGCCCACGTAAACGCATTGCTTACCCAGGATGTATCCATGATTGCATCATCGACATAGTGATGGTTACGGCGAGCCATACTTGCATACCCTTCATGCAGTGCACCGGACCGCAGGCAGACTGCAGTCGATGATCTTCGATTGGTTACATGGGCTTAATGGTGGATGCTTGTTTGCCCTTCGGTCCCATTTTTTCCTCGTAACTTACCTTCTGCCCTTCCTTCAGCGACTTGAAGCCTCCGCCTTGTATTTCGGAGAAGTGCGCAAACAAATCATCGCCACCCGCATCCGGGGTGATGAATCCAAAGCCCTTCGCGTCGTTGAACCACTTTACTGTACCGGTTGCCATGTAACTTTATCCTTCTACTAATATTGAAAAATGGGCATACGCCCGATCTTGCTTGGATCGATGCAGGGAAGGGGTCAGCCCTACCCTGCTAACCTCGAAAGTCCAGACAGAGTTTATATCGAGGCTAATGACAATCGTACAGCTTGAGTTGAAGCACGTCGCGGATGGATGACAGAATCTTGCCAGGCGCCCGCAAAAGTCGGCGTTGGTAATACGGCATCGGCACCCGTTGCTAAGCTTGAGACAAAAAAATGGCGAGCATTGCTCGCCATTTTTCTTGGGTAAAGTGGAACAGCTTATTCTGCGCCGACTTCCTTGAGAAGGACGGTGATGACCTTTTTGAGTTCTTCATCGGTCAGATCAGCCAGACCACCGCGGGCCGGCATCTTGCCGTGACCACGGATGACGGTCTTGGTGACGGCATCAAGGCCCTTGGAGCCACGTTGGCGCCAAGCCGCCTTGTCGGACAGCTTAGGCGCGCCCTGATCGCCAGTTTCATGACACTTGAAGCAGGTGGCCTTGACAATTTCTTCGGGGTTCTTGTCGCTAGCCATCGGTTTGGCGCCGGCAGCCGGCAGCTTGAAATTGGCGCCTGATTTGTTGGCCATGAAGACGATGGCACGCGCCAGTTCCTCGTCAGTTGCATCGGAACCACCCTTGGGCGGCATGGCACCCTTGCCGGCCTTGGCGGTCTTGGTCAGTACATCGAGGCCAACGCCGATACGCGGTGCCCAAGCCGTCTTGTCACCTGTTTTGGGCGAACCAGCAACGCCCATATCATGACAGGCGCCACAAACGGCCTTGTAAAGTTCCTCACCGGAACGACCGCCAGCAGCGGCATTTGAACCTGCCTGAGCCCCTGCAAGCTTGATCTTCGCCACGGGCTGAATGCGCATATTGGCGGCTTCGTCATCACCCTCCTTGGGTTGTCCACCCATCGCCATGGCCATGGCGGGTGCCAGAACAAGAAGGCCTGTCATGGCCAGTGTGCGAGAAAAGTGCTCTTTCATGCAAATCCCCAAATAATTGATTATTAGCAAGGACTAATTATATATCTGTGGCGCGCCCGGCGCGATTCGAACGCACGACCCCTGCCTTCGGAGAGCTACCAAAAGGCCCGCAGCAGCAACAATAATCAAATGAAATCAATCCATTAGCTTACCCTGTGTTCCTTCATTTTACCTCAACTTACTGCATTTTGTGCAGCAAATTTGCAGCATGATAAGTGAATACGGGTAGGTTAAAGAAGGTGATGGTAAGCGGTTCCTATACTCAGGGCAGTCAAATGACTGCTTGCCCATGGAGCATGCACGATGGAACAGCTTATTTCTCCCAAAACACTTGCCAGTATGCTCGGTCTTGCCGAGCAAACTATCTACAACCGCCATTCAACTGGTGGCGACCTTCCTCCCGCAATCAAGCTCGGCAGGTTACTTCGGTTCCGCCAGCTAGATGTTGAAGCCTGGATTACACAATTCGTCGTGCCACCCAAGCATACGGAGGTTCGTACATCAAGACGGGGGGGGCGTCCAACCAAACTCGAACAAGTCAGGCAACGTGAAAGTATAGGTACTCGCGTTTCCCCCAGGGTGGCGCCATGAGCGTTACCTGTAACGTTACATGTGACGCCATTCACGGACTAGGTGATTTACCAGAAACACAAATAGACCTTACCCATGATGACGGACAAATCGAAACTCTACCGGAGCGCGTCAAAGCGCTCGGGCTGCGACCAATTCAGGCATTTGTTCCAGATGAGAAATCGAAGTCACGCAGTAAACAGGCTGAACGTACCGCACGCTGCCGGGCCAAGGCTGCCGCCGATGGCAAGAAAAATGTCCAGTTTATGGTTGATGAAGCAACGGCCAACGTATTACGTGAAGTCGTCAGAATCAAGGAGGAATATCAGTTACCTGCTGAAGCAGCGGTGCTGGAAAAGTTCAAGGAACAATATGCCAAAGAGCTGGCCATTGCAAATGCGGTGAATGGTCTAACAGGCCTGCGTCGTGTTTTGGCGCTCTGGGTTGGCATTCCAGTTAGTAGTCGGCCTGGGGACTGCGCATCGATGAAGGCTAAGAGGTTATCTGCCCCTTAGCCCAGTTCAGCTACATACTCATTTCCGGCCGCTTAGCGCGGCCGGTTATATCCAGCGCAACGCTCTTGTCCTTACTGAGAGAGACTGCTCGTTCAAGCATCTGCCGGTCATCCGTATAAACTCTGGCTTCATGCTTTGCGCGACTAACCGCAACATACAGCCAGCGCGCATCTGTCAGGGCACTGCCAACATCCGCTTCAATCATCACCCTGTCGGTGGTTTTTCCTTGAGCAGCATGGGTTGTGATGCAGTACCCGTGGTCGAGGAATACTGGCCGGTCGATAGCCAGGCTGACATGCTTACCCCCCGAGGTTTCCAGTGTCATCCGCGCAGCATCGCCATTGATGGATGTGACACGGCCCAGTTCGGAATTGATAATGCCCTGGCCATAGTCGTTACGCGTGAATCGAATTAATTCCCCTACCGCCACCTCGCGGTTGGACTCGCAATATGACGAGAAATGCGGGTTGCGTGCTGGCTGCCATTCCACCCTTTCGCCATCAGCCAGCCGTTCAAGTACGATGCGCCCAGGCAGAAAATCAACTACCCGCGCAAGGGCGCCCCTCTTCAGTCCCAGTGCCTCATATTTCTGCTCCGCCACGACGATATCGCCTTTCGAGTAGCTTTGTGTCATGCGTGCCTGCGCCTCGGTCAGGTCTTTTGCTTCGAGTACAGGGATAATCACACCAGTACCAGCGATGCCGGTTTTCACGCGAATTAAATTGTTTAGCATTCCTCGCGTATTGCGCGTGCCAGCTACCACGAGCGTGCGCCGCCGTTGGTTGTCATTGAGTGCCGCATAGTCGTCCGCGATGCGTTCAAGTCGTTTTGCGAAGTGGGATATTTCGACAATACCGGGGGTAAGCTGTCGCACCGCTGCAGCCGACTTTCCAGCGGCTGCAAGCGTGACTGCCTGCCGAAGCGCCTGGTCGCGTTGTCGCACAATCTCTCCAACATTCACATGTGCAACGCCTGACTCGATAAGCTGGCGGAATGGCGCACCGGCATCGATGGCTTCCAGTTGCTTGGTATCGCCAACCAGCACGACCTTTGCATTACTGGCCTCTACCTTGGCCAACACGGCATGCATGTCCTTTACCGAGACCATTGATGCCTCATCCACCAGCAATATGGTGTGGCTATCAAGGGGCTTCGCCGTTTCGGTCAGGAAGGCCGCGACGGTTGCCGCATCGATGCCAACGGCTGCCAATTCGCGGGTTGCAGCCGCCGAAGGGGCCACGCCGCGCACCTGCCAGCCTGAATCATTGGCCTCTGCCACGATGTGAGACAACGTATGGGTTTTGCCGACACCCGCTGAGCCATGCACTGCCACAACTCTGTCAGTCGTGTTCAGAATGAGGTCGGCTGCTGCTTGCTGGCCGGCATTCAGGCTGGCGCCGGGTGTCTCCAGTGCCATCGTCTGTTGCACCAGTACTGGCTCGGTTATCGCCTGGCCGCGTGCCGCGATGGCAAGAATCTCCCGTTCGCGTTGCTGCGCATCTGCCGTCGTTACCCACTCTCCATCGACCAGCAAGGTTCCGGCCACCTCCAGGCGCGCTAGTTCCGCCTCGATAGCATTCATATCCGCAACCCCGACCGCCTGTTCGAGTGCTATCTGCACAATCTGGTGGCGTGGCACGACTGCCTCGCGCTCCGTCAAATGCTCGATGGCATAAGCTACAGCCGCCTGGGTGCTTGTCTGGATGGCTATGGCGAACTCTGGCAGTCTTGCGCCATCGCCGCGCCAGGTAAGGTCAAACCCGAGCAATGTGGCTTTCTCACGCCATTGCTCGGCCTGTACTTCCCTATTGATGCTGCCCTTTTTCGCCCGACTGCCCAATGCGGCAAACTCCTTCATTGCCGCGGAGGCCGATTCGCGGTCCTTGCCATACATTGCCAATGCCTCGGCAATCGTCCGGCTGCGCGTACTGAATGCCTCGATAACCTCATGGGATACGCCCTGCAACTCGAAACCGTGGGTTGTCCTGCTCACACCATAACCCAGCTCTTGTACCTCTCTGGCCAACTCGGCGCGATACAGTGCCCCGAGCATTCTTTGTTGGCGGTAAAGCTCCGATACATCAAGAGCCCGCCATTCACCATCGGGGCGTTGCGTAAGATTGGCGACAACACAATGCGTATGCAGTTGAGGGTCAGCGTCGCGGCTCATATCGTGCCTGAATCGCGCGGCGACGATATTTCTGCTGGGCAAAGCCGTAGTCACCTTTTCCTGGGTAACGCGATAGGCTGCCAAGTTTTGTTCAAAGTAGTCGAGCGTCCGCGACACGGCCCTTTCATGCGCTTCTACAAGCCGTGAATCGCCCGCTACCAGTGCCATCACGGAAACTGACTTCGGGGCAGAAAACGTCATGTCAGTTGCCGCTCGCCGTTCTGCCTCGCCCGCATGAGGTAGTTCGCTACCGTCCGGCAGGCGTCCGTCGAGGATGTCTTTGAAGACTTCCGACCGGACGCCACCTTTAAGCCATAGCGTATCTGCGCCTCGGCCATGCCATTCGGACGGGGCGCAGTTGCGCTCACTGTAATAGTCGTCGGCCACTTCATAATAGCTGGCGGCAGCGCCGGCATCCGAGACTTTAGCAAGGGTTAGCATGCTTCCACCTCCACAAAAGCCGGTACAGCAGACTGCCGTGCCTTGGGGGTCAGCTGTACCCGCTGAATGGTGTCGGAGCCGGCAATTGCCAGGAAGCCGCGCAAGTTTTCTAATCCGCTGATTTCCGCTGCCAGGACAAGCCGCTCGCGCTCCAGGTGCAGAGATTTGTTGGCCGAGGCGCCCTGGCTACCAACGCCGCGCGATTCCATGCGGCGCAGCACCTCTCGCTCTCCCAGCGCCCGACTCAAATAGTCAGCGGTATCCGGGTCGGAACGTGCCATACCCAACACCAGCAGGTTGCGGAAGCAGGAGCGCAGCACTGTCGCACCTTGCCGACCATAGAGCCTATCAAGCTGTGCGGTGGATTGCAGACCGGCCACGACGCAAAGGCCGTGCTTGCGGCCAAGTGTCAGCGCCGTTTCTAAGCTCGCCAAGGTACCTAGCGCTGCCAGCTCGTCGAGCACGAGCCAAACGCGGCGGCCGATCTCGGCCGCCGAGGACAGTACCGCATTCGCCAAAACATCCACTGCCGTGCCCATCAGCGGCGCCAGCGCTGCCTGCATGTCTGCACGCCAAGTCAGGAACAAATTGCCCCCGCCCGTCTCCAACCAGCCGCGCATGGAAAACTCCCCCGGCCGCAGGAACCGATGAGCCGCCAGGCGGGAAGCCAGCACAAAGCGTGTCGATGCCAATGCTTTTGCCGCTTCTGGGTCGAATAGGCCCTGCGCCGGAGTACCAACAAGCAATTCGGCAAGCCTGGCCGACGGTTCCACCGTTGCCCAGCGCAGCAGGTCGGCAGTCATTGCCTCGCCGCGTTTGAGCAATGCGCGCAAGATTTCCGCCAAAAGAACCTGCGCGTAATGATGCCAGGCAGCGGCATCACCACTGCCATCGGGCACTACCGAGCGCGCAAGCCGCTCGCAGTCGTAATCGGCTCGAATTTCATTGAAAACCGACCACCCCTCAAATCGGGCATCAAATGGATTGAATACCTTGTCCCTGACCTGCCCGAACTGGCTTAAATAACTGCCGTTCGGGTCGCAGCAGATAAGCCGGTCGCCCCTTTCGGTAATACTGTCCAGCATTTCCGCGATGGCTGTTGATTTGCCCGTGCCGGTTGAACCGCATAGCAGCACATGCAGCGGCTCGATGTCCGGGGACATGGATACCCCCCCAAGCGTCACCGGACGGTGCCGGTTACCGGATAGCCAGGCGCGCATCACGGCGAACCTCCCCAGCGCGTCCCGCGCGTCTCAATTTCACTTTGACCGCGCCACCACAGGGAAATGCCCAGATAGCCAACAGAAACCATAGCGTAGCCCAAGGTCGTACAGCCTCTGGCTACCATGACCAAGTATTTCTGTTCCTGGCCACGCATGCTATCAATATAGGTATCCAGTGCCTTGATGCCGCTGATGTCGAATCCGGCGTTCATCCACCAAAACCAGAGTCCCAAGGTCAAGCCGCCGCCCAACAAGACAAATAATATTATCCGGCTCAGTAACCACTGCAACGAGGTTACTATCGGGTCATGCGGACGACTCATAGCGTCACCCCCTGGCCAGAAAACCTGGCTTCAATCTGCCGGCGCACGCGCCCGAGTATCTGGGCATCACGAGCCATGGTCAGTTCGCGTAAAAGCAGCAAGGTTTCGACTATGGCTGGCTCTAGCGTTCCTGCCTCCGTTCCCCGCGTTGTGGCCACGGTGCGTAACTCGGTGGCGAGCTGGCTCAGGTCGAATGCGGTGCTTTCTTGGGCAAGTGCATCCCGGACATAGTCAGAAACCGTCTGGCCGCGTTCATCAGCCTTGGTCTTAATGGTGTCGTACTCTTTGCCGTTCATCCGGACGCGAATCATGTGGTTGCGCCCGCTCATGCCCGTATCTCCAGGGTATTGGAGGTGGATGCTACAACTGGGGAACAGTGGTCTGCAGATACCGTAGGACAGGCAAAGCCGCGCCAGGACTGGCTTTCTGGCAATTTGTGAGAGCAATCAACGATTGCAGGGGTGTGTGGTAATCCCTTATCGGTCGGCAATAGGGAATTGGTTGATATTCTGGTTTGCATCAAATCTCTCCATACAAGTTTTATTGTGCGTCGCAATAAATATGCTTCGCCGCATCTGTGGCATTTGATAAAGCCACTGTCCCTGTATAGCGACCGTTACGAAGAGATTAGAGGTTTCCGGAAAAAGGGAGAATTTCCTTGTCTTGCGGACGTAAAGCCGGGCTACTCGCTGAGTTTTTCGCTCTTGCCCAATGCCTGAACCAATGCTCGCACGACTGCCTGATGTGGTGGCGTTAGTGACGCAATATCGCGCCCCAAGTCGAAATCGATGCTCGGTAAGGTGGGTTCGCAAACCTCATACGCAACCGAGTCCGAACATTCACCGTAGCGCAGCCATTCCGCAGCTACGCCGAGCCATTCGGCCAATATGCGCAGTTTGTCCTGCGCCGGCATGGCTTCGCCCTGCAGCCACTTGCGAGCTGCATGCAGGGTAATCGGTTTTCCTGGATAACGTCGGTTGAATTCCCGCGCCAGGCGAGTTGGACTAGAACCATCGTCGCCCAAACGCCCAAGCGCTTCGACTAGGCGGCGGCTAAAAGATTCTCGCTCAAGGTTGGCTCGCATGAACGAAAGCTATCAGTGCTGACATCGCCAATCAGTCAATATCAATACATTGACAATAAGTAGATATTTAGTAGCATTCCATTTGGCTACTTATGGTCAATCGAAGTGCTACCGGGTGGGTGGGCGGATCGTCCATCTGCGCAAGAGGAGAAATATGACTGAACAGGCAGAGGCAATCGCCGATGAGCGGCTTTATGGGCTGGAAGAAACGCGGGTTGGAGCATGGGTGATTTCCATGTTCCTAATTTGAGGACCAGCCCCATGTCAGCACGTATCCATTATGTGTTGCTCTACTGTCTTGCCTACAGTGCCGCATTCTTGCCATCTGCTATCTGCATGCTGCCCAGTGTGGCAATTGCTCAGAGCAACGCAAGCAATCCATATGAAAGTCTGAGCCGGGAAGAAGTCGCCGAGTTAGTCAATTTAAAAATGCAGGCGGAAAAAGGAGAAGCGAGGGCACAGTTCAATCTTGGATTGAAGTACGGGTTAGGAAAGGGTGCTCCGCTGGACTACAAGGAAGCTGTGGCTTGGTACCGCAAGGCCGCCGAACAGGGACATGCCATCGCCCAATTCAATCTGGCTCTTTTGTATGAAAATGGCCAAGGCGTACCGCAGGACTACAAGGAGGCCGCAGCTTGGTACCGCAAGGCCGCCGAGCAAGGAGATGCCAGCGCCCAGTACAACCTCGGTAACATGCACCAAAATGGCCGGGGCGTACAGCAAGATTACAAGGAGGCTGTCGCTTGGTGGCGCAAGGCCGCCGAGCAAGGAGATGCCAAGGCCCAGCACAACCTCGGCTTCATGTACGAAAATGGCCAAGGCGTACCGCAGGACTACAAGGATGCTGCAGCCTGGTACCGCAAGGCCGCCGAGCAAGGAAATGCCAGCTCCCAATCGAACCTAGGAAACTTGTTTTCTGATGGCCAAGGCGTCTCACAGGACTACAAGGAGGCCGTCGCCTGGTACCGCAAGGCCGCCGAACAGGGGAATGCCAAGGCCCAATTCAATCTGGCTCTTCGGTATGACAATGGCCAAGGCGTACCGCAGGACTACAAGGAGGCCGCAGTCTGGTACCGCAAAGCCGCCGAGCAGGGGATTGCCAGCGCCCAATTCAATCTGGCTCTTCGGTATGCCAATGGCCAAGGCGTACTGCAGGACTACAAGGAGGCTGCCGCCTGGTACCGCAAAGCCGCCGTGCAGGGGCATGCCAATGCCCAATTGAACCTAGGAAACTTGTTTTCTAATGGCCAAGGCGTCTCACAGGACTTTAAGGAGGCCATCTCCTGGTACCGCAAGGCCGCCGAACAGGGGAATGCCATCGCGCTGAACAACCTCGGCGTCCGCCACGAATACGGTCAGGGCATTCAGCGCGACGTCGTTCTTGCATACATGCTCTACAACCTAGCCGCCACACATGGCAGTGAGAAGGGCGCACAGAACCGAACAGAAATTACCGGGCAATTGACCCCCAGGCAGTTGGAAGAAGGGCAGGCATTATCCTCAAAGTGGAAAATTGGTATGCCATTACCCACGACCAGCAAAACCGGTGCTGAGATTGTCGCCAGGAAGGAAACTTTGGCAGAACCGCCGAAGGCGCCTCCCAAGCTCACTGGGAACTGCCGCCCATCCGGCCCTAGCATTCGATGCCGGTCAAATTGCACAAATGGTTATTGCATCGTCACTTACGAAAACGGCTGCGAAATCCGAGTACAGGTACAACCCAAGTTCAACCCATTCAACAGCCAGTGGGAATACCCGGCGCCGGGGTGCTGAGTTATGTTCGATTTCATTGGAAGATTCATCCTCCGCGCCTTCTCCATCGTCCTTATGGTGTCAGGAATAATTGTGGGAAAGGACTCCGCCAGTACTGCCATGGTTCTGGCTGGGGCTATCATTCTTGCTGCTCACATTATTGCGTCCCAATGCCAACGCAAGAAAAGCAAGGATAATTAACCTCCCAAATTAGCAGCCGAGCCTTATTTGGATGATAGTACCGCTTGAACATCCGAGTAAATAACTAGGCTGCTGCTCGGACGGCTGCAACCAGCTCCGCCGCTGTCGGGTTGTAGTACCTCATGGCCATCTGGATGGTTTTCCAGCCCATGACTTTTGCCAGAGTTGCAGCAGGCATGCGGGGTGCAAGCCGGGAAGCTGCTTCATGTCGCAGGTCGTGAAAACGTAACCCGGTTATGCCTGCACGCACACAGGCTCGGCGGAATGCGGCGCTCAAACCGCGCGAGTCATAGAAATTGGTCAGTCTGCCGCCGTGAATTGGCCTGGGTAGGGCTTTAATCGCGTCCTCAGCTGCTTTTGACAATGGCACAATACGCCGGTCACCATTCTTGGTCGTGGCAAGGCGAATTACGCCATTGGCTAGGTCAATCTGCTCCCAGCAAAGTTTCACAATCTCTCCGGCGCGCATCCCGGTCTCTAGCGCAAGTGTGATGCAGAAACCGAGAGTTGCGGCCTTGCTTTCAGCGGCTGCACGAAGCAGTCGGGGTTGTTCATCCCCTACCAATCTACGTTCGCGATGCTGATTCGCGCGTGGTTTGCGTATGTTTGCGACCGGGTTATCGACTGGTAACGACCAATCCATCCTGGCTGTGTTGAAGATATGGGAAATGATGACCAGCTCACGTTTCACGGTAGCCGGGCTGCACACTTTTAGTCGGTCATCACGGTACTTGGCGAAATCCGCACTCCGCAAGCTGTCCAAGGTGCGGGCTGCGAGCGGGTGCTGCTTTAGGGCATTGATACGGCGCATTTCAGTTTCCCAGCCCCGTTTGTCGGGGGTAACCTCACGTGCATAGCGGTCGAGGGCATCGTAGAACGTTGTGCGTTCCGTTTCCGACCGGTCAATGAACACCCCACGGTGCATCTCTGACTCTATGGTAACCGCCCAGGCTTCGGCATCTCGCCTGGTTTCGAATGTGCGCTGCTGCTTTGGATAACCCTTGCGACGAACCTGTACCTGATATTGGTACGGACCGCGTTTAGTGATGCTTGCCATGTTCCTGTTCCAAGAATTGAGGAACAGGGTATAGCTACGAATGAATTGCAGCAATTTGCAGCAAAAACTGTCTTCTGCTGAGCTCAATGCTCTCCAGAAAGACCTAACCCTTTGATATTATGGCGCGCCCGGCGCGATTCGAACGCACGACCCCTGCCTTCGGAGGGCAGTAC
>SXGT01191885.1_pt1 | contig 19536 bp, 17 predicted proteins | sample 3176221 | NCBI WGS metagenome assembly SXGT01 (sample SAMN11356862, study PRJNA531348) | freshwater metagenome | isolation source: freshwater sample F1-120 | place: China: Fuxian Lake, Yuxi | collected 2017-12-25
GATGCCAGAATTAAACTAAAGTCCGTTTATCCTGTATTTATTGAGTGACAAAGCACTAGTTGGGATTGCCATGCCGTGGAGGCAGAATCGGTACCAACCTTGGAACCATCGGCGAGAATTTGGGTTGCCGAGGTATAGGAGAGGGAAGTTTGATCGATGGAGCAAAGGCCAAACGAAGTGTTATCGGAAAAGGTCCAGGAACCATTGGTTAAAAAGGCGGCGGAATCGGACCAGGAAAGTTGATTCCAAGTGTTTTGGGAATCCAGAAGTGCAGAGGCGGTGTAGCCTGGGGCACCATCACCTCCATCGAGCCCGAAATAGTGGAGGCCATTGGTATCTTCGGGAACCGTTTGGGAAAACGGGATCACCGATGCCACGATTTGGCTTATTAAGGATCCGTTGTGTTGGATGGTTTGGGAAACGGTCAGGGTGCCGGATTCGGTGACAGAGGTGGAACCGAATTGGACGGCGGCCACGATTTGGACATCCAGGAAAACCTGGTCGCTTGGGCTTTGAGCGTTAAGCGTGTAATGACGCTGGTAATTCCCGGAACAAACGGAGCTGGACAGGGTGGGGGTTACTGTTTCGGCGGGAAGGGTGTTTGGAAAGTTGAACTGGGAAAAGGTGAAAGGAACGGCACCCGGTCCGGAGGAGGGAGGGGAAGGAGCCACCAGGGGTACGAGGACCGAGTTGGAAGAAAGTGACGAAACCGATGCCGGTGGGTGCAGCCAGTTATCCCTGTTCCATTGGGGGAGAAGATGTGAGAATCCTTGGCCATCCGGGACAAGTCGGTTTTCGAGGATTTCAAAGGCAAGAGGTGAACGGTTTAGGATTGGGGAAACCGGAAGATAAAACCGACGCAACCAACGGACGACGAAAACCACTCGGGAGGACATGGCTAAATCCCAGAGGTGATTAAATAGGTTTGCCAGAGTCAAGCTAATGGGGAAACAAGTTGGAGGCAAGCTGCCTTGGGGAAAAAGGGGGTTTTTCATCGAAATGAAAGGGGCTGGATTTGAGTGGATTTGGCCCAAGTTACGCAGGTCGGACCATGAAAACCGGTTTTTTCTAGAGAAAACTCAATTCTGCCTGCAAAAGTCAAAACTACAAATCCCCTATTCGGGGTCTGATTCAGGTGGTTTGTTCCTGATTTCCAATGGCTTTCAACTATTCAAATCGAGGCAGATGGTTTGGAAAAAGGGCAGAGTACCTGCGAACAATCGCAAACTCAATTGTTCAAATCGCACAAGGAGCTGCCAATATCAAGAAATTGGGCCATTATTACATGCCGTTTGGAACTCGAAATAATCCCAATTCCTGAGAAAACCACAATCCAGATTCCAAAATAGGCCAAAAAAATCGTTAAAAATCACTCCAACTGCCTAACTTGGGTTAATATTCATTTTAGGCAAGGAACCCTACGGCCAATCCATTTTCGAATTAGCGGATACCCGCCGTTTTGCGGTAAAGTTCCTCATAGGATTCCGAGCTTTTGGCCCAGGACCAATCCGAAGACATGGCGGTTTTCATCAACTGGGTCCAAACGGCGGGGTGGTGGCGCCAAGTGTTGACTGCATGGACCAAGGCCTTGGAGAAAGCATCCGCCTGGTAGGATCCGAAATGGAACCCGGTTGCGATTCCTTTAGCCAGATTTGCCGGAGTGGCATCGAAAATGGTGTCCGCCAGGCCGCCGGTCGCACGGACCACGGGGATGGTGCCATATTTGAGGCTGTAAAGTTGGTTGAGGCCGGAGGGTTCGTAAAGGCTAGGCATCAGGTAGATGTCGCTCCCTGCCTCTATAAGGTGGGCCAGGGGATCATTGAATCCAAAAGTAATGGAAACTTGCCCGGGAAATCTGCTGGCAATTTCTTCCATGGATTTACGATGCCAGGGATCACCGTCTCCCAAAAGGGCGATTTGTGCCCCAAGGCGCAAAGCGGCAGGTAGGGCGATTCCCATGAGGTCGAAACCTTTTTGTTCCACCATCCGGGCAATCATTCCCAAAACAGGGACCTTGGGATCAATGTTAAGGCCCAATTGCTTTTGCAAAGCTGCTTTGCAGATTCCTTTACCAGGTTGGACGGAATCCGGACCAAAATTGGCAGGGAGGTGGCGATCGGTTTCAGGGTCCCATTCGTTGTAATCGACCCCATTGACGATACCTGAAAGGAGAGAAGATCGTCGGCTTAGAATCCCTTCCATTCCCATGCCATACCATGGGGTTTGAATCTCGATGGCATAGGTAGGGCTAACGGTATTGATGCGGTCGGCAAAGTTCAGGCCGGCTTTCAGGAAGCTGAGTTGGCCATGGAATTCCAGAGCTTCATGGTTGAAAAGTTGGCCGGGGAGTTTGGCGCAGTGCATCATCAGGGGGGGGAAATTGCCCTGGTAAGCGATATTGTGGATCGTAAACAAGCTCCGTACTGTCCGCCAACGCCTTGCCACGCCAAAATGCGGATCCCGGTCTCCCTCCTGACGCAATAACACGGGAACCAAACCGGTTTGCCAATCATTGGCATGGATCACCTCCGGCCACCAACCCAAACGATGGATGGCGGCAAGGATGGCCCGATTGAAAAAAGCGAATCGTTCGCCGTTATCGGGGTAGTCAATCTTGGCGCCAACTGCCCCGGTGTATTGGTAGATTCCAGCACCTTGGGCTGGGTCGTCTCTTTCAAAATAGTTCCCTTGCTCGATGCAGTAAACGGGAACTTGGGAGTTTGAAAGGTTTGCTTCCCAAACCGCCCCTTGAACCATACGGTCTCCCAGCGGTACCGAAAACTTGCAGCCGGTGAATTTGAGGTGGTGTTGCTCGCGAATTTGGCGATAAAGGGGAACCATGATCCGCACATCCAGCCCCTTGGCATGAAGGGCTTTACCTAATGCCCCAACCACATCGGCCAGGCCGCCGGTTTTGACAAAACCCACTACCTCGGAAGCTACGATCAAAACCCGCACCTAATTCCCCTTTTGTTGGAGTCGGAATTTATTTTGTGGGGGGAAAAGGGAAATTCCAAGGCCATTCCGGATATTGAAGCTTGGTCTAGGCAAGGTTCTGGCGGAAAAATCGGACCCAGTTACCATGGGCAATGGCCTTGAGATCGCTGGAACGGTATCCCCGTTGATGGAGGATATCGGAAAGTTTGCCCAAATCGGCGATTGTGTCCAAATCGCCTGGGGATTGTTCTTTGCCAAAACCGCCATCCAGGTCCGAACCGATACCCACATGATTAACATTACCCGCAAGCTGGCAAATGTGGTCAATATGATCTGCCACATGACATAAACCAACCCCGGTGGATTCGACCGTGCTTTGGCCCCTTTGCCAGCCCGGAACCAACATCCATGCGTCCATAGCAGCACCAATAACCGCCCCGCGCCCAATAAGCTTTAGGATCTGATCATCCGTGAGTTGGCGTTGGTCATCCACCAACGCCCGGCAATTGTGGTGGCTGGCAAGGACAGGCCCTTGATAAAGGGCCATGGCCTCGTCAAAGGCTTGGTCCGCAAGGTGGGTAACATCGAGGATAATGCCAACTTTTTCCATTTTCTGAAGCAATTCGGGCCCTTTTGGGAAAAGCCCTCCAAGGGTGGCGGTGCCATGAGCATAGGGTGAAACGCCATAGTGTGCAGGGCCAATGATACGCAAGCCCCTTGCAAACCACATTTCCAGTTCCGAAGGATCAAGGATCGGATCAGCCCCTTCCATGGACAAAATCATGCCAATGGGTGTTTGCGAGGAAGCGGAGGGATTGGACCAATCATTAATCGAGATTTCGAGGTCGGTTTTGGCCCGGATCCAACGAAACAGCCCCCGTCGTTCCATGGCCTCATACCATGCGAGCTGGCCCATTGCGGCAGCTTGCGCGGCTTCCATATGATCGTATCTGCAAAAGCTTGGACTTCGTTGTTCCTGAACCACTCTTGCCAAAAGAGTGGCAACCACGATCCCGACCTTGCCTTTGCCTAAATCGGGAAGGCTAACAGTGTTGCCGCCCCTGGCCTTAAATGTTTGCCCTCGTTCACGCTCCATCCGGCGGATTTCATGGGAGGACTGGGTGAGGTCCCTGTTCCATTCGATGGCGTTCCATGCAAGGTCCAGATGGGAATCGAAAAAAAACATCATCACTCCCTGGAATTGGGCGGGAAAATGGGATTGGGTTTGAGTGGTCAAGCCTTGCTCCTAAGCCTATAATAGCCCTTCCTTACTGGCCAAGGTGAAATGTCCCAAAGGCCACCTTTTTGACTAGGATGCCATTCATGAGAGAGATTCAGGTCGGTTCGCACAAGGAACTGGTGGTCGAACGCACCGACTATCCAGCCGAGAAAATTCGTCAGGTTCTTGCCAATGAGACGGTAACCGTTTTGGGTTATGGGGTTCAGGGCCGTGGTCAGTCACTCAACATGCGGGATAACGGCGTTAAAGTCATCGTAGGACAGCGTCCCGGGACAAAATCGTATGATTTGGCGGTTAGTGATGGCTGGAAACCGGGTGAAACCCTTTTTGATCTCGAAGAGGCCGCCAAGCGCGGAACCGTGATCCAATATCTGCTTTCCGATGCGGGTCAAAAAGATTTTTGGCCCAAACTGAAACCCCATCTTACTGCGGGAAAGGCACTTTATTTCAGTCATGGTTTCTCCATTGTTTTCAACGACCAAACCCTTGTTAATCCCCCGGCGGACATCGATGTAATTCTTGTCGCACCCAAGGGGTCAGGCACATCGGTTCGGCGCCTTTTCCTCGAAGGGAAAGGGATTAACGCAAGTTATGCGGTCCATCAGGATGCCACAGGTCGGGCCCACGAACGAGCCAAAGCCTTGGGTATTGCCATTGGGGCCGGCTTTCTGTTTGAAACCGATTTCCGCAAGGAAGTGGTTAGCGACCTTACCGGCGAACGCGGCGTGCTTATGGGGGCCATCTATGGTATTTGGCTGGCCCAATACGAAGTGCTTCGTGAACATGGTCACTCTCCTACTGAGGCATTCAACGAAACGGTCGAGGAAGCCACCCAAAGTCTCTACCCTTTGATTTCGGAAAATGGGATGGATTGGATGTACGCCAACTGTTCGACCACTGCCCAAAGGGGTGCCCTCGATTGGTTCAAGCGTTTCCGTGATGCCACCCGCCCGGTTTTTCAACAACTTTACAACAGTGTTGAAACCGGCAATGAGGCTCGTATTACCCTTGAAGCCAACAGTCAGGCGGACTATCGTGTCAACCTCCAGAAGGAGCTCAAGGAAATCGCCGAATCCGAAATGTGGGTGGCCGGGGCAACCATTCGTGAACTCCGCCCAGAACGGCAGAAATAACCCTGATGGGCTCCAATTACGGGAATTGGGGCCTTGGGTTTGCGTTGGGAATGCCCCAATCAGGGAAATCGCCCGGAATCGTTTCCGGGTGATTGATTTTTCCAAAGTGTGATTGTCATGGGTTGGTTTTACCCCAAGGAAACGAAGCATGAAACCTTGGCTTGAAGACAGTTTTGTCGAACATTCCTCCATAATGCTGGACTCCTTCCGGCGGTATCTAGGTCGGGAATTAATGGATCGGTCCGGTGATGGGCTTTTGGATGCAAAGCGCCTTTATGAGGTGTCCTTTGTTGTCCTTGCGCACGAAAATGGGGAAGACCCTCTCCTCACCTATGCCAATAAAGCCGCGCAGGAGCTTTTGGAATTTGATTGGGCTACCATGCTCACACTCCCCTCGAGATTGACCGCGGAACCGGTCCATCGCCAGGAAAGGGCAACCCTACTTGCCCGGACCAAGGTCAAAAACTTCACCGAAAACTACCAGGGAATCCGGATCAGTTTGAATGGTCGCAGGATTCGCATTGAGGGGGCAACGGTTTGGAACCTCGTCGATCCCAAGGGGAGGCCAACCGGTCAGGCTGCGACCTTTTCCCAATGGGAATTTCTCCCCGAGAAATAGGTATCTTGCCCGGGAAGGGGCTTGAGTGGTTGGGATTCTGGTTGATAAAGGTGAAATCGTCTGGGCTTTAGGCCGATTACTGATGATAATACCTTTGTCCTACCACTGTTAATCCATCACCCACCCACTCTCTGGATGATGAACCATGCATCCTCTCTTTTCCTCATGCCATGGACCAGGCCTTCCTTCGAGGCGGCGGCTTTTGAAGTTGGGAGCATTATCCATTGCAGGATCCGGAATGACCCTTGGGCCCCTCCGGTCCTCCACTTTCGAAAACCATTTGCTTGCCGGGAAACCGGGGGATGATCCGGCTGTTATCTTTCTCTGGTTGCCCGGTGGTCCTGCCCACTTGGATACTTTTGACATGAAACCGTCCGCCCCGGTGGAATACCGTGGAGACTTTCGGCCCATATCCACCACGGTTCCAGGGCTTGATATTTGCGAATTGCTGCCCTTGTTGGCATCCCAAGCCCACCAATACAGTATCATTCGATCCATCCATCACAAATTCGCCGATCATGGGGGTGGCCACAAACGGTTTATGACGGGGCGTGATCCGCTTGAACCAACCGGTTTCGTAAATGATTACCCCGCAATGGGATCCATGGTCCATCGGGTACTTGGTGACCCTCGACCCGGAATACCAGGGTATATTCTGGGCACGGATGGCGGCCGGGATCCGATCGATGTATTCAGTTTGGGTGCCGCGTACCTTGGACCCTCATCCTATCCCTTTACATTTGCGGGCGACCCATCCAAAAGCGATTTCCAGGTTCGAAACCTCAATTCGCCCCCTGAAAGGATCGGTCAAATCCGCGAAAGGCTCGGGCTGTTAAAAACGGTGAGTGGCCCCTTGGAAAACCGGTTGCCTCCCGGACCTGAAGTATTCAATCAACGAGCCCTTGAACTTGTCTCAAGTGAACGGGCCCGAAACGCTTTTAACCTTCATCGGGAACCGGATCGCATCCGCGAACGCTATGGAAACCACACTTATGGCCAGCGAACCTTGTTGGCCAGGCGCCTCATTGAGGCAGGTTCAAGGTTCGTAACCATGGTCCTGGAATCGCCCAATGTACCGGGCAAGGAATGGCCCAAGGATGTTTGTTACAACTGGGACTCGCATGCCGTCAATTGCCACATTTTCAATGACTCCCGTTGGCGTTTTCCCATGCTTGACCAAGCGGTTTCCGCTTTGATAACGGACCTGAGGGAGCGTGGTTTGGACCAAAAGGTCATGTTGGTGGTTACCGGTGAGTTTGGACGGACACCGAAGATTGAAACCGCCAAGGACAGGCCTGGACGCGACCACTGGCCCCAGGCAATGAGTGTCCTCGTTTCGGGCGGCGGCCTAAAGGATGGCGTGGTTGTGGGAAGTACCAATGCCAAGGGAGAACACCCCAAGGATCGGCCCCTCAGCCCCAATGACCTTTGGGCCACCGTCCTTAACCACCTGAACATTGACGGTAGGGAAACCATCTTTTCCGACCATTCCGGTCGGCCGATGCCCATGCTCCCCGATGGCGATCCCATTCGCGAGTTGGTTGAATAATGAAGCCTGGTTTCTGAACCTTTCGATGGGAAAGAAAGTACCGGTTGGTGCGGATTTTCCTCCTGAAACTGAATGGGTCGCCGGGAAGGATTTCTTTGACGGACCAGGAAAATCCAATTACCATCCTGTTCAGGCGGTTCCATTTTTTCCAAGGTGTCCCATGTCTTCCAACCCAACCAGGCGAGAGGTGATGGTAAAGGCAAGCAGTGCCTTCGTTTCCACCACTTTGGAAATGGGAGACACACACGACCTATATGCCCAATCAAAACCAATCAAGGTTGGCCAGATTGGGGTTGGTCATGCCCATGCTGGCAAATTATCCGTTTTCCGATCCTCCAAGGATTATGAAGTGGTTGGCATCGTTGAGCCGGATCACATTTTAAGGAACAAGGCAGAAAAGGATTCTACCTATAAGGGTCTTGAATGGATGACCAGGGACCAACTTTTGGAGACTCCCGGCCTCCAATTGGTTTTGGTAGAGACGAAAGTGGAAAACCTCCTGGATAATGCCGAGGTTTGTGTTGCTGCCGGGATGAATGTTCACCTTGATAAACCAGCTGGAGAATCGCTTCCCCAATTAAACCGGATTTTTGAAATTGCCGCCAAAAAGAAACTCCTCGTCCAGATGGGTTACATGTACCGATACAACCCGGCCATTGTCCTATTGCAAGAGTTTCTCAAAAAGGGTTGGCTTGGCGAAATTTTTGAAGTCCATGCGGTTATGAGCAAAGCGGTGGATCCCCTGGATCGTCTCCGTTTCGCAAGATTCCCGGGTGGAATGATGTTTGAACTGGGATGTCACATCCTGGACTTGGTCATCCGGATACTGGGTAAACCCAATTCCGTTGCGCCTTTTATTCGATCCTCAGGCAGGTTTCAGGATGGGCTAAAAGACAATATGATTGCCGTGTTGTGCTATCCCAAGGCTATCGCCACCTTAAAAACCACTGCCCTGGAAGTGGATGGCTTTGATCGGCGGCACCTGGTAGTTTGCGGGACCGAAGGAACCTTTCATATTCAACCGTTGGATAATCCTTCCGCACGGGTTTCCTTGGCGAAGAATCAAGGGAAATACCAAAAAGGCCTGAATGAGATCCGTTTTCCAGGATACAAACGCTATTTCGATGATGCCAAGGACATTGCTGCCATTCTCAATTGCCTAAAAAAACCAAGTTTTTCACCAGCCCATGACCTAATCGTTCAGGAAACCCTTTTAAAAGCCTGTGAACTCCCTTTGGACCGGTAATGGCCCGATTTCAAACCGGAAGGAGGCCCAATCCTATGTGGGCCTTGTTCGGTTTGAACAAAAGGAAAGGGCCGCAATCTGGCGGTTGCGATTAGGGTTCACTTTTTGACAAATTGAATTCGACAATTCCCTGGGTGGGAACAGTCACCGAAAAGGGAGTAGTATTCGGGTCTTTGAAACTCAAAAGGATCCCATTTGATTTGGCACCTTTCGCAGGAGCGGGGGGTGCTCCCGCCTCACCCATTTTTGGCCCACCTTTTCCTTTTTTCATTTCCATCCCCTTGGGAGGGCCCCCTTTGGCTTTTTTCTCGCCGCCTTTGGGTGCATCAGGGGAAACACCCCCGGCCTTAAACTCCAAACCCATTTTCTTGGCGGCACCAGGATCCATTATCATGGATGGGCCTTTTTCTCCCTTTTCAAAGCAAACATGATATTCGCCAGGAGCCGCAGCCAGATTGACCATACCGCTTTCGTCGGTTACCCCAAAAAGCGGGGCAGGTCCGCTACCATCTTTTGGAGAGAGGAAAACACAAACATCTCCGATCGGTTTATCATCGAGGATAACTTTTGCCTGAAAGTTAATCCGGGCACGGGGATCAAAACACCCCAGGATTACGATCAATAGCAATCCTGAAAACCCAAACACAATGCGACGCTTCATGGCAAAACCTCTTAACCCTTTTGGACGAAAAACAGGTTACGAATCGGGCAGGACACCCGATATTAGGCCAAATTTTTACGAATTTCCCCAATAAGCCCAAGCAACTTTTTAAAGGGGTCAGCAAACTTTTCCAAACCTTCACTCATTAGTGTAGATTCCAAATGTTTCATGTCGACCTTTGCATCGATGTCGGCAAGGATTTCGGTAGCCGGCAACTGGTCCACCTGACGGGTGAATGACCGGCCCGACTTTTCGGCTGCCGCATTCGTACCCGGAGGGTTTGTCTCTATGTCCGACCCCGCAAAGGAGGCGATATATTTGCACGGATCATCCTTGGGATCCTTGGTTCCGGTGCTTGCAAAAATGATTTCTTGTTGAAGCTTGAGGTTCTTTGCCGCCCACCATTTTTGATTGAGGGCCCAGACCCGCTTGGCATTTACAATCCCAACCATGCCCTGAGCCGATGGGATAAGGTTTGCGGCGTGCTTTTGGGTGTAAACATCCAATCGACTCACGAAAATGGAATAGACCGACTTGAAGGAATCAAGGCAGGTCCGTTTTTGTGCCCCACGCCAAACCCCTTCCCGAGCCGTGAAATATTGTTCCTGGCTGAAAATCAGGGTGACATTCAGGGTGACCCCAGCAGCAGCCAAATCCTCAACGGCGGCCAGACCAGCAGGGGTTGCAGGCACTTTGATCATCCGGTTTTTGTGGCCCTTTGCGTAGTGTTTTCCCAATTCAATGTATTTTGCGGCACGCTCGGCAGTATTGAGAGGACAAGCACTATCCTCGAGAAGGGGGTCCAATTCAAAACTAACCCAGCCATCATTGCCCCGGGTCGCTTCCCAAACGGGAAGAAAGACATCCTGGGCTTTTTGGACCAGCCGGTCGGTCATTTCCCATGCGATGGCTTTGTCATCCTTGCCCCCTTTGATGAGTTCACGAATCTCGCCATCAAATCGGCCAGTCTTGAGGAGGTCACTAATGATGATTGGATTGGAGGTCGCACCAGTGGCCCCTAAAGCCCGGTTGGAAATTACCAGGTCCGGATCGATTGAATCCAGCCAAAGTTTGGTGCCAGTGGAAACAAGAGACTTCAATGGACTGGACATGAAAAACCCCAAAAAAGAAAACCGGATCATTCGCTAGAGGTAATCTAAGCCGACCCGCCCGTGGTTCAATACCCAAAGGGCTTGGAACCAATGGATCCTTTGCTCCCAAGTGTTAAAATCAAAGATCTAATTTAATGCTTTTTCAATCGCTTTGGTAAGTTCTTCTGCATCAGGTTCTACACCCGGTTCAAATCGGGCCAAAATGTCGCCTTTTTTGCCTACCAGGAATTTGGTGAAATTCCACTTCACCGGCCCACCGGTCTTGGGATTGTTTCCTTTGGAGGTAAGGAACTGATAGAGACCACAGGCATCGTTTCCGTTAACCTTGGTTTTTGCCATGAGATCAAAGGTAACCCCATAGTTTTTTTTGCAAAACTGGGAAATTTCAGTGTTGGACCCGGGCTCTTGGGATCCAAATTCATTGGATGGGATGCCAATAACAGCCAAGCCTTTAGCTTCATATTTGTCATGCAATGCTTGGAGGCCTTTGTATTGCTGAGTATAGCCGCACTCCGAGGCTACATTAACAACCAATAGAACTTTGCCTTGGTAGGTTTTGAAGCCGACCTCTTTTCCCTGGATGGTTTTCATTGTGATTTCATGCAGCGGTTTGGCTCCCTTTTCATCCGCAAAAAGGGGAAGGATTGGCAGCAGGGTGAGGCCAATACAAGTCATTTTCAGGAAAGGGAACATGTCGATCTCCCAAGGCAATTCGTATTTTGGATTGTTTCAAGGGGGGGCAGACCTTGCCCGCCCATAGAATGATAGGATATGGGAAAAGGACAGGTTGGCCCCGGTAAGGCATCGGGCCGATCTTGGGGATATTTTGCACCACCGCGAGAGCTTCATGGCCAACAATGACTTGATCCGCAATTTTTCGATTATTGCCCATATCGACCATGGCAAAAGCACCCTTGCGGACCAATTTCTCCTAAAGACCGGGGCAATCAGCCAACGCGAATTTCGGTCCCAACTTCTTGATGGAATGGACCTCGAAAGGGAGCGGGGGATCACCATCCGCATGCACCCGGTCACCATTTACCACCAGTATAACGGGAAAACCTATGAACTCAACCTGATTGATACTCCAGGGCATGTGGACTTCACTTATGAGGTTAGCCGTTCCCTTGCGGCTTGTGAAGGAGCGGTGCTTTTGGTGGATGCCACTCAGGGTGTTCAGGCGCAAACCGTCGCCAATGCCTACCTTGCGGTTGAGAATAACCTGACTATTGTCCCGGTGCTAAACAAGATCGACATGGAGATATCCCGGCCTGAGGAAGTAAAGTCTGAAATGGAACAGGTCCTTGGGATCAGGCCTGAAGAGGTTCTTGGCACCAGTGGTAAAACCGGTCAAGGGGTCGATGAGTTAATAGTGGCTTTGATCGAACGCATACCGCCTCCCCAAGGTAACCCGGATGACAAAACAAGGGCTTTGGTCTACAACAGCCATTTTGACTCGTTCAAGGGGGTTGTGATCTATGTCCGAATCATGGAAGGCCGTATCCGGAAGGGGCAGCGCATCAGGATGATGGGGCAGGGCACCGAACATGTCGTCATAGAAATGGGCCAGTTCCGTCCGAATCCCACTGTTGTCGACGAACTTGGTGCCGGCCAGGTAGGGTACCTGATGGCCCAAATCAAAAAACTCGACGATGTGAAAATCGGAGACACGGTCACGGATGCTTTCAATCCCGCCGAACTACCCCTGCCCGGTTACAAAGAGCCCAAACCGATGGTTTTTTCGGGCCTTTACCCTAGTAACAATAACGATTATGAATCCCTGAGGGACTCGTTGGCCAAATTGAGGCTCAACGATTGCTCATTCACCTATGGTCCTGAAAATAGCGAGGGACTGGGCTGGGGATTCCGATGTGGTTTTCTGGGAATGCTTCACCGCGAAATCATCCAGCAAAGGATCGAACGGGACAGCGAATTGGAACTTGTGCAAACCGCACCCAATGTGACCTATGAGATATTGACGAAAAAGGGCGAGATCATCGTTGTTGATAATCCCCAGAAGGTACCCGATTCCGGCCAGATTGAAGAATTCCGCGAGCCCTTTATCACGATCAACTTTTTGATCCCTTCCTCGAACATCGGGGACATCATGAAACTATGCACCGAAAGGAGGGGCCTGTTTTCCAAAACCGAATACCTAAGCCCCATCCGGGCCATGGTGACCTATGATATGCCGCTGGCCGAGGTGATTTACGACCTCTTCGACAAGTTGAAATCGCTAACCAAGGGTTATGGAACCATGGATTACGAAATCACCGGCTTTCGGGCCGAGGACCTTGTCCGGCTGGACATCCTTGTGGCGGGAAAAAGGGTGGATGCCCTTTCAACCATCATGCATCGGAGCACCGCCGAAGTCCGGGGGCGCAGGATGATAAAAAAGATGCGGGAGGAGATCGACAGGCACCTGTTCGAGGTGGTCCTCCAGGCAGCGATCGGCGGACGCATCGTGGCTCGGGAGAGCATATCAGCCATGCGGAAAGATGTTACAGCCAAGTGTTATGGTGGCGATGTTAGCAGAAAGCGCAAGTTGTTGTCCAAGCAAGCCGAGGGCAAAAAACGGATGAAACAGGTCGGACAAGTGGATATTCCACAGGAGGCCTTTTTGGCTGTATTGGAGACGGGAGAATGAGTTTTCCAAAAAGCCAACCGGGGGAAAACGGCTCGAAAGTCCCAATACCCGTTTCCCTGTCCACCTGGGGGGATTTGACCAAACCTCCCGCCCAGGAAAAAAATTCCCGAACAGGTATGGTTGAAACCTGGCGGGAAATCATTGAAACCATTGTTTTCGTGGTCGTCCTGGTTTTGATCCTTCAGTCCTTTGTTGCCGCATGCTTTGTGATCCCAACCGGATCCATGGCAGAAACCCTTTTTGGCTACCACAAAAAAATTGATTGCCCCGCATGTGGGACCCGCTTTGCCATCAACTGTAGCCAGGAGGTTGAACACCCCGAATCCGGTTTTCGGGTTGATCATGGGGTTTGCCCCAATTGTCTCGAGGAAACAGCCCTGGATGGGCCAGGTCGGCGCAAAGGGGAGCCCGGCAAAAGTTTGGCCGACCCTGGCCCAACCACCGGCGATAGGGTTATTGTTTCCAAGTTTTTTAACGACCTTTTGGGAATCCCTTACCGCCGGTTCGATGTGGTTGTTTTCAAATATCCAGGCAACAGTCATCCTCTGGATGCGGGTTATGGCAATCCGCCTTTTCCTATTTCCGGGCCCCAAAAGGATCACACCGCCATGAATTACATCAAGCGGCTGGTGGGACTCCCGGGCGAGAGCATTGCTATTCATGGTGGGGACCTTTACAAAATGGACGGGTGGCAGGGGGCCGAGGGTATCCAACCTAGGGAAATCGACCTGTGGAAATTTGAAAACATGCATGAAAATGCCGCCCAGGAAGATTTCCGCCAGGGAAAGTTCCAAATCATTCGCAAGACACCAATAGTGGCTCTTGCTGAAAGCCGACCGGTTTACGATCAGGATCATCCGGCCGCCGACCTTCCTAACCTGCCAAGGTGGGTAAATGCGGAAGGAGGTTTTATGCCCGAGGGAAAAACGTCTTTTGTGGCAAAATCCCATGAACCCGGGAAAATACAATGGTTACGGTATCAACACCTTTTGAGGGGCAACACGGATCCCTCCACCGGCCAACCTCGCAAACAACTCATCACCGATACCATGGCCTACAACGACATTAGTCGTCACCGGGCCATGGGAGTGGGTAATAACTGGGTGGCGGATCTAATCCTAGAAGCTTTGGTGGAAACGGCCCCAGCTCCCACTCAGGGTGCCATTCTATTCGAGCTTTCAAGGGGTCCGGAGCGGTTTGAGACGCGAATCGACCTTGCCGGGAAAACGGCCGAAATCCTTCGAAAAAAAGGATTGGAAAAAATCTCCCTTGCCAAGGTCAACCTAACTTGGCCCTCCTCAGGATCGGTTCGCATCCGGATGGGGAATGTCGATCAGACCGTTCATCTTTGGATCAATGGCACCCCGGTTTTTGGGGATGGAATCGGCTTTGATGCTCCCAAGGATTTTGCCCCAACTTTGGAAAATGATCTGGAACCCGCGTCCATCGGCTTTGACGGAATCCCGGGCAAGGTCAGTTCTTTGAAACTTGGCCGTGATACCTATTACACTGTCCGGGTAAGTATGCCCCAGGATCCGGATGTTTCTGTCAGGGATTGGACAGCAGGGCCTGAATTGGACAAAGGTGCCTACCCAAAAGAATGGGAGGCACTTAGGCAACTTCCTGTAAAAACCTATTTCGTTCAACCCGGTCATTACCTTTGTATGGGTGACAACAGTTCCCACAGCTCCGATGGTCGGTCATGGGGATTGGTACCCCACCGGCTCATGCTAGGGCAGGCTGTTGGAGTTTATTGGCCTTGGGGAAGAATGGGACGCATCCGATGAGTGAGGCATTGCCCGAAGCGCCGGTGCCCCAGGTCCCCCTGCCCCATTCGACAAAGGAGGATCCCCCTTTTCCTGGGAAGGCACCAAAAAGGGGTGAATGCCAAATCCGGGTCCGGTATGCGGAAACCGATCGAATGGGTCTTCTCCATCATGCCAATTATTTGATCTATTTCGAACAAGCCCGGACTGAGCTTTTGCGGGATGTCGGGTACAGCTATCGTGATCTTGAGGACAAGGGTTTTCTTCTTGTTTTAACCAGGATCGAGGTGCGGTACAAGCGACCCGCCTATTACGATGACTTGCTCAATCTGGTTACAACCGTTGAACGGACTACCGGTGTTCGCATCGATCATCGCTATGAAGTGTTTCGACATGGTGAATTGCTTGCGGAAGGGAACACAACTCTTGCCTGCATAGATCGTGAAGGCAAACCGCAAGGCCTTCCCGGTTTCTTGAGAGACCGCTAGAGGTTCAGGCGGAGTTGTTTGCCTTTTCCCTTTCCAGAGTGGGAGGATGCCAATGAATGCCCTACTTGTGCGGGGAATGCTTCCCCTTTTATTCGCTCTTGGTCCTTGGGTGATGGCTTTTGGCTTGTTGATTGCCATTCCTGCCGAAGCCAGGGAGTTCTATTCCCTTCACATGACCCGAATCGACTGGATCATCCTTGCCTTTGGGGCAGGGCTGTTCCTTTGGCAATCTTTGGCACTCTGGTTGGGATTGGTCACGGCTCAATGCACCGGGGACGGGAGCGACCTTGCCTGGTTGCGCCAACTTTCGATGGCGGTCGAATGGTTTCCACTTTTAGGACTGTTAGGCACCGTGATTTCCATCTTGCAAACATTGGCAAATCTTTCTCCGGGAACTCCGGTGGAAGAGGTGATAAAAAACTATTCTCCAGCCCTAACGGCCACAGCAAGCGGGCTGGTTGCGGCCTTGGCCAACCTTTTTCCGCTTTGGATGGGCAATCTTGGTTTGCTTTTGATTCAGCCCCTTGCCCAAGGGCCTGGCCCTGATCCCTATGGGGAGGATTAGCACTTGGCCTTAGCTTTGCCAACAACCAAGCCTCGGCTGTTGTGGATGCCTCCCGGGCATTCCCCTTTCCGTTTTCTTATCCCCCTGATTGATGTCCTTTTGGTCTTGTTTGGTCTTTTCATGATCGTTCAGGTGATGCAAACACCCCCCAAGGATGGAACCCCAAAAGTTACTTCGAGTTTGGCCAAAACCATGGATCCAACCGTGGATAAGGAACATCAAGTCGAGGAACTCCGCAAAAAACTGCAGGAAATTACCGGGAAATTTGCCCGGGAAAGGGAGTCCCTCCGTTTGACATCCGCCAAGGAATTGTCCGGACTATTGGCCGTTTCAGTGATCCAGATTCATCCGGGAGATGGGCATTTGTTTCTGGAGGATGGTCAAACGATTCGCACGGAAGGTCAGGCTCTTGCCTTCATCGAAACAGACCGGGCCAGGCAAGCGGGTAATGGGGTAGGAGTCGAGAAAAAACTGGTTTATCTGCTTCGTTTTCCCCGTACAGAAAGCCTTTTTCCTACTCGCAAGCAGGAAATGGAATACCAAAGATGGTTCAAAGGATCGGTCCTATCCAACGATCCAGCACCTAGTACCACTCCCAAAACAGGGGCGAATCATCCATGAATGGTGAGTTGTTGATCCTTTTAAAGGATAGTTCCTTCTGGTTTAGCGTTCGGGGGATTTTGGCTTTACTTGCCGGGTTTTTTGCGGGGTTGGCCACTTACCATTCCATTGAACTGGCATTGGGCCGCATCCTTTTGCGGGGCCTAAAAAATGTCTGGCTTCGTTTTGCGATTCGTTGGATACCAACCCTTTTGGTGGGATGCCTTGTTTTTTTAATGTTTTGTTCCGGAGGGGGCGGATTGGGAATGGACACCGGCGGGGACCCAGGTAAGGAAAAACAAACCACAAAGAAAGCGGAGGTCTTTCGGCCACGCTGGATCATCAGGGTATTGGGGGAGGGTCCGTTAAGGGATCGCCTTGGGGAAAAAGCCGATCCCAAAAGGTGTTATTTCCCTTTGGATGTGACCGGAATAACCAAGCGCGAACCGGTGACCCTGGAGGAGGTCACGCTTTGGTTTGAAACTCTTGGCCAAACGGTTGGCGACCTGATTATTTCTTTGGAATGGGATGATCCAAGCGAACTTACCCTGGTTGTGAGACGATTGGAAGAGGTTGCAAAAACCAGGGGATGGTCCAGTGCCATCCAAAAAATCAACGAATCACGAAAACCATGATAGTGCCAAGGCCAAGGGGGGTTGCCCGCCTCAGGATTGGCGAGATTCAAAAGGGTTCTTCCCTGGGAAAAGGTGAGGAATCAGGGCAATCCTTGCTTGATTCCATCAAGGGTCAACTCACAAGTGCAGACCGGGTGGTTTGGATTGAAGTGGCAAAGATTGCCGGGGATATTGCCCACATCGATGCGCTTGTTTGTGTCGGGGATCCTGGGCCAAACTTCATCCAAACTGTGGAAAAAAAACGGTCCCTAATGGGCCTTCCCAACCAATGGCCTCTTTTGGCTACCCATGCGGTTCCTTCAAAAGGTCAGGTAACAGGTTTTGGTGGAATTCAATTAGGTCGCCTTGCCAATGCGGAAGGCCTCCTCCAAAAAGCAACCGCTTACAGGACCATGCGTAGGGCACAATCCGCATCGGCTCTTCGGTCCTTCATTTTGGCAATGGGGGCTTTTGGCTTGATTTTGGCTGGGATCCTCTGGTTTGGTTTTGGCAAAAGGGACCGTTTTAATGAGGTCCTTTTCGAACTTGCCCAAACGGACTATGCCCGTTTGGAGCGAAGGCTGGAGGTTTCCCCCCAAAGGTTAAAATACCAGGCCGATTTGTTAAAGGAGGTTTCGGAACATCCGCGATGGGTCGAGCTTGGGGCAAGGGTCAAAGAAAAACTCATTGTTCGTAAACAGGAATTGGAGAAGTATCTTCTGTGGATGGTGGAGGCACAAAAAATACCACCTCCCGAGGACCTGTTTTTGCTAACCGATTTGAGGGAAGCCAACCAAAGGGTTGGTAGGTTGGTCGAAAATGCCGATCCCACCTGGTCCGCTTTGGGTTTGGTTAAACAGGCAAATGCTTCCCAGGAGCACTTTTCCAAACTCCTTGTTTTGGCCAGGGACAGGCTTGAAGTATTGCGAGGGGCCATCCGAAATGGCGTCGACTTGGCTTCCTGGCAGCCTCCGGCCCCCAAAAACATTGATTCCTGGCAAATAGAAGCCCGGAAACTCCTTTCTGCCAACCATCCCCGGGCAACTGATAATGTGGAAAAATTGCTTGAAGTGGCTGAAGCCAAGGTAGCTTTGGAAAGGGTCTTGGAACAGATTCGTGCCCAGCGGGGTTGGTTGGGTTGGTTATCCCTTGAAAAGGCCCCATTGGTCCCATCCTTTTCAACGAGTATTCTCCGTGGTGGAATTTCCGCCGAATCCAGGTCTTGGCGGGACAGTGTTTCCCAATTTCCGGGTGCCTTTCGGGACCGAATGGTTTTGAATGCACGCAAGGTGGAATCCGACCTTTTGTCGGACCTAATCCTGGAATTGGAAACGATCTGGCCTGGCCGAAATCCCACAAAACCAATCCCAATCAATGTTTCACTGCAATTGGCTACCCAAGAGAGCCATAAAGAACTTCGAAAATGGATCATAGCCCTGCGTTTATTGCAAATTCCCTCGGATCGTTCCCTACCCGATCCCGATTCGCTTGACCCCTGGTTCGAGGTGGAACGGTTCGTTTCCTTTTTGCCCAGAGAATATCAGCCTACCCGGGTGGAAGTGGAAGGGCCCTTGGATGCTGCGATCCATTTAGGCGAAAAACAAACGCTTAGGTTGGCTTCGGGACCGGTGGATTGGGTTTTGGATAGGTCTGTTCGGGACAATTATCCTGGGAAGGGAACCTTCACCCTAACTTTTGAAATCCAGGAGAAAAAAACGGCCTCCCTTAATGATAAGTGGACGGCGCGATGGGAGGGGGAAAAGCTCCAGGTACTTTGGAATGATTCCCCTTTGGTTCCCTGGGGGACTTGGACAACTCTGCAACATCCGGGTACTGTGGAACCACCTGATTTTGGAAAAACGGGGCAATGGCGATTGCGGTTGGTTCCGGGATTACCGATCATCCCCGCACTTCTGCGCCCTAAACCTTGACCTGGTAATACCGATTTTTTTGAAACGCTCATCCCGGGGGATACTTCTTGGCAAGATAACGGGGAAAACGGATTGGTTTCCATCAGGATTTGCATCGACTTCTTGAGGAAAAAATCACCGTGGTTCGACTCACTTCCGGGTTGAGGTAATCAGTATTCTGGTTACCATTCCAGCACCTGGTTATCAATGAAACATTTGACCTGATAACGATTTGATATCGTTTCTATAGTGTATCAATTTAATCGTTTTTTTGCGACAAGCATATCGCCACCAATTTCAAGGATTTCAGTTAACCCAAGTTACGCAGTTGGGACCACGAAAACCTGGTTTTTCCCGGGAAAAAGTCAAATCAGCCTGCAAAAGTCGGGACTACAAATCCCCTTTTCCCGGGTCCGGTTCAAGCCTTGGCTTCCTGTTTTCCTTTTGAA
>SXGT01509192.1_pt1 | contig 19525 bp, 15 predicted proteins | sample 3176221 | NCBI WGS metagenome assembly SXGT01 (sample SAMN11356862, study PRJNA531348) | freshwater metagenome | isolation source: freshwater sample F1-120 | place: China: Fuxian Lake, Yuxi | collected 2017-12-25
GCGTTGCCAAGATCAACGTCGGAGCCGCGACCGAGAGCGAAATGAAGGAAAAGAAGATGCGCGTCGAGGACGCCATGCACGCAACTCGCGCAGCCTATCAAGAAGGCATCCTCCCCGGCGGCGGCGTGGCACTCTTACGCGCGTCGGCTGGCATGAAGACCACGGGGCTGCAACCTGACGAAGAGACCGGCTACAAGATCGTCGTCCGCGCTTGCCGGGCGCCGCTCATCCAGATCGTCGCCAACGCCGGCGAGAACGGCGATGTCGTTGCCAACGCCATCCTCGACGACAAGAACGTCAACTTCGGCTACGATGCTCGCCTGAGCACCTACGGCGACCTCGTCAAGGACGGCATCATCGACCCGACCAAGGTCGTCCGCTTCGCCCTGCAAAACGCCGCCAGCGTCTCGACGCTGCTCCTCACCAGCGACGCGCTGGTTGCGGAACTGCCGAAGGAAGAGAAGAAGGCCAAGGGCGGCGGCGGCGAGGACATGTACTAACGGATCTGAGCAAGCCCGAGTCCCAGGGGTTCGGAGTACCTCACCCCCTGGGCGTCCCGGAATTGCAGATTAACCATAAGAAGCCCGGCCGAATGCGGCCGGGCTTTTTTCTTGCGCTGCGGAGGATTTTCGCTTCCCGTGGCTGAATCGTTGGTTTAGGATAGGCCATTCGCTTACACCTCCCATCCGCGCGGCGTCGTTGCCGACTTTTTTACAGGAGCCATCCATGAACTGGCGATCTTTCCTGCGTTTCTTCCGTGGTTCCAGCACGTCGGGCACCATTCGCACGCGGCAGCGACATTGTCGGCCACGGCTGGAGTTGCTGGAGGACCGCCTGGCCCCCGCGGCGTTCGTGGTCACAAACCTGACCGACGCCCTCCCCGGCAGCTTGCGCGCCGCGATCGCTGCCGCCAACGCGACGGCGGCGGCGGATACGATCACCTTCGCGGTCCCGGCGAATTCTACTATTAACGTCACCTCGGCGCCGCTCACGATCGCCAATCCGCTGACCATCACCGGACCGGGGGCGGGATTGCTGAAGCTCGATGGCGGCACGACCATGCAAATATTCAACGTCACGGATGGCAACGCTGGCACGAGCCTCAACGTTACCATCTCGGGGCTGACCTTGACCCGGGGCTTCGTGCCTGCTGCCGGACTCGGCGGCGCGATCCAAAACGACGAAAACCTCACCGTGAACAACTCGATCCTTTCCGCCAACGTCGCAGGCACCGACGGCGGCGGCATCTACAACTCCGGCAAGCTGACGGTCAATAACTCGACCATCACGGGCAACTCCGCCGGCGTCGGCTGCGGCGGCGGCATCCAGAACATCGCTGCCGGCATACTTACGGTCACGAACTCGACCATCTCCAACAACTCCGCCAACACCGACGACGGCGGCGGCATCATGAACGACGGCGGCATCGCGACCATCACCAACTCGACCCTCTCCGGCAACACCGCCGTCCTTGGCGGCGCCGGCATCGGCAACACCGGCATGCTGACGGTGGTCAACTCGACCATTTCTGGTAACACCGTCAGCAGCGGCAGTGGCGGCGGCATCGAGAACAGCGGCACGCTGACCGTGGTCAACTCCACCCTCGCCGGGAACTCCGCCACCAACGAGGGGGGCGGCATTTTCAGCAATGGCACACTAACGGTCGCCAACTCGAACTTCACTGGAAACTTCGCCAATGCCGGCGGCGGCATCCACAACTACGCCGCAATGTCCGTGACCAATTCGACCTTCTCCCGTAATACCGCCGTCTCCGGCGGCGGCATCTACAACAACGGCGGCACGGGCACGGTAACCAACTCCACCTTCTCCGGAAACTCCGCCAGCAACGACGGCGGCGGCATCGGCACCAGCGGCGGCACGCTGGCGGTGACCGGCTCGACTATCTCCGGAAACTCCGCCAGCGGTAGCGGCGGCGGTATCTACAATCTGGCTGGCACCCTAACCGTGACCAACTCGACCGTCTCCGGAAACTCCGCTGTCGGCGCCGGCGGTAGTCATGGCGGCGGCATCGCCAACAGCTCCGGAACTTTCGCAGTGATCAACTCGACCGTGTCCGGAAACTCTGCCACCGGCTTTGGCGGCGGCATCATCAACCAAGACACGCTTTTGGTCACCAACTCGACCATCGTCGCCAATCGCGGGGACAGCGACGGCGTTGGCGGTGAGACCGGCGGCGGCATCCACTCCTCCGGTCCGGTGTCCACCACGCTGTTCAACACGATTGTCGCCGGCAACCTGGCGACCCCGGGCGCAGGCACCCCCGCTGACCTCACCGGTACGAGCGTGCAAGGCACAAGCGCCAACAACCTCATCGGCGATCCCGCCACCGCCGGCGGACTCACCCACGGCAACCTCGGTAACATCCTCGGCAACGGCGCCGGCTCGCTCCTCCCCCTCGCGTCCATCCTCGACACCATCTTGCGCAATAACGGCGGGGCGACGCATACCCACGCCCTCATCCCCGGCAGTGTCGCCATCAACGCCGGCGACAACGCCAACGCTCTCGATCCGGGCCCCAACGGCGTCCTCGGCGGCGGCGACGACGTTGCCCTCACCACCGACCAGCGCGGCCCCGGTTTCCTGCGCATCATCCATACCACCGTGGACATCGGCGCCTACGAGATGCCGCGCGCCACCTTCACCGACAACTTCGATCGCTCCAACAGCGCCGCTGTTGGCGCCCCGTGGTTCAATCGGGCCGGCGCGCTGGGCATCGTCACCAACCAGGCCCAGGGGACCGGCGTGGCCACCGTGCACCTGTCCACGCTCGATGGCGCCGCGGCGGCGGATGTTGATCTTTACGCTTCCGTCAGTTTGCAAAACAGCCAGGCCGCCGGCCTGATCGCGCGCTACGCCGGGGCGGCAGACATGAACCACTACCTCGGCGCCCTCCAGAAAGATGCCGAGGGGAACGTCTTTGCCAAGATCATGAAGAACGTCGCCGGCGTCATCAGCGAGTTGGCCGTCGTCGAGGGCGTCAGCGCCGCCGGCACGCTGCGCTTCCGCGTCGCAGGTTCGACGTTGCAGCTCTTCCTGAATGGCACGCTGCTCGCCACCGTGCGCGACGCCTCCTTCAAGACCGGCGGCTTCGGCGTCCGCACGCTCGGCATGACCCGGCTCGACAACTTCCAGGCCTGGCCTCTCTCGATCGGGCTGGACCACTTCGATGCCTTCACCAGGCCGGACGACTCCGCCCTTGGCGGTCCGTGGGCGCGCATCGCCGGGACCTATACCGTCCAGGGGAACGAAATCCAGGGGCTCGATGCAACCAACCTGGCGATCATCGACGGCGCCACGCGGGCCGACGTCGATGTGCGGGCGTCAATCAACATCACCGGCCTGAACCACCAGGCCGGCCTGGTCGCACGCTTCAAGGACGCCAGCAATTACTACCTCGCCCGGCTCACCCGCACGGCGACCGGTCTCAGCGCCGTGCTCCTCAAGAACGTCGCCGGCGTTTCCACCACTCTGATGACCGTCGCCATCCCCACCAGCAGCGGCAAGGCGACCTTGCGCTTCGTGGCGACCGGCACCACGCTCCGGGTGTTCGTCAATAGCCGCCTGTGGATCGACATGCAGGACATCACGTTCAGCACCGGCGCCGTCGGCATCCGCTCCGACAACTTTTCAACGCTCGACGACTTCCGCGTCCTCACCGTCACCACGGCACTGCCGTTTGCGGACAACTTCGATCAGGCGGATGGCACCGAATTGGGGATCAACTGGACACGCCGTGCGGGCAACTTCAAGATCGTCAGCAATCAGGCCGTCGGCACGCTCGCCAGCCCGAGCGCTAACCTCGCGACCCTCGTCGGCGTCAACGCCCACAGCATCGAGGTGCAGGCGACCATCACCCTGGCGACCGTCGGCAATGAGATCGGCCTCGTCGCCAACTACGGCGGGCCGGGAAATGCGAATTACTACCTGGGCCGGGTTGTGAAGACTGCCGCCGGGCACGCCCTCAGCATTCAGAAAAACCTGGCCGGCGTCGTCACCACCCTCGGCGCGGTGTTCAACGTGGTCGGCGCCCTCACCGGGCCGATCAAGCTCCAGGTGCTCGGCACCACGCTCAAGCTCTTCATGAACGGCGTTCCGATGTTGACCCGAAATGACACTTCGCTCATTCGCGGCAGCGCCGGCCTTCGCTCCATCGGCACGGGGACGATCAATGACTTCTCGGCGACCGAGCTCAACTTCCTGCCTTTCACCGATGTTGCCCCCTTCTCGACCATCACCGACAACGGGATCATTCAGGCCGGTAACTACACCGTTAACGGCAACAATGAATTCGTCGGCACGACGCCCCTGAACGTCGCCACGCTGGCCCGACTGAACGTCGCCGATGTCGAGGGCCGGGCGACCATCGGGTTGGCCAATATCGCAGGCCGTCATGCCAGTCTCGTGGCCCGCTACACCGGCAGCGGCGATCTGACGTCGAGCATGTACCTCGCCACGATCAGTCGCAACGCGACCGATTACATCGTCAGCATCCAAAAGCGGGTCAATGGTGTCACTACCACGCTCAAAACGAAGGTATTCAGCGCCTTTGACGGCGACCTGGAAGTCCTCATGAAATTTACCGTCATCGGCGGCGAGCTGAAGCTGTTCATCGGCAACGTGGAAGAGTTGTCGGTCTTCGATTTCAGCCTCAAGACCGGCACCATGGGCTTCCGCTCGTCGATCGCCTCCACCTACGACCTGATCACGGCGACGACGGCCAGTTGATGAATCGCGTCCGGGCCCCCAGCGACGCAATCGAGCGCGCGGGGGCCTGAAACCGCCCGGGTCGTTTTTTGCGTGCAGCCAGAGTTGCCTGAGTCGAATATCCCAAGAGCCATGGACGACGAATTGACCCCCGAGCAGCGATTCGCGGCCGAGGACGCCGAGACGCTGGTGCCGCGCGCGTTGCTGCTGGGCCGAAGACCGGAGGACGTCGTCGGCGATCTTGTGAAGCTCGATTGGTCACGGGCCGCGGCCGAATCGCTGGTGGCGCGCGTGATCGAGGACATGCGCCAATTCCGCGCATCGGCCGAGAGCCGACAGCGGTTGATTGACAACGCGTTCAAGCAGTTCCTCGGCGGGCTGATGTTGGGATTCGTCGGCCTGGTGGCGATGGGGCTCGGGTTCGCAATCTACATGGTCGGCGCCATGGGGCGGTTCATTCTCTTCGCAATCCCGTTCGGAGTATTCGCCTGCGGCCTGGGCCTTGCGGGCCGAGGCTGGTCGCGCTGGCGGCTCTATCGCGGCTGGGCGAGGCACCTGGACCGGGCGAACGAGGCGAAGGCACGCGACAGAGACCTTTAGGACGATTTGCCTGGCGCGATCGCGGCCGGGGTGGGTACTCGGACGCCGTCGAACCCGCTATCCAGCCGGACGCGCGCAAGGCAGCGTACGAGTTTCTGGATCGGGAGCTGAAGTGGTGCAGGCATAGCGCTTGCCCGGATCGGCGTCGTGTTGTACGATCCAGATCGAAGCGGGAGGGCAAGAGCTGCCGACAAAAAACCTCCAAACGCGGTGGCGCCACGATGCGGAGTAAATTAAAGGGTCCTGACACCTTTTTCAGGTCTCTTAAGGGGGCGATATGATCGCATTACTAACATGCACGCTGTTCCTTACTCTTCAAGACAACCCAGGCCCTATCGTTTGCGCCGATGAAAAAATGCCAGTCTATGGGACCCTGCGTAAGCAGACCCTATTCGGCTTTTTCGGCGATGCGGAATCCATTAAGACGGTTTCCGTAATCCCAATTGCCAAACCAGAGAAAAGAGACTTCCTGGGAATCGCGTCTAATCAATGCAAGGCCCATTGCCGCCATCACAGTTTAGGCGACGTGCTTTGGTACAAATACGGGCCGGAACGCGTATATCGGGACCGTTCCGACGGCGGGCACGCGCAGCCAATGCCCGCCCTGTTGAAAGAATACGAGCGCGAACGCGTTAGTCCGTTCCAGCCTGGGTATGACCCAGCCCCGGGCGTGGCAATCGACCTTGTTCCCCTCTCGGACAACTCATTGAGGGTATTTTTTTTCGTGATGAGGACCAAAAAAATCGAGACCTGGGAAACCGAATGGGCCCTCCTGACAAAAAAAGACAAAAAGGGCCGAATTTTTGAGGTTTTTCCGAGAGACGAGCCCATCGCGGACGAGCGGAATCCCGAAACCATCGATTCGGCCTTCGCGGAGGATTTCTACGTCTTCAAACGCAAAACCGATTACTACTTCGTCACCCAATCCGGCGAAATGTACATCGCTCCGCCGCCCAAGAAGGGCGAAAAATCACGCACCATGGCCGCGCTCTGGGACGACAAGACGCGGCCCATCGTCGGCATCGTTGAGGATGCCGACAACGACAAGGTCTGGCTGTTCGCGCAAAACAAGAAGGACGCCAAGCTCGGCTACTACTTCGAAATGAAGCCGCGCACAAGCTTCGAAACCTTCGACCCGACCAAGCTGAAACCCGTCAACGCCGGCGGCCGCGCCAAACGCCTGCTGGAATACCTGCCGCTGATCCGGGCCCAGGAGAAGAAGGACCGTTAAGAAAGGTCCGGCCAGCATTTCCAGTGAACGCGTCAAATCCGACGCCAGGCGTGCCCTGCGGCCCGCTCACTGAACGTCGCGGCTCGTTAACGCGAAACCTGAGATTACTTCAACACCTGCGGCCTGATCGCGGCGAACGCAGCCAGTTAAGGCATGCGGCTTCGGGCGGCGGCTCACTGTTGGTGCGGCTTCGCTGGTATCCCCTCGCTTGCGCTCGGGGTTAGTGAATAGGACTTACTTCAGCACCGGCATCTTGATCACGTAGGTCGAGTTGAACTCGGGGCTGGCGAACTTGCGGTCGCGGTTGCCTGGCTTGTTACAGTCCCAGCCAGCGTTTCACGGCGTCTTCGACCAACGCCAGCTCGCCAGGTTTCAGGTCACCGAGTTTGCGAAGTAGACGCGGACGAGCGACCGTCACAAGCCCCTGGGCGTCAAACACGCCGGCCTTCAGAAAGGATTTTGGCACTGCTACTTCGAATCGGGTTCCGAACACAGACGTGGTATGCGGCACCAAGGTGATCAGTACGCGGTCTTGTGGATCCAGAGGCACACTCAAGATCAGGACCGGTCGAACTTTGGCGGCGATTCCGAGATCGGCAAGCCAGACCTCCCCGCGATCAGGGCTGGGTACGCTCGGCCTCCTCGGCTTCATAACTGCGGAACAGCTCGGCCGTCATCTCGTCGTATGCAGGTGGCGGCAGGTCTTCCTCTGCTGTAGAGCGACGGATGATCTCGACCGCCGCCTGCTTTTTTTCCTCCGGCGGCAAACCGTCGAAAGCGATCAACAATTCGCGTGCGGTTGCAATCATGGGGTACCTCCGAAGATACCTTTGATCATACCACGCATCAATATTACTTACAATCACAGCGCCGTTGCTTTACTTCAGCACCGGCATTTTGATCACGTACGTCGAGTTGAACTCGGGGCTGGCGAACTTGCGGTCGCGGTTGCCGGCGGTGATGGCGAGCGTCTTCTCGTCGGGGGCTAACGCCATCCCGTAAAAGACGCCGAGCTGGAGGGCGTCGGCGGAGAGCATCTTGCCTGCCTGCCAATCCCAGACGGCAAGGAAGCCCTTGTTGCCCGGGGCGTCGCCGATGCTGATGAGGTGCTTGCCGTCCTTGGTGAAGCGCAAGGCCGTGACGGAGCCGGGATGCGACGGGGCCGGGAAGCCTGGCGAGCCCTTGTACGCCGGATTGGCCAGATCGCGGGCCACGGTGGCGTCGCCGACGTTCCAGATCTTGATGATCCGCTCCAGCCCGCTTGAGCCGGAGGCGATGAACTTGCCGTCCGGACTGAACGCGGCCGTGTAGACCGGTTCCTGATGGCCCTTCTCGAATTCCTTTTCCTTGTACGGCTTGAATTCTTTCACCACGGTGCCGGCGGCGACGTCCCACAGCTTGATGCTGTTGTCGAAGCTCGAGGTGAGGAGTTGCTTGCCGTCGGGCGAGAAGGTCAGCGAGTAGACGGGGTGCGGGACCTGGTTCTTGTTGACGTCGCGGATGTGGGCGTTGATCTCCTTGGCCTGGGCGTTCTTGACGAGATCGAAGAAACGCACCTTGCCGTCATGCCCGGCACTGGCGAGGATCGTCCCCTTGGGCTGAAACGCGACGGCATCGACGTTGTTGGGATGCGGGAAGTTCCGCGTCGGCACCGGTGAGGCCAGCTTGTAAACATGCATCGCCTTGTCCTGCCCGGCACTGTAGATCGACGCATTGTCGGCGGCGATGGCAAAGTCGGCAATCACATCCTGCGGCGTGAAGCTCTGCACCGGTTCCAGGAACTCCTTGACCAGCGGGGTCCCCGCCGTGAAAGGTGTCGCCCAGGAGTGCATGGTCTTGCCGGCCGTCGCGGCGGCCAGGGCCAAATTGTTCGGCGTGAAGCCCAGCACGCGCGCCTCGCCCGGGAGCTTGACGGAGCCGAGCTCCTTCGCGTCGACAAACGTGTAAACGCGCACCACCGAGTCGGCGCCACCGGCCGCAAGCAGCAGACCGTTCTTGGAGATGGCGACCGCCTTGACGGCGCCGGCGGCCCCGGCGAAATCGCGTTCCTTGGCCCCTGTTGTGATGTTCCACAGCTTGACCGTCTTGTCCGCCCCGCCGGTCACGACGTGCGTATTCGTGGGGACCATCGCCAGCGCATGGACCGCGCCGGCGTCGGCCGGAATGATGCGAATGCTCGAGGCCGTGTCGATCCGTGTCACCTTACCGGCGGCGCTGACGATCACGTTATTCGCCAGGTGCACCACCGCATCGACGGCATCTTCCTGGGCGAAGAACTGCAACTCCTTGGCGGTGGCGACGTCCCAGAGCCGGGTCTGCTTGTCGGCAGCACCCGTGGCGATGCGCGAGCCATCCGTGCTGAACGACAGCGACAGCACGTCTGCCGTGTGATTGAGCGTGGTGAGATCCTTGCCGTCGGCGATCACCCAGGCCTTGACCGTCTTGCCCGCGGCGACGGCAACCTTGGTGAAGTCCTTGCTGAACGCGACCGCCTTGATTGGGTCCGCGACGGGGCCGAACGATTTCAGGACGCTCGCCTTCACCGGATCCCAGAGCTTGACGATCTTGTCGGCCCCCGCCGTGACGAGCTGCGTGCCGTTGCCGTTGTACTGGGCGAAGGTGGCCCCGGCCGGATGGGCGACGAAGGCCGAGAGGACGCCGACATCGAGCAGACGAGCCGTCTTGTCCGCGGAGGCGGTGATGAGCGTACGGCCATCGGCGAGATATTGCAAAGCCTTGAGCGGGGCGGTGTGATCGTCAAACGTCTGCACATCCTTAGCGAGCGCGAGGTCATGGACTTTCACGACCTGCTTGGGCCCTTCCGCGATCGCGACGGCGATGCGCTGGGCGTTCGGACTGAGCGACAGGCCTTGCACAGCGGCGGGCAACGGAATCGTGGCAACCGTCTTGCCATCGGCGACGGTCCAGATCTTGACGACCGCCCCTTGTACCTCCTTTTCCTTCGGGGCCGGGCCGGGCGACGCCGTGGCAATCTTGGTCGCGTCGCTGTTGAGGCTCAAGTGCGTGATCGGGCTCTCGTTCGTCAGCGTCTTGACTTCCTTGCCGTCGGCGGCGTTCCAGATCTTGATGTTCTTGTCATCGCCCGCGGAGACCACCTGATCCCCCTTCGGCGTGAACACCGCCTGGCGAACCGGGCCCGCGTGCTGCTTCTGCCAAAGGAGCGACGAGGTCCACAGGCGTGCCAGCTTGTCGGCGCCGCCGGTGACGACTTTCTTGGCATCGACGAACGCCACTCCGTTGACGGGCCCGTCGTGCGGGAACATCTCGACGAGCTTGCCGTCGAGCTCGTGGACGCTCGCCAGCTTGTCGGCCGTGACGATGACGCGCGTGTTGTCTGGCGAAAGCCCAATGCTCTTGGCGTCAGCGGCATGCTTGAACGTGCCCGCTTCCTTGGCATCGGCGACAGTCCAGACCTTGACGACCTTGTCGCCAACCGCAGCGATACGCGTGCCATCTTTGCTCAGGCTCAGCGCAGCAATCGCGCCAACGTGATCGAACTTCGCCTTCGGTGTGCCCTCGGGTAGCGTCCAGGTCTGGATGGTCTTGTCCGCGCTCGCAGAGAACAGCATGTCCCCCTTCGGGCTGAGCACGAGGCTCACGACGGCCCCCTTGTGCACGGCCGGCAGCGTCTTGATCTCCTTACCGTCCGCGACCTTGATCTGCTTGATGGCGCCATCCGCAAGGCCGATGAAGATACTCTGTGAATCGCCGGCAAACGCCACCGCTTGCGGCGTAGCAGGCATCACGAGCTTGTGCAGTGATTTCGCGTCGGCCGCGTTCCACAGCGTCACCGTTTTGTCCGCCGACGCGGCGGCAATCGTGGCGTTGTTGTTGCTGATGGCCACGGCGACGATCGGGAGCGTCGCGCCGGCGTAATCCTTTTCCTTGGCGCCGGAGGCCAGGTTCCACAGCCGGACGATCTTGTCATTGCCTACGGTCAGTACCTTGGCGGCGTCGTTCGACAGAGTCAGGCTCGTGATTTGATCGGGATGTACTAACGCCTTCGGCGCGACCATCGGCAGCGTCCACAGCTTGACCGTGCCATCTTCCGACGCCGACAGCATCTGCGTGCCTGTCGGATTGATGCCCAGCGCACTGATCGGTGCGGCATGCGCCAGCAGCACGTCGGATTCCTTGGCGGTCGCCTGGTTCCACAGGCGGATCGTGTTGTCCGCTCCCCCGGACGCAAGCAGCGCGAGGTTCGGACTGACCGCAACCGCCGTGACGGGCCCCGTATGGCCGATGAACTGCTTCTCCATCGCCTGCTTGGTCGTATCCCAGATGCGAACGAGCTTGTCGGCCGAGCCGGTGTAGAGTTTCTTGCCATCCGGGCTGGCGACCGCCGCGTTGACGACGTCGGGATGCGTCAAGGCACGCGGCGCGACAGCCGGCAGAGCCCAGAACTTGACGAGCCCATCGCCTCCCGTTGTCATGAGCTGCGCGCCGGTCAGGATCTGCATGCTGTTCACCGCGCCGGCATGGGCGAGCCAGTTGGTCAACACCTTGCCGTCGGCGTTGTTCCACAGCCACACCCGGCTATCCGACGTCCCGGCCGCGATCAGAAGGTTCGCAGGATGCGTGGCAATGCTGCTGATCGCGCCAGTCATCGGGCCGACGAGCGAGCGCGTTTCCTTGACGCCTGCAAGGGCGAACTGGCGCACCGTGCGATCTTCGCCGCCGGTGTAAAAGTTCGTGTTATCGACCGTCATGGCCAGGGCGCGAATCGGCGCCGCGTGGCCTGCCAGCGTCTTCGCCAGCGGCGGCGGCGGGAGTTGCCAGAATTTGAGGAACCCATCGTCGCCGACGGTGTAGGTCGTTGTGTTGTTCGGATTGAAAACGACCGCATTGACGCCGCCGAGGTGGGCGCCGACCGTCGCCAGCAGTTTCCCATCGACGACGTTCCAGTACCGCAAAGTGCGATCGACGCCGACCGACGCCAACTGAGCGCCGTTGGCGCTGAACGCCAGGCTGGTGATCGCCCCCTGGTGGCTGCCATCGAACTTGACGAGTTCCTTGAACTCGGTCGGCGTGACGAGCTTGAGCAAACCATCCTTGCCGCCGATCGCGAGCTTGGTGCCATCCGGGCTAAGCGCCACGGCATTGACGGCATCGTTCGACTTGAGCGAGCGGATCGGCGCGTTGACCGGCACATCCCAGACCTTGAGCGTGTTGTCGGTGCTGCCGGAGGCGAGCATCGAGCCGTCCTCGCTGAAGCCGACGGCGATGACCTGCTTGGTGTGCCCCGTCGTGCCGCCATAGGTCTTGATCTCCTTGCCGGTGATCGCGTCCCAGAGTTTCACCGTGCTATCAAAGCTGGCGGTGGCGATGAACTTCCCGTCGGGGCTATACGCCACGGCATAAACCGCGTCGGTGTGCCCCTTGAGCTTGGCGAGGATTTCCACGATCTCCGTGCCGGCGCCTTTGTCTTTTTTCTCCTGTGCCCGAGTCGGCAACCAAACGATGCTGGCGGCAAGGAACAATAGACCAACGATTGCGACAAAACGGCGTGCCATGGGAGCGGCTCCTTGGGATGCGAAACGAGGCGGGACTGTTAGTTTCGCAGGACGGAGGGCGAGTGTCAACCGCCGGGTGGGATTTTACGCGCGTCGAGTGTGCCAGCGTAGCCTGAGGCATTCTCCCCTCTCCCCTCCGGGGGAGAGGGGCCGGGGGTGAGGGGGCGGCCCTGCAATCGCATCATTCCAATCGGCACAATTCTTCTTGCTTGTGATGCCGACACGCGGTACGGTCCAGTCGACTCGAACGGCACAGGACCACGGATCCCTCTCTCCCAGAGGATTTTTCCCATGCCTCGGCTCTTCTGCCTGAGTTTGATTGTCGCTACCGTATCCATTTCTGGTTGTTCGCGACAAGAAGCAGACACGCCGAAGCCACCAATTGTTGACCTGACAAAGCCAAAAGCAAAACAAACGGCCCCGGACAAGCCCGTATTCATTGATCCGACCAAGCCAGCCGTTGCCAATAGCATCGGCATGAAATTCGTCTGGATGCCGCCAGGGACTTTCGTGATGGGTAGTCCAGAGGAAGAAAAAGGAGTTAAACGCGATGAAACTCAACACAAGGTCACCCTGACAAGAGGCTTCTACATGAGCGTGCATACGGTCACCCAGGAACAGTGGCAGGCCGTGATGGGTAACACCCCCAGCTACTTCAAGGGCGAAAAGAACTTGCCCGTGGAACAGGTGTCATGGGATGACTGCCAGGCGTTTATCAAGAAATTGCGGGAAACAGACAAGAAGCCCTTTCGCCTGCCGACGGAAGCCGAATGGGAGTATGCTTGTCGTGCCGGGACGACGACGCCGTTTCACTTTGGCGAAACAATTTCCACCGACCAGGCCAATTACAATGGCGACACCTATGCGAATGGCAAGGCAGGGGTGAATCGAGGCAAAACCACGCCTGTAGGTAGTTTCCCTGCAAATGCGTGGGGGCTCCACGACATGCATGGCAATGTCTTCCAGTGGTGTCAGGATTGGAAAGGGGGTTATCCTCCAAACGATGTGGTTGACCCGCCAGGACCGGATGCGGGAAACGCCCGTATTGTACGTGGCGGTTCATGGTTCTTCAGTCCTGAGAGCTGCCGTTCGGGTTCGCGGGACTTTGCTGCACCTGACCTCCGTGCCTGGTGGCTCGGTTTCCGTGTTAGTTTCTCCCTAGATTGAATGAGGAAAAAGGTGGCAAGTAGGCAACAAAGGGTCCTGCCACCTTTTTCAAGCAGGGAAAAATTCCTTTACGCTGGGACGCGGAAGGCGCGTTAATACAAGAAGCGGGGATCTATGCTCCGGCGTTCGCCGTCGGTTAACATCAGTGGTTGATCTTCCCTGTCTCACAACCGGGAGTTGAAATGTTCAGAGTTATGGCGTTTATTCTGGCGGTGTCAAGACTGGGCCTTGCGTCATCCGCGGGGGCCGATGAGGCCGAGGACAACGCCGTTGCGTTCGTGAAGAATCTGGACGGATTAGTGTACCGCGACGACAATGCACCCGGCAAACCGGTCGTGACGGTGATTCTATCGGGTACGCAAGTGACGGACGCAGCCGTGAAGGAACTGGCTCCCCTCAAGAGCCTCACCGCACTCAGCCTGGGAAGCACGCGGGTGACGGACGCTGGGTTGAAGGAACTGGCCCCCCTTAAGAGCCTCACCAAACTCGATCTGATGGGCACGCAGGTGACGGACGCCGGAATGAAGGAACTGGCCGCACTCCAGAGCCTCTCCACACTCTACCTGGGCAACACGAAGGTGACGGGCGCCGGGTTTAAGGAACTGGCTCCAATCAAGAGCCTCACTTCACTCAACCTGGCCGACACGAAGGTAGCCGATGCGGGGTTGAGGGAGCTGGCCGCACTCAAGAGCCTCACCACACTAGATCTGGTCCGCACGCAGGTGACGGATGCGGGTTTAAAGGAACTGGCCGCACTCAAGAGCCTCACCACACTCGACCTGGCCGCCACGGAAGTGACGGACGCGGGGTTGAAAGAATTGTCCGCCCTCAAGAGCCTCACCGCACTCAGCCTGGGCAACACGCGAGTGGCGGATGCTGGGTTAAAGGAATTGGCCCCCCTTAAGAGCCTCACCAAACTTCATCTGATGGGTACGCAGGTAACGGACGCAGGAGTGAAGGAACTGGCCGCACTCAAGAGCCTCAGAGTACTCATTCTGGGTAACACGCAAGTGACGGACGTGGGGTTGAGGGACCTGGCGACCCTCAAGGGCCTCACCTCACTCTATCTGGACCACACGCGGGTGACAAACGCGGGGTTGAAGGAACTGCGGACGGCGTTGCCGAATTGCAAGATCACTCGCTAGTGCGGCGAGGTCAAGACTCGGACGGGGCAGTGTAGAGTCGAGGAGTGACGCAGGGACCAGAAATAGGGCCGGGAGTCGAATAATACGAACCTAGAAATCGTAATACCTGCCCCCGTCTCTGGCCGCGCGGCGGCGTCCCCTGGCGCTCGCGGGGTCTCACCCAGCGGCATACGAATCGAAGGTTTCATCGATGCCGCTGGCAACATAGATACCGCTTATCCTCTTCGAAGTTAATGGGGTAGAAGCCACATGATCAGATGCTATAGAGATAAGCATGGCTATCCTCGTGCCGACGTCGGGGCCGGCCATCCTGAGATTCCCAGATTTCTAGAGGGCGATATTCAGGGGGCTCTCCGTATTTGCAAAGAGGAAATCGCGGCCGCGGATGAAGTAGAACGTGGAGTGCGGCCAAGGTGGACCGGCACGGGCAATGCGCACACGGTCACGATCACGCCTGACGGAGTTACGATTGAGAACGAATGGGACGACTCGTACGGCATAGCTAAACTCTCGATCGCGGAGTTCAAGCAGTGCCTGGAGCTTTGGCTGGAATGTATCTCACGTCCCGCCGGCTAGATCGGTTCCGGGGACACCTTACTTAATTCCTTGACCCCTCGCCGTTTTTCGCCTATCCTCGCACCATAGCCACGATAAGTTTAGCGCTGATACTTGTGCCAAGGCCGCGTCGCATCGTTCGTCAGGGATGCACCGCATCCGCTGGCTGCGGCACGTTAAGTGGACCTGAATCCCGTCCGCGCCAAAGTATGCTGGATGCGGTCGAATTTGACACGTTTTCGGCGAGCCGAGCCCCGTAAGGGGCCGGTTAAGTCTGCGTCACGCGTTATCAACTTGCCGCGTATGCGGCTCGGCTCGCCATTTGAAAAAGGGTCCTGACACCTTTTTACACAGGGGCGAACGAAACCGAAGCGGTTACCCACCAGGCACTGAGGGATATCCTGGCGGCATCAAACTACAGCCAAATCCAGAAAGACTTCATCGTCGACAATGCGATGAACACGCTGCGCAGCTACCGCGGGCAACTGCCATCACTTGGGGCAGCCGGCACACGCGACCTGATGGAAGGCAGCATGGGCACGCAAATGCGTATGATGAAGCAAGCGGGGGACGCGCTGAACATTCGGGTCAACAATGTCGGAGGCCAGGTCACGGGCGGGTTTACTGACGCCCAAGTCGAGGCAGTTCGCAACCGTCTCGCAGCCTTGCAAAATCCTGATGAGGGGGCAGTTCGACTTGCGCTGGAAGCTGAACTTGGGGCGGCGAATGTTAATGCAGATATGGTGCGCCGAGTGCACCAATGGACTAGAGGTCAGCTCACGCCGACTGGAACAGTAGGAAGCTCTCCCACTGGGACGCGGACGCCAATCAATCCGAGCGACTCACCCGAGAACATTCTGGCCTACACTCGCGAAAATGAGTCTGCAGACATCCTGGCGGCTAGGGGATACCGCGTCGAGCAAAATCCGGCACCGCCGGCCGGTTCAACGAGGCATCCAGACTACCTCATCGAAGGTCAGTATTTCGATTGTGTGGCGCCGACGACAAGCAGGGTTCGAAATGTTGCTAGCCGAATTCAAGAAAAGGTGGATATAGAACAAGCGCGGCGAATCGTGGTCAACCTCACAGACAGCAATGTTACAATCCAGGAACTTCGTAACCAACTTAGCGATTGGCCAATACCTAACCTTGAGGAAGTAATTGTAATTCAGGACGGTCAGATTATTTTGCTCTTTCCATGAGGAAAAAATGGCTTTGGAATACCAGATTGCGGGTACAGGCAATGTTGATCTATCAACGATTGACCAGGCAGTCCGCGTTGTTTACGGTCTCGATTCGGCGGCGATTGACATTCTCGAGCATTCGCGTCACGCGCGCTTGCCGGGGTGCGATTTATTTTTTTATGAAATGGGCCGATCCAACTGGGCTAGGTGTATCGAGGAGGGGCACGGGTTTGCTCCTTCGATTGGCTTGACCTTCCGATTCATTCACAATGAACACAGTAAGGCATACCTGACGCTCTCGCAAGCGATCCATTTTTTTATGAAGCAGGAGTTCGATTTTGTTTTGTTGGCAAACGGTGAATCCGCCCCACTAGTCAAGAAGGCCGGCCAACTTCTGGTTAACCGCGCATGGGAATCACAAGTTCAAGAGTTTCTCAACATCGCGCCAGCAGAATACGCGTTAAGCGACCTTCCCAAGCTCTGATTCGTCCGACCCAGGGAAAAGGTATCAGGACCCTTAAAAGTAGCTGAATCTACTTAGTTAAAAGGGTCCTGACACCTTTCCCTATCTGGACTTAACGAAGTCATTATTATCAAAGACGGCGTGATTACGCACTGGCTCTCTTGATGAGTCACTTATGACTCGCGCAAACCGAAATGTGCAGGAAGAACATGCCAATCAACTTCACTCTCGATATTGAGACCTCCGTTGGGGTGGATGAGATCGGCGAGGCTCTGCATGCGGCCGCACCAGAATCTACACTGGTCACAAACGGGATTTCCGACAAGGGCTTGCAGGCCACTATCTTGCCATTCGACAAAGAGGACTGGGCCTGGTTTTTCCCAGCCACTGGCGTAAAGCCAGAGCTCGTTGTCCACTTCGGCCGAGTTGATCACGATGCGGATCGGCTCTTCACCGAAAGCCTTGCACTCGCCGTGCGGTTTCTTGAAGAAGTCCGCACACGGGCTGTTTTCGAAACGGACTCCGGGGAGATTGTCTTTATTTTTCGCGATGGAGTATTTTTCCTCAACGACTCTTGGAGCACGTCGGACAAGATACAATCCAACTATCCACAGATGACGTTGGCCCACATAGACAACCTCTGACGTGCGAGGAACCCTTTTCCATCGAACTTGCCATGGCTTTGCGTCAAATCTCTGGCGTCACCAGGAAAAGGGAAAAGACTGCCATGGAAAAGGTCTCAGGACCCTTAAAAATAGATGAATCTACCTAGTAAAAAGGGTCCTGACACCTTTTCACGCCTGACAACCAAGCGAAGTCAGCGGAACAGTTTTTGGAGTTTCTACGAACGCGTTACGGGGATCCGGATCTAGTCTGGCGCTTCCCGACAGGTTTCTGAACCATGGCAACTCCCAAGTTTTATGCCCTGCAAGAAATCGTGCCCGAGGCGCCATCGCCATCGCGCACCCCAATCGAGGGAGTCTTGCGCGAAGAAGTCGTCTGGGAACGAGAGAAATCTCGGGTTGTGCTTGAAAGAAGTATTGCAATGAAGGCACCAGGCACCAAACGGGGGCCTGCCCCCAAGTGCCCAGTTTGTGGTCGATTCATTGGTCAACTCGAATGGCTGCCGCCATACCGTGTGGAAATAGAGACTTGGGGTACAGCATTTGGAGACGTCATGATTGCAGGGACGGCAGATTTAGTTGTGTCCAGTGCGTTTTGTGCCCTTTTCGAACAGAATAAGCTATTTGCGCACGGAGTGTTTGAATCGGTCGAAGTCGCTAAAGTAATCAAACATCGTAAATTATCAGCCAAACTGCCCGTATTCTTCAAACGCACCTTACCTGTTGGACCGGTCAGGATTGATCACGCGGCTTCTGAGTTTATTTGGTCAAATAACGAGGAGCCATGCCCAAATTGTATGTGGCCGAAAGGCGGATTTGTTAAGGGATACAAGGGGCTCGTAATTGATGCGAGCACGTGGGCGGGCGAAGACCTATTCCACCCGTATGGTACTCCGGTCAATTTCATCGTTACCGAACGCTTCAGGACGATGTGTGAAGAAAACGGGGTAACAAATGTCGAGTTTGAGGCTGTTGAAAATTGCATTTTGGAGATCGGGGCCAGATAAGACTGGCATGCCGGAATTGGAAATCCAGAAGTCCGGGACACCCTACTTGGTTCTTGACGTCGACGCCATTCTGGGTCAGAAGGGCAGTCGGCAGTCGGATAATACGAAGGCTGAAATCGTAATACCAGAACTCCACTCCTCGTCACTTGCCAACCCCGAGCGCGCGCAACATCTGCGCAACGGCACACTTCGCGCCGTCCTTCCAAACCACGGGCACGAATCAAGCCAGCGAATCGGTACCGCTCGTGCAGCTCCGGTCGCCGTCACCGGTTGTGGGTGGTACGTCCCGGTGGGGGGTGGCGGTCGCGGTGGCCGTGACCGTGGCCGTGGGTAGTATACCCCAGTGCGTGCCGATTCTTGGCCTCGCCCACAGCCACGTACAGATTTTCCACGCTCGGAACCAGCACGCTCATTGCGGGCCTCCTCTTGGCGATTCATCCAGATTCGTCCAGATTCATCCACCGCCCCGGGGTGGCTCGATGAATGAATAAATGAATACACTTTATGAAGTGTAACCGCTGAGCACGCACATTGCGAGGTCCGTTGCGATGCCGGCCTCATCCCCCGAGTCTCACTCCTAAAACCACTCGGGGGTCACGAGCCATTGCAGGGTGCCGAGCCCTTTGCCGGGGGCGTCGCCGAAGGTAACGAGGGCTGCGCCGGCCTTCGCCATATCGATCTGCGCTTCCCGGGCGCCAATCAGCCAGGCGGCATAGTCGGCGAGGTCCGGCATGTGTCCGACCAGCCCGATCTTCGCGCCTCCCGAATTTATCAGGAATTTGCTCAACTTCCGCGGTTTACCCCCGGGCGCAAGGAGGTTGGCGGTTTCCATGGCTAGATCAGGCCTTGCCCAGACGCGCACGAGGATTTCCGCGGTTTGCTGCGTGCGCACGAGTGGACTGGCATAGAGCCTGTCGAGCACCACCCCCCGCGCTTGCAACGCCCGCGCCGCCGCCTTGGCCTGGCGTTTCCCCTTTTCGCTCAAGGGCCGCTCTTCATCGGTGGTGATGCCTTGCACTCCGAGGTCCAACGCCTCGGCGTGCCGAATCAGGTACAGCTCCATGATGCCGTCTCCGGGAGGTTTGAGGGCGAGGTTTCCCGTCGTTATCGTATGCCCTTTACCGAGCCGGCACGCCGGCAAAACGAAGATATATGCCGCGGGAGTGGTTTTCGGTTATAATAAATCACCTCTTACCCCGGACCACGGATTATCGTTCTCTTCACGAGAAACACACGGAAGCAAACTGGATATGAAACGGACTGACCTTCGCAATATCGCCATCATCGCTCA